>OGPQ01001873.1_pt1 | contig 13299 bp, 14 predicted proteins | sample 1552971 | NCBI WGS metagenome assembly OGPQ01 (sample SAMEA2580232, study PRJEB22360) | human gut metagenome | biome: human gut; feature: human-associated habitat; material: faeces | place: Denmark | collected 2008/2010 | reverse complement strand
AGAATGATATGCCGTTCATGATAATGAAAGAAAACACCAACAACTGCATTATAATAGGAGATTGATATACTAATGATAAACAGAAATGTATAATACTATCATAAAGGTTTACAAAATAGAAACTTAATTATTACAGATTGTAATAATTTATGGTGTATAGTAGTATAAATGAAATCGTATAAGTACATGAATACAAAAAACTGGAAAGGACTGATCCGTTATCAACATAATAAGAAAAATAACAGCAGTGATAATTTCATCAGTTATAATGATAAGCTTTGTGGCATTTGCACCGCAGGGATCCGCTAAGACTTATGTGAATGTTATAACAGCTTCTGCTGCTGACTCGATGACAAAACCTGTTTTGATAAAAAGACAAGCGTATTCAAACAAAATAGAAGCAGGAGTAAAAAATCTCACCAGCTTTTCACCAAAGACTACATTTGAGGTCTATGTAAACGGACGCTATGTAAGAAAATATACATGGCAGGCACTTAAAAAGGATAACTATATAAATATAACCAATGACGGCAAGCTTTATCTTAAAGCTTACACAAAATATAAAGTCACCGTCAAAGCGGTAAACGGCAGTGCCAAGTCAGAGTCATCGGTCCTCAACGTAAAGACGGCATCAAAAACATACTATTATATAGATAAAAACGTTCAGCTTTATAGCTTTAAAAATGGTAGGTTCAAGAAATCCTCAAAAACAAAAGCCTCTGTGGCTGTGTCGGGTACTCTCACTACTGATAAAAATAAGCGTGTGGCAGGTCAGAACAAGAATATCGGCGGAGCAAATTATGTCCTTATCAATGAAGGTGATCATAAGTGTAAGTACGTCAAGGTAGGAAAAGGTGTGAAGCGTACACCTGAGAGAAAAGCAAGAATAAAAACAGCCGTTGATTATGCCGCAAGCATGAACGGCGGAAGATATGTCTGGGGCGGAACAAAGTATAAGGCAACGGACTGCTGTGGATTGACAATGCAAGCCTATAGAAAAGCTGGTGTGAATATGTATAACAGCGTATATTCGCAGGCGAAAATGGGAAAAGCAGTGTCTTTGAAGAATATAGAAGCAGGCGACCTGATAATCTGTAATAACTATGGCCATGTAGCAATGTATATAGGCGGTGGGAAAATAGTCCATGCTATGAGTACATATTATGGGATCAGAATACAGCCTCTTGCAAATATCAAGTATTGCGGAAAGATAAACACTATCAGGAGAATACTGTAAAGCGAAGCGATCTTGCGGCATAACAAACTGTCGTATAACTGTAGGGGCGACCTTTGGTCGCCCGCTTGGTTTCATAGCACTGTATCGGCAAATTTTCAAATGTAAATGTAGGGGCTGGCGCCCTCGACAGCCCGATTTTGTTTGCTCGATAATACTTGCGATATCTACACAATTTTTCCTTGACAATCTCGCTGACCGGTGTTATAATAAAAAAGCAGAAAAACTGCGAAAAATCGAATAAAGTTTGCAGGGGGACCCAGGCAAAAAGCTGGGTTGAGAAGGTAAAACCTGACCCTTTGAACCTGTTGGTCAAGACCAGTGTAGGAAGCAAGTTTTGTGTAAATTTACCTCCTGCATGGTCAGGAGGTTTTTTGTTTCCCCTTTTCCATAAGAAAGGAATAAAGTATGTTAAAATGTTTGTCAGTGGCAGGCTCGGATTGCTCCGGTGGCGCAGGTATACAAGCCGACCTTAAAGCCTTCAGCGCTAATGAAACTTTCGGCATGAGCGTTATTACCTCTGTCGTCGCTGAAAATACTACCCGTGTGCTGTCTGTTTTCAACGTACCCGTTGAGGAGATACAAAAACAGATAGACGCAGTGTTTGAGGATATCCACGTCGATGCCGTAAAACTCGGTATGCTCCCAACTGCCGAAATCATTTCAGCAGTTGCGGATAAGCTTAATGAGTATAAACCAAGTATTATCGTCTGCGATCCCGTCATGGTCGCTACAAGCGGCGACGCTCTCTCTGAGGGCGGAACTGTTTCCACCATGAGGGAAAAGCTCTTTCCTATAGTTACGCTCCTTACACCGAATATCCCCGAAGCCGAAGCTATCTCAGGCTTGGAGATAAAGAATGAAAACGACATGGAAAAAGCCGCAAGGATAATAATGGATATGGGCGTAAAAAACGTCCTCGTCAAAGGCGGTCATCTCACTGGCGATGCTGTGGATTATCTCTGTACCCCAGAGGGCGTTCATAAGCTTGCCTGCAAGCGTGTTGATTCGCCTAATACCCATGGCACTGGCTGTACTTTGTCATCTGCCATAACTGCAAACCTTGCCCACGGTATGGATATGCTCTCCGCTGTAACAAAGGCGAAAAACTATATCACCGAGGCAATAGAAAAATCATTCACAGTGGGCAAAGGACATAGCCCCGTTAATCACTTTTATGACTATTACGATTTGAAAGGAACTGTTCTATGAGAAATTATAAAACTCAAATGGAAGCCGCTAAAAAGGGTATCGTTACCCCTGAAATGGAAACAGTGGCTAAGAAAGAAAATATGGACGTAAACGAGCTTATGGCTCTTGTTGCAGCAGGTCAGGTGGCGATCCCTGCCAACGTAAACCATACTGCTCTCTCTGCCGAGGGTATCGGTAAAGGTCTTAAAACTAAGATAAATGTAAACCTCGGTATCTCAGGGGACGCTAAGAATTATGACATTGAGATGCAGAAAGTGGATATGGCTATCAAGTTCGGCGCTGAAGCTATCATGGATCTGTCAAACTACGGCAAGACCAATACTTTCAGAAAAGAGCTAGTAGCAAAGTCGCCTGCCATGATAGGCACTGTTCCTATGTATGACGCTATCGGCTACCTCGATAAAGACCTCCTTGAGATATCAGCTCAGGACTTTCTTAAGGTAGTAAAAGCCCATGCAGAAGAGGGCGTTGACTTTATGACTATCCACGCAGGTATCAACAGACGTGCAGTAGAGGCTTTCAGACGTGAGGGAAGAAAAATGAATATCGTTTCCCGTGGCGGTTCACTGCTCTTCGCATGGATGATGATGACAGGCAATGAAAACCCATTCTTTGAGTATTATGACGAGGTGCTTGAAATACTCAGAGAGTATGACGTTACTATCTCACTTGGCGACGCACTCCGTCCGGGATGTCTTGCAGACGCTTCCGACGCCGCTCAGATCTCCGAGCTTATCGAGCTTGGCAACCTCACAAAGAGAGCGTGGGAAAAGGACGTTCAGGTAATGGTAGAGGGTCCGGGTCATATGGCAATGAACGAGATCGCCGCAAATATGATAATGGAAAAGAAGATCTGCCACGGTGCACCTTTCTATGTCCTTGGACCTCTGGTAACAGATATCGCACCTGGCTATGACCATATCACATCAGCTATCGGCGGAGCAATAGCCGCAGCAAGCGGTGCAGACTTCCTCTGCTATGTTACCCCTGCCGAGCATCTCAGACTTCCTGACGTTGACGACGTTAAGGAGGGCATTATCGCCAGCAAGATAGCAGCCCATGCCGCAGATATCGCAAAGGGCGTAAAGGGTGCAAGAGATATCGACGATAAAATGGCAGCGGCACGTCACAAAATGGATTGGGACGAAATGTTCGAGATAGCACTTGACGGTGAAAAGGCAAGAAGATTCTTTGAGCAGACCCCACCTGCCGACAGACATACCTGCTCAATGTGCGGCAAGATGTGTGCCGTTAGAACAACGAACATGATACTCGAGGGCAAAGAGGTGAAATTCTGCTCAGAGAAGTAGAAAACTCGATGTATGGGCGAACAGCATTCGCACGCATGATATAAAAATTGAATGTCAGCTCGACAATTGTACGAAAAATCGGACAATTACATGAGAGCAGATATAAAAAGAATGTAATGTGCAAGAGGAGCGTCTTGCGAACTTTTTCATAAAAAGTATTCAGCGAGGGAACCCGTGTTTCGGGGTGAGAGGGTGCAATGGAGCACCGACCGAAAATAATTTACGTCAGATCGTGAGCGGATAGCATAGCCACGGTCTGTGCGCCGCTGGATAACTTGCTCTTTTTCGTTCGGCGGTGCGATACGATATGGAGGAATAAAAATGAAAAAGACAAACATTCACAAATTGGTATTCGCAGCAGTATTGGTAGCCCTTGCAGTGGTAGGCTCGCTTGTTTCGTTCCCTATCGGTGCTTCAAAGTGCGCACCTGTTCAGCACCTTGTAAATATAATCGGTGCAGTTTTCCTTGGACCTGCATGGGCAGTGGGCGTTGGCTTCACAGCCGCACTTCTCAGAAATCTTCTGAGACTTGGCTCTCTCCTTGCGTTCCCAGGCTCAATGGTTGGCGCATTCGTTGCAGGTATGCTCTATAAGTACATAAAGAAGCTCCCTGCCGCTTATGTTGGCGAGCTTTTCGGCACATCAGTCCTCGGTGGACTTCTTGCATATCCTGTTGCAAGATTTCTCGTTGGCGCACCAGCCGCAGCAATAACAGTTTATATCCTGCCTTTCTTTGTAAGCTGTGCAGGCGGTACAGTTCTTGCTATCGTTATCGTTACAGCTCTTAAAAAGGCAAAAGTATTTGATAATTTCCTTGGCTTCTCAAAGGAGGTAAGAGCATAATGGACACTATAATTGAAAGCTGTGCGAAAGCAGCAGACAAGGTAAGAGATATATGCCCTTTGGTGCATTGTATCACAAATTATGTTACTGTAAATGACGTTGCAAACTGCATTCTCGCCATTGGCGCTTCACCTATCATGGCAGACGATATCGCAGAAGCAGCAGATATAACTTCTATCTCAAAGGCTCTCGTTATAAACATGGGTACTCTCAATGCAAGAACGGTCGAGTCAATGGTAGCTGCTGGAAAGAAAGCCAACGAGCTTGGCGTTCCTGTGGTTTTTGACCCGGTTGGAGCAGGCGCATCAAATTTCAGAAATGAAACTGCAAAGCGTATACTTGAAAATGTGAAAATAAGCATACTCAGAGGAAATCTTTCTGAAATGTCATATCTTGCAGGACTAGAAGTTTCCACAAAGGGTGTTGACACCTCGGAAGCTGACGAGAAAAACGACCCTGTTTCCGTTGCGAAAAAAACAGCCGCAAAGTATAACTGCGTTGCAGCTATCACAGGTGCGGTGGATACAATAACAGACGGAAAAAGAGTCGCAAGGATATCAAACGGTCACCCATATCTTTCAAAGGTAACAGGCACAGGCTGTATGACAACAGGACTTGTAGGCTCATTCGCAGGTGCTTGCGACGATATGTATACCGCCGCTGTAACAGGCATTGCAAGCATGGGCATAGCAGGCGAGTTCGCATATGAAAATGCTGGAGAGATAGGCTCTGGAAGCTTCCATATTTCTATCATTGACGCAATCAGCAAAATGAATAGTCAGGTATTTGCGGCTAAGGCTAAGATAGAAGAAGTTTAGTATTGCAATATTTCAGATTTAGTGGTATCATATCAATGTGATGCCACTAAATTTTATGTGGTGATGTTGCTTGCAGGGGCGAACAGTGTTCGTCCGTTTGCACTGCATATTATACTTTTTCATACAAAGGAGAATGAAAAATGACCGTAAGATTTGCTTGTGAAAAGGATATACCGCAAATGAACAGCCTGCTCTATCAGGTAGAGAGAGTTCATCAGCAGGGCAGACCTGACCTTTTTAAAGAGGGTGCGAAAAAGTATACTGATAACGAGCTTAAAGTTATGCTCAAGGATAAAACTAAGCCTATATTTGCCGCAGTTGATGAAAATGATGTGATGAAGGGCTACGCTTTTTGTGTGTTTCAGGAGCATAAGGGCGACAATGTTTTCACGGATATAAAGACTTTGTATATCGACGATCTGTGCGTTGATGAAAATTGCAGAGGTCAGCATATCGGCTCGGTACTTTACGAGGCGGTGAAGAAATTCGCTAAGGAGCAGGGCTGTTATAATGTTACTCTCAACGTGTGGGAGTGTAATCCATCGGCAAGAAAATTTTACGAAAAAGCAGGGCTGAAGCCATTCAAGACAGGTATGGAAGTTATTTTATGATAAAAGATAAGAGGGTAAAAAAATGGACAAATCGAAAATTGACTACACGCTTTATCTCTGCACTGACCGTGGACTTATGTCCTGCGAAACTATCGAGCAGTCGGTAGAGGATGGCGTAAAAGGCGGCTGTACAGTTATCCAGCTAAGAGAAAAGGACTGCACTTCAAGAGAGTTCTATGAGCTTGCAGTCAGAGTAAAAAAGATAACGGACAAATACAATGTGCCGCTTATCATCAACGACAGACTTGATATCGCACAGGCTGTTGATTGTGCAGGCGTTCATCTGGGACAGAGCGATATGCCATGTGCAGTTGCAAGAAAAATCCTCGGTGAGGACAAGATAATAGGTATTTCTGCGGCAACTCTTGAAGAAGCTAAAAAAGCACAGGCAGACGGTGCAGATTACCTTGGCGTTGGTGCAATGTATGCCACCAACACAAAGACAGACGCAAGAGCTGTCACAAAGGAACAGCTTGCGGAAATAAGAGCCGCTGTGGATATCCCTATCGTAATAATAGGCGGAGTTAATCAAAAAACTGTGCCAAACTTTAAGGGTATGGGTATTGAGGGCGCTGCAGTAGTTTCTGCGGTGGTATCTCAGCCTGATATTGAAAAGGCGGCAAAGGATCTTCGTGAGCTTTGCGAGGATTGCTTCGGAAGATAAGATGTTGAACGGGCGGTTATTAAGATCGTCCGTTTTTTGTTTTGAAAAATGTATGATTTTGTTTTTCGATTTTACACAAATTATACATTGTGCTATTGACGATTTAGTTAAAATCGGTTATAATAAATGAAAAAGCTTTGTTTTTTTGGATTAAAACGCTAATGCGTTGAAATAGTAATGTATGTTAGGAGAGTAAAAATGAAAAAAACTAAGATCGTATGCACTATCGGACCTTCCACAGATGACGAAAACATTATGCGTGAGCTTATGAAAAACGGCATGGACGTTGCGAGATTCAATTTCTCACACTCTGACCACAGTGTTCATAAGGCTCGTTTTGAAACTGTATGCAAGCTAAGGGAAGAACTTGGCGTTAATATTGCAACTCTTCTTGATACAAAAGGACCTGAGGTAAGACTTAAAAACTTTAAGGATCACAAGCCTGTTACTATCAAGGACGGCGATACATTCACACTTACCACAAGAGAAGTGGAGGGCGATGAAACTATCTGCTCTATCACATTCCCACAGCTTCCAAAGGACGTTTCTGTAGGCACTAGAATACTTATCAATGACGGAAATATCGAGCTGAAAGCATTGAGAGTTGACAGCACTGACATCGTTTGCGAAGTAATTCACGGCGGAGTTGTTTCCGACCACAAGGGTATCAACGTTCCTGACGTAAACCTTTCTATGCCTTATATCTCTGACGCTGATATGGCTGACCTTGAATTTGGCGCAAAAATGGGATTTGACTATATCGCTGCTTCATTCGTAAGAACAGGCGCTGACGTTATTTATCTTAGAAAATTTACACAGAGCCTTGGCTGGTTCAATCCTAGAATTATCGCTAAGATAGAAAACGCTCAGGGTGTTGCCAATATCGACGAGATCCTTGACGCTGCTGACGGAATAATGGTAGCAAGAGGAGATATGGGCGTTGAGATACCTTTCGAGCAGATACCTGCTATCCAGAAAGAGCTTATCAGAAAAGCCTACAACGCAGGCAAGAACGTTATCACAGCAACTCAGATGCTGGAGTCTATGATAACAAACGCACGTCCTACAAGAGCCGAGATAACCGACGTTGCAAACGCTATTTATGACGGCTCGTCTGCTATAATGCTTTCAGGGGAAACTGCCGCAGGTAAATATCCTGTTGAGGCTGTCAAGACCATGAGCCTTATCGCAGAAACGACCGAAAAGGATATCGACTATATCTCACGTTTCAAGAAAAGAGTAGACGAGAGAAATTCATCTATCACTGACGCTATCTCACACGCTACTGTTACAACTGCGCATGACCTTAATGCTGTAGCGATCCTGACAGTAACAAAGGGCGGAACAACAGCAAGAACGCTTTCAAAATTCCGTCCGAACTGTCCTATAATCGCACTTACAACTGACGAAACAACATATCATCAGCTCAGCCTTTCATGGGGTATCAAAGCAGGCGTTATCGAAGAGAAAACAAACACTGACGAACTCATCAGACACGCTCTGGAGCGTTCTGTGGAGCTTGGCTATCTGAAGAAGGGCGACCTTGTCGTTATTACAGCAGGAGTACCGCTTGGAATGAGCGGAACGACAAATCTGCTCAAAGTTGAGAGAGCATAGTTTTTAAGTGAGGAGTGAGGAATGGCAGCGCCATACCGAGCAAATCACCAACACAAAGTAAAAGCACACACGAGCGAAGCGAGCAAAAGGTACAGGGCAAAGCCCTGTCGGAGCTTGAGGCAGAGCCTCAATAGGCGCAAGCCTACTAAGCGGTGCAGAAAAGCAATAGAAGAATTGTAAAAAAATCAATTACAAAGCGGTGTCGGAGCGGAATGCTCTGCACCGCTTTTGTTGCAAAAAATGTTTGAGCTTTTTGGAAGCGATCACTTTTTTATTCAAATAATTTTCCGTGAATTGGGTAACCAATTCTAACATATGAAAGAAGTATGGCGTAAGAGTAATATTTCTGAATGTGACTTGACTTTGATTTTGAAGTATGTTATTATTTTAACATACGAGCGGTAGTATTATTAATAGGTATGCAATACTGAATATTGAGGTAATATGTGCTGCCCGAAATCTTATGTCAGGAGAGTATAAAATGGAAAGACAGTTTTATGACGAATGGGAAGGCTTTAAGCCCGGCAGATGGTCAAACACTTCTATCAATCTTCGTGATTTTATCCAGAAGAACTTCACACCATATGACGGTGACGACAGCTTCCTTACAGGCCCTACAGAAGCAACTACTAAGCTCTGGGAACAGGTAATGGAGCTTTCAAAGAAGGAGAGAGAAGCCGGCGGTGTTCTCGATATGGACACTAAGATCGTTTCTACTATCACCTCACACGGCCCTGGTTACCTTAACAAGGATCTTGAAAAGATCGTTGGTTTCCAGACTGACAAGCCTTTCAAGCGTTCTCTTCAGCCTTTCGGCGGTATCAGAATGGCTATGAATGCTTGCGAGCAGAACGGCTACACAGTTGATCCTGAAGTTGTAAAGATCTTTACTGAATATAGAAAAACTCACAATCAGGGCGTTTTTGACGCTTACACACCTGAGATGAAGCTTGCCAGACACGCTGCTATCATCACAGGTCTTCCAGACGCTTACGGCAGAGGAAGAATCATAGGCGACTACAGAAGAGTTGCTCTTTATGGTATAGACTATCTCGTTGAGGACAAGAAGGATCAGCTTGCTACTTCACTGGTAAGAATGACTTCTAAGAACATCCGACTCAGAGAAGAGCTTTCTGAGCAGATCAGAGCCCTTGGCGAACTCAAGAAGCTTGGCGAGATCTACGGCTAAGATATCTCACGTCCTGCTAAGAACGCCAAGGAAGCTATCCAGTGGCTGTACTTCGGTTACCTTGCTGCTGTTAAGGAGCAGAACGGTGCTGCAATGTCACTTGGCAGAACTTCTACATTTATTGATATCTACATCAAGAGAGATATGGACAGAGGTATCCTCACAGAGCAGGAGGCTCAGGAGCTTGTTGACCACTTCATCATGAAGCTCAGACTTGTTAAGTTCGCTAGAACACCGGAGTATAACTCACTGTTCTCCGGCGACCCAACTTGGGTAACAGAGTCTATCGGCGGCGTTTCTATCGACGGCGTTCCAATGGTAACAAAGACTTCATTCAGATATCTCCACACACTTGAGAACCTTGGTCCTGCACCAGAGCCAAACATGACAGTTCTGTGGAGCACAAAGCTTCCTTTAAACTTCAAGAAGTTCTGTGCTAAGACTTCTATCAAGACTTCTGCTATCCAGTACGAGAACGACGACCTTATGAGAGTTACACACGGTGACGACTACGCTATCGCTTGCTGTGTATCTTCAATGAGGATCGGTAAGGAAATGCAGTTCTTCGGTGCAAGAGCTAACCTTGCTAAGTGCTTGCTTTATGCTATCAACGGCGGTGTTGACGAAAGACTTAAGATACAGGTTGGTCCTAAGTATCGTCCAGTTACAGGCGATTACCTCGATTATGATGATGTAATGGCTAAGTATGACGATATGATGGAGTGGCTGGCTGGTCTGTATGTAAATACACTGAACGTTATCCACTATATGCACGATAAGTATTCTTATGAGAGAGTTCAGATGGCTCTTCATGACAGAGATGTCAAGAGATACTTCGCTACAGGTATCGCAGGTCTGTCAGTTGTTGCTGACTCACTTTCTGCTATCAAGTACGCTAAGGTAAAGTGCATCAGAGATGAGGACGGAATCGTAACTGACTACGAAGTTGAGGGCGATTTCCCTAAGTATGGCAACAATGACGAGAGAGTTGACAAGATCGCAGTTGACCTCGTTAGAACATTCATGGACAAGATCAGAAAGCACCACACATACAGAGATGGTGTTCCTACAATGTCTATCCTTACTATCACATCTAACGTTGTTTATGGTAAGAAGACTGGTTCTACACCTGACGGAAGAAAGATCGGTGTGCCTCTTGCTCCTGGTGCTAACCCAATGCACGGCAGAGATACTCACGGTGCATCTGCATCACTTTCTTCAGTTGCTAAGCTGCCATTCAGACACGCTCAGGACGGTATCTCAAACACATTCTCTATCATTCCTGACGCTCTTGGCAAGGACGACAAGGTATTCATGGGCGACCTTGATATCGAAAGCATAGCTAAGGAGCTTAACGAAGATGGGGTTTAATGTTAAAAAGGACGAGGACGAGGCTCAGGTAAACGAGCTTGTTGACGTCATTGACAGACTTATGATGGGCGGTCAGGGTCATCTTACGATAGACATTGACGAAACTGAAGAGGGTCTGAACGTTAAAACTTACAGCACTTCCGATTGTGGCGGTGACGGCAAGACGGCTTGCTGTCAGCCTACAGAAGAGGACGCTGTTGACAGAGATGAAGATTAACTCCCTATTTTAGAAAACGGCGGAGGTTCGTTCTCCGCTTGTTTTCCATAAATACTAAGAAAGGAATGTAATACTATGGCAAACTTTGAACCAACAGAGGCACAGGTAGACAACCTTATCGGACTTCTTGACGGATATGCTGAAAAAGGCGGTCATCACCTTAATGTAAATGTACTTAACAGAGAAACTCTTTTGGATGCTCAGGCTCACCCTGAGAAGTATCCACAGCTCACAATAAGAGTTTCAGGCTACGCTGTAAACTTCGTAAAGCTTACTAAGGAGCAGCAGGACGACGTTATTTCAAGAACGTTCCATAAGAGCCTTTAATTTGAGCTTTGCCGCATAGAATGAGTTTCTTTGCGGATAATATGCACACGGGCGGTCGGCGTCGTCTTACATGGAACATCTTGTTTTATGTGGATGAGAGCTGCCGCTCGTTTGTTACTTTTTGTGGATAGGTGTGCGGTGATATAAATTTGTGAGCGAGCAGAAATGGGACGTCGAGGGCGCCGTCCCATACAGAATGGTTTGTGCAGGCTGAACGGGCGTGCGTTCATGCGAAATAAAAAAGGAGGGATATCCCATGGAGGGATTTATACATTCTACGGAAAGCTTTGGTACGGTGGATGGACCGGGGATAAGGTTTGTTATTTTCTTTCAGGGCTGTCCTATGAGATGTCTTTACTGCCACAATCCTGATACTTGGAAGATAGGCACAGGAACGAAAAGGACGGTGGAAAGTCTGCTGGCGGAATATGACTCGGTAAAAGAGTTCATGAAAAATGGCGGAATTACCTGCACGGGCGGCGAGCCTTTGGTGCAGATAGACTTTGTTACGGAGCTTTTTGAAAAGGCTAAGGAAAAGGGGATACACACTTGTCTTGACAGCTCGGGCATCACTTTTACGCCTGACAGCACGGAAAAGTTTGAAAGGCTTTGCAAATGCACTGACCTTGTTATGCTGGATATCAAGCATATTGACCGTGAGGAACACAAGAAGCTTACGGGGCATTACAATGACAACATTCTTGCGTTTGCAAAGTTTTTGTCGGAGCATGGTGTGCCTATATGGATACGTCATGTTGTTGTGCCGGGTATCACGGACAAGGAAGAATATCTTTTCAGGCTGGGCGAGTTTATCTCACAGCTCAAGACTTTGAAAGCGCTTGACGTTCTGCCTTACCACACTATGGGCAAGGTAAAGTATGAGCAGCTCGGTATAGATTATCCTCTTGGTGACACGCCGCCTCTTGACAAGGAGGACGCTGTTAAGGCGAGAGATGTTATCATGAGAGGGCTTAAAGCGGCGTTGAAAAAGAGATAATAGTATTTTAGACGAGTGGACTTCGGTCTGCTCGTTTTTTTTGTGTAAAAGTATATATTTTTCTCGACAAGTTTTTGAAAACATTCTGCATATTTGGATAATTGACGGCGGACTTAAAATATGGTAAAATAAATGAGTAAGGAATACAGCAATAGAATATTGTTAGGACAGGTTTATATTGGAAACGCACATTCTCTGAATGATAACGAACAACACAGCGTCTGCGAAAGGGCTGTAGGTTTGATATCATAAGGAGGATTTTTTTATGCCAAAGAATTTGTTTCAGGAGATAGTTTTTACGGTGCTGATGGTGTTTGTGATGGTATACGCCATGATATGCTACAACATTGCACTCAACATGGGCGGAATGTCAAATGCCGTATTTCTCAAGGCTTTTCATGAGCTTGTGATAATGGCTCCGATAGCTTTTGTTCTTGACTTTTTTGCTGTGGGAAAGATAGCAAAGAAAAAGGCTTTCAGCATTGTTGATGTGAGAAAGGATAATCCTTTTCATCTTGTGCTTGCCATATCTGTTATCTCTGTTATTTTTATGTGCCCACTCATGAGCCTTGCGGCTACGCTGCTTTTTAAGGACGCAGGCAGAGAAGTTATTGCGGTATGGTTAGAAACAACTGCTATGAACTTTCCTATGGCTCTTTGCTGGCAGCTTTTCTTTGCAGGCCCTATAGTGAGGTTTGTCTTCGGTCTTATTTTCAGAGAACGTGAACAGAAAAGCGGGGCTGTATCTGCAGCTGCGGAATAAGGTTTTTACGAGTGGACTTCAGTCTGCTCGTTTTTTATTTTACACTGAAAAATAAAAACTAAAAAAAGTGTTAAATGTAGGTTTGTCAATCATATTGGACACTATTATTAAGAAATTCGATAGGCG
>OGPQ01001860.1_pt1 | contig 13390 bp, 14 predicted proteins | sample 1552971 | NCBI WGS metagenome assembly OGPQ01 (sample SAMEA2580232, study PRJEB22360) | human gut metagenome | biome: human gut; feature: human-associated habitat; material: faeces | place: Denmark | collected 2008/2010 | reverse complement strand
GGCGGGTTGAGGGCAGCCAGCCTCATCGGGTCAAGGGTGAAACGCCTTGCCCAGGGAAAGTTGATGCCTGCGTCAACTTGTACTGGGTATTACCTGACGCAAAACTTCGCAGGTCTGGCGGCTTTGCCGCCCTCCCCAGCCCAGAACATCTTTGCAGGAAGGAGGAAAAATATTTGAAATTAACAAGACACAATGGACGATCTGGGAAGCATGGCACTTACAATCCCCGGCACAATGACCGTCGGTTCGATGTAGAAAATAGCGAACACATTGACGCTGAGCGTGCCAGACAAAATGTGTACTGGGACTGTTACCGGGGCTTTACCACCCACGACTTTCGGGAAAACTCAGAGCAGCCGGATTTCAGCTTTGAGGAAATTGAACGGATGTATTACTACGAGCATTATGCCGACCATGTCAATGCTCAGAACGCCCGGAACGAGAAAACCCGGCACATTGAGCGCAATCGCACTGTGGATGATCTTTTGAAAAATAACAAGACCTGTCCAGAAGAAAGCATCTACCAGATCGGCACTATGGAAGAATCCGTTCCGCCAGAGACTTTAGCGCTCATTGTCAGTGAATTTTATGAGGAATTTGAAAACCGTTTCGGTTCTCATATCCACATTTTAGACTGGGCGCTCCATCTGGATGAAGGAACTCCGCACATCCATGAGCGCCATGTATTTGACTGTGAAAATCGGTATGGAGAGCTGTGCCCCCAGCAGGAAAAGGCGTTGGAGGAACTGGGTATCCCTCTCCCTAAACCGGAACAGCCAAAAGGAAAGCACAATAACCGGAAACAGACTTTTGATGCAGTCTGTCGGATAATCTTATTTGACGTTGCCAAACGGCATGGGCTGCATCTGGAACAGGAGCCGTCTTATGGTGGGCGTGACTATTTGGAAAAGCAGGATTATATCCTGATGAAGCAGAAGGAGCAGCTGGCGACACAGGAGCAAAAGCTGGAGGAACTGACGCTAAAAATTGAGGATGTAGAAACCTTGCTGGAAGATGTTTCCGGTGCAGCCTATGACAAGGCGGTGGAGGTTGTGACCGACAAGGTTCGGGAACAAACCCAGCTTGAAGATATGGAAGTAATTGAGAAATATCGAAAGAGCGTGGTATCGCCCAATGCCAAAAATTCGCCAGAAGTTGTGAAGATAGCGAACACTCTGCTGAGTAGGGTGCGAGAAAAATTACAGCAGTCTGCTGAAAAAGTTCTCAAAAAGGTACAGGCGGTGCTGTTAAAACCGGAGGTCAAACAGGCTGGCAAAGAGCAGATCAAAAATAAAGCCAGAAAATCCATTAAGGAGAAGCTGGCACAAGGCAAACTGGACGCTGATCGGGAGAACCGGGTGCGCTGGGAGCGTGAAGGACGGATTGCTCCAACAAGAAAACAGGATATGGAATTGTGAGGCATCTGATTTTCTATGGAAACCGGATGCCTTTTGCATTGTTTGGAGGTGGAAGAAACGAATGTATTTGAAGCAGTAAAACAGTCTGTTACCACAAGGCAGGCTGCTTTGGTTTATGGAATTTCAGTAGGACGCAACGGGATGGCTTGTTGCCCGTTTCACGATGACAGGCATCCCAGCATGAAGGTGGACAGACGGTTCCATTGTTTTGCCTGTCAGGCAGATGGAGATGTGATTGATTTCACTTCCCGTCTTTTTGGACTAAGCAGTAAAGAAGCTGCCTTAAAGCTGGCAGAGGACTTCTCAATCAGCTTTGACCGCAAAGGCCACGATCCGCCACAAAAGAGAGTAATCAAAAGAAAAATCAGCGAGGAAATGCGATACCGGCAGGCAGAGCAGAAATGCTTTCGGGTGCTGTGCGACTACCTGCGTTTGCTGGAACGATGGAAAGAAGAATATGCGCCCAAACAACCGGAGGATGACTGGAATCCTTTGTTTGTGGAGGCTCTGCACAGGCAGCCATATATCGAATATCTGTTGGATCTTCTTCTGTCTGACAGCATAGAAGAACGAGCTTTTGTAGTTGCTGAGTATGGAAAAGAGGTGAGGAAAATTGAACAGCGAATATCAGAGTTTATCGCCAGCCACCCAGCAGGCTGTGATGAGCGCAGCCGAAGCCATAGCGACGGAACAGAGCGTTGATGAGGTGCGGCAGAGCCTTTCTGTTACCGACAAGGGAAAAACAGCCAACACCATCGACAACTGCCGGATTGTGTTCTGCTGCGATCCACTCCTGCGGGATGCCATCCGGCTTAATCTCCTGACAGACCGGGTAGACATTGTACAGGACTTGGGCTGGCGCAGGAATACCAGCGCTCTGACGGATACTGATGTGAAATATCTTCTCCTCTATTTTGAGAGAAACTATGAGCTGACCAGTGAGAAAAAGATCACGGCTGCCCTTTCTATCGTAGCAAACGAAAATTGTTACCATCCAATTCAGGATGTGCTGAACAGCCTTGTCTGGGACGGTACACCACGCATCCGATCCTGTCTGCACCATTTTCTTGGTGCTGATGAAAGTGACTATGTGGAAGAAATGCTGAAACATTTCCTGCTGGGTGCTATACGCCGGGTATTCCGTCCCGGTTCCAAATATGAGGAAATGCTTTGTTTGGTGGGCGGTCAGGGTGCCGGGAAGTCCACCTTCTTCCGACTGCTGGCGATCCGGGACGAATGGTTCTCTGATGACCTGAAGAAGTTGGATGACGACCGGGTATTCCAAAAGCTACAAGGTCACTGGATCATTGAGATGTCAGAGATGCTTGCCACCAGCAGCGCAAAGAGCATTGAAGAAATCCGTTCCTTTATTAGCCGACAGAAGGAAACCTACCGGACACCTTATGAATCTCAGCCTAAAGACCGGCTTCGGCAGTGTGTGTTCGGTGGTTCCTCGAATACGCTGGACTTTCTGCCGCTGGATCGAGCCGGGAACCGGCGCTTTCTCCCAATCATGATTTACCCGGAGAATGCAGAGGTTCACATTTTGGAGGACGAGGACGCTTCCAGAGCCTATCTGTTGCAGGTCTGGGCGGAGGCCATGACGATTTACCGCAGCGGCCACTATTCCATGAAATTCAACAAGTCCATCCAGCGGCAGCTTGTGGAGGTGCAGAAGGATTTCATGCCGGAGGACACGGAGGCCGGGCAGATACAGGGCTTTCTGGAACACTACACCGGCAGCATGGTCTGCTCCAAACAGCTTTTCAAGGAGGCACTGGGCCACACCTATGACGAGCCGAAGCGGTGGCAGCTTCACAATATCAACGAGATCATGAACACGGTGGTGACGGGCTGGAAGCCGTTCTCCAATCCGAGGATGTTTGCCGGATATGGCAGGCAGAAGGGCTGGGAACGGGAGGTTTCCGGCAACGAACTGCCCGGCAACGAAGATGGATTTGTGGAACTGAGCGAGGAAGAATGCCTCCAGTTGGAACTTCCGAAGGAGTGGATTGCCTGAAAATGGCGGTCAGTTGCCGGGATGGTTGCCGCTTGGTTGCCGGGTTCGTTGCCGGGGATTTCCCTGTCTGGATGCGGGAAAAACCAGTAAATAAGGGATATTTTAATCATTATCTTTATCTCCGGCAACGAAAGCAACGAGATTTTTCAAGAAAATTCACAAAGTAAGATTTACAGGCCAGACGGTAGTTTACAGGTTTTCAGAGGTTCGTTGCCGGACTTCGTTGCCGGTGCTGCCGTCCGGCCTGTCTCTCTATGGAGGTAGCCTATGGAAAAAAGCAAAAATCAGAAGAATAAAGTCCGTTTTGTGGTGGTGCGGGAGTTCTCCGGGGAGAAGTCCATGCGGGAAGCCTTTGAGCAGCTGATCGAGCGTCAGACCTGCGAACACTTTGAGGAATGGCTGGAGCATCGGGAAATGGCACAGAAAGCGGCGTAAAGCAGTTGAATCATGGACAGGGACATGGTATTATAATGATATCGTGTCCCTGTTCATAGAAGGAGAACACTATGAGCAGGAAAAAACAAGTTAATCAGAAAATCACAGCCCTTTATTGCCGTATCTCTCTGGAGGATGGCGGCGATAATGAAAGCATGAGCATCAGCAACCAGAAACTTATGCTCCGGGACTTTGCCGAAAAAAATGGGATGTTCCAGTATGAGTATTATGTAGATGACGGTTATACAGGCCGCAACTTCAACCGCCCCTCTTTCCAGCGCATGATTGCCGATATTCAGGCGGGAAAGATAGGCTGCGTTATCACCAAAGACCTGTCCAGGCTGGGCAGGAATTATATCGAAGCTGGCAGCTATATCGAAATCTTTTTCCCAAAACACAATGTACGCTATATTGCCATTACAGACGGAGTGGACAGCCTGACCCGTCAGGAAATGGACATTACGCCGTTTAAGAATATCCTGAACGATATGTACAGCCGGGATATTTCCAAAAAGGTGCTGGCAGGGCGTATGACCCGTTCCCGGCAGGGGAAGTTTTGTGGTGGGCAGCCGCCCCTCGGTTTGATGCGTGACCCGGAGGATAAGGGACATTTGATCCGTGACCCTGAGACAGCACCGGTAATCCGAAAAATCTATGATATGGCGCTGGATGGCTGGGGATGCATGCGGATTGCAAAGCAGCTCATGGATGATAAAGTCCCGATCACCAGAGTAAAAAGCAACACAGAATGTGATGTAAATTACTATTCATGGGGAAGTGCAAGAATCAGCCATATTCTGCGGAATCCCTTTTATAAGGGCGCACATCTGGTCTGCCGGACACATCAGAAAGGGATTCGCTCCAACACCTATGACATTATCCCTCGTGAGGACTGGGAAATTATCGAGGATTGCCATGAAGCAATCATCTCCCCGGAAGAATGGGAGCAGGTACAGGAAATCATTGACCGCAGACCAACCATTATGAAGGGCAACTCCTGCCCCTTTTATAACCTGTTCCACGGTATCATTTATTGTGCGACTTGCGGAAAGTCCATGCAGGTGCGGTATGAAAAGGTTGGCAGAACCGGAAAGAATCGTTTTACCGGCGAACAGCGAGAACCGATTGATAAGGCGTATTATATCTGCCAGACCTACAACAGGCTGGGCAAGAACGCCTGTACCAGCCACAAGATCGAAGCCAGAGATTTGTACAACCTTGTGCTGAAAGATATTCAGGAACTGGCAAAGACTGCGCTCAAAGATGCCGATGCTTTTTATCAGCGGCTGAGCAGCCGGATGGAGCGCCGGTATCTTCTGGATGCCTCCCAGACACAGAAGGAATGTCAACGACTGGAAAGCAGGAATCGTGAAATTGATGAGATGTTCCTGAGCCTATATACCGATAAGGCAAAAGGAATCCTGACTGAGCAGCGTTTTATGAAGCTGACAGCAACACTGGAACAAGAGCAGGAAGCCAACCAGAAGCGCCTGCAAGACCTACTGTTGATGATGCGCCACTCTGACGAACAGGAAAATGAAGTCCGCACCTTCATCAAAGAAATCCGGCGCTATGCAGCCATTGAAGAACTGGATGAAGCGGTGCTGAACCGGCTCATCAGCAAAATTTTGGTGGGCGAAGTCAAGAAGATTGACGGACAGAAGGTGCAGGAAGTCAGAATCGTTTATAACTTTGTCGGAGAAATCCCGGAGATTACAGCATAATCATTTCGCCTCATCTCTCAATCAGCGAGGGATGAGGCTTTTCTTTTTGTAAAATTGCAATAGATATATTCATAATTTATTTACAATTAAATTCCTAGCCGTACAGCAGAAAAATGATGACGAAAGATGATGCAAATGCTATAATGTTTGCATATAGATATGACAATTTGACCATATCGGAATCTTTATTCAAACAGATGATTGGAGATATTGCTATTATGAGAAATCCATGGCCAATTTTCAGCATTGCGGCTCTCTCCGGAGTTGCGTGCCTGATATATGATCACTTTTTTTCTTACGAGACTATGTGGATTGCTGTTGTAGTGTTTCTTGCACTGCTGGCTCTATGCTTTTTCGCATATTGCAAATATGAACATTGGCTGGCAAAGAAACTTAACCCCTATGTGGTGGCGTATCAAAGCGACCATAATCTTGATAATTTGAAACAGGGATTGGATCGCTGGCGTCCCTGGGCATTCAGCAAACATTCCAAAAATATCATTACAGCGAACTGGTTCTCCGCTCTGCTGGACCAACAGCGCTGGACAGAAGCAGAAGAAATTTTGGAGCAGTTTTTGCATCGAGCAAAAAATACGCAGGATAAAATAGGGTATCACCTGCTTCGGGGAGATTACGCAAGGGCGATCGGAGATACCAAATTAGAGGAACAGGAACGACTTCTAAGCGAACAGCTAAAAACCCAGCTTGGAAACAAAAAGGGAGAATCAAGAGTACCCGCAAACGCCAAAGAGAGTAAATATGCTTTCTTTTGCTGGCTCTCTTTCAGCTTTGGTCTGGCACTGTTCGGAATCATCAGCAATATAGCCACCGGGGACTCTATACTCGGGTCAGTTGGAGCCGGACTTTTTATTTTGGGTTTGTTCTCATTCCCAGTCTGCTTGATCTGGCTGATTCTCTGGTTGATCCGGCGCAGAAAGGAGGTTGTTAAATGACTTATATCCTCCCGGTACTCTATGTAATTGTGTCTTATACATTCTTCCTTTTGGCAGGCTGTTTTGACAATGCGATCAAATTGCAGATATTATCGATCCTTCTGCCTTTTATCATGGGAATCGTCAATTTGATTGTTGTGCTGACCGTAGGAAGAAAGTGGTCAAGAAAGACATTGCTGAACTGCACTTTGATCATCAAGTATGGACTGATCCCGTTCTACCTGGTCGGAGGGAGCATCACCGTATATGTAACGCTGATGGCATTCTTCCCATTGCCGCTGATGGCGTTGTTTGGACTGGTAACCATTGTTTTTTTGATTTTTGGATACGGGATTCTATTAGGGGCAGCTCCCTATGCTATCGCTTATCTGATAAAGTCATGCAAAGACGGCATTCATCCGAAATGGTTGGCGGTTTTAGCTGGAATCTGCCAGTTCTTCTTTTCCTTTGATGTACTTGCAATGATGGTTCTGACATTAAAGGAGCGGCACAGGGTCAAAACGACGATTGCCGTTTTCTGTGCAATGTGTCTTGCGCTCCTGCTTATCGTACTCTATGTGGTCATGACGCTGATAGGAGCATAATCGACCTTTATATAGGATATGAGTTGTTCATACATAAAACAAATTTGATAGAATCGCAGAAAGGATTTACGCTTATGAAAAAACAATGGATTGCTTTACTGACAGGATGTGTGCTGGTATGCAGTATGCTGGCCGGATGCGGCTCAAAACCTCAGACATCAGCTCCGGCAGCTGCGGGCAGCGATAAAGGCTGTACGGATGAGGCCATTCTGTCTCAGCTGAAAAATGACGGGACACCTGAGTTCGTACTGGATGGCACTTACTACACACTTCCTTTGGAAACTTCCCAGCTGATACAAGCCGGCTGGAGTTTGGAAACGGAAGAATATGATGCAGCAGAGGTTTCTCTGCAACCCGGCGAGCGTATTTATGGGGAACTTTCCAAAGACGATCAGGAAATAGATGTTGCAATCGTAAATGCCGGGACAGAGCCATGCAAGCCTGCTGAGGGCGGAACGGTGGTAGAACTGGAATACTCTGCCGATAAGGATCAACCAAATCCTGATTTCTTTGTAACGCTCAATGGGATCAACTGTGCGATGTCCAACGCAGCTTTACAAAAGGCGCTGGAAGGTGTAGACGGATATAAACTGAATTCCGCAGGAAATATCGACATCAATCGTACTGTTGATGATGATGAAATTGCTGTTTATAAAGTCATTCTGGATGATGACTACACAGCAATCACGCTTGCTTCGGACAATGTTTTTGAATACAAGGATTATCAGCCGCAAGAGGTAAAAGAACAGGCATCTAATGAAAAGATTGCCGCTTACAAGGATACTACAAAAGCCGAGATGGAGCCGTATGCTCAGGATTTCAATGCGATCATCGAGGGATATGAAGAAAATATGGTCGTTGGATTTTACAGTGAAGGTACTATTTGGGGCGAAGAAGTCGGTGAATATAAATCTATTGCCGGAACGCCGCTCGCTTCGGATGTGTCTCTCTACATCGCAGAGGATACAACCGGCCAGCTCTACTGTATTGCTAACCAGATTTTGAATGAAGATGGTACTGTAAGCACTGCCATTGAGCTTGAGGAAGGCGATCAGGTCAAGGTTTGGGGTTATGCTTCACAGTATCTGGAATTGCAGGAAGGTCTGAAAATCGTCGTGGTTCAGCCTGGTATCATTGAACGCAACGGCGAACTGGTGATCCTGGACAAAAATTTGAAAGCAGACTAATGCTTTTGAACGCCGGGTGCATCTATCAAAGGATTGCATCCGGCGTTCTCAACTTAAAACAATAATTAGGAGGAACAATTATGCTTACAATGAATGAAAAAGATAAAAATGAAATGCTGGAAGCCATTTTGAAGGAAAACGAAGCCTATCAGTGCAAGTTATGGGCGGTCATCATGGCCGGAGCTGATACCTATGCACTGATTGGAGGACTTTCTACACTGACGGGGGGTGCTGCCGCTGCATTAGGCGCACTGAGCAATGCTTACTGCTATCTGGGAGTTACCGAGAAACACCTGAATATGGTCATTGTAAATTCCGTCAATGTCTCAAAAATTGAAAACCGGCTTTCTCTGCCCTTAAGCAGCATAACAAAGGCAGAAGTCAAGGGTGGGCTGCTGCCCGGAAGAAAAGTCGTAATGCTGCATTTTGGAAAAGAGAAAATGAAAATTTCTTTGATGAACAATGCGATTGGCTCTGATATTCAGGGGCAGAAAGAAAATGTTGAGATGTTCTGTCAGATTGTTTCCAAACTCGGATAACCAGTATTATAAAGTGAGAGGAATCAGAGTATGAAAAAAATCTTAATTGTGTTATTAACTATGGTGTTGCTCCTTGCTGGATGCGGTAAAAATGGGACTTCATCGCCACAATCTCCCTCTGATGAATCTGTGACGGATCAGCAGGAACCTTCTTCTTCCGAAACCGAAATATCATCTGAGGATCATGTGATTCCTGGAAGCTATACCGTTCCGGAGGGATGGAAGAAATCTGAGAAGCATTCTACTGATTCGCAGATTTTCTACATAGAGGAAGGTCACGAAAATGATGAAAAGCCGGACAACATCTCCATCCATGTAGGAAAGAACAAATATAGTCTGGATGAGCATGAGCAGTTCCGGGATGCGATCGTCCAACAGATTTTGATGCAACTGGATGGTATTGAAGCACAACTGAACGGGGATGGAACCTATACCGAGCAGGGAGACCTGCTGTATATCTTTACTATCGACGAGGGCGATATTGTCACCACGCAATACTATATTGTAAAGGATTACGGGTTCTGCCTGATCCAGCTTACAAATTTCAGCGGATCAGAAACCACCGAACAGGCCGCCAGAGACATGGTAGATAGCTTTGTTTGGAATACAGAAAGATAAATTGACATAGGAACAGTGATTTTATAGGAAAACGACGAAGATGGAGAAACGAAAACTTTCAGGAAAAACAATTTTGAAGCTGGCAGGGGCACTTTTGGCTCTGGCTTATTTGGGATTCTATTTTTATGTAGGTATTACAGGAAAACTTCCTTATATGCACGAAACTGTACATATCATGCGATACGGAGATCGTAAAAAATGGGTGGCAGGTGGTATGACAGCAGCCATGATTCTTGGTATATGTATCAACTCTGCGCTTAATGACTTAAATCTCAAGAGGATACGCAAGGAGTCATTTCTACCCTTGTTTTTCACTATGATTTTTCCGATTATCCTCCTTCTGCTTCTGGAAGCTTTTCTGGATAATGGCTGGCTTGGGATTGGCATTTATGCCAGTGTTGCAATCTTCATGTGTGCAACTGCATGGATTCCACTGATCCTAAGAAAATGGATCACCCATCTACTTTTGCGTGACAAACCTATGAGTGGCAAACAGCAAGTGCGGATCATTGAGTGGATTCATTTTCATCCACTGAAAAAGTTGCTGGTTTTCGGGCTGTGGGGCTTTGGCGTTGTACTGGTTCTGCGTGGCATCTGGGTAACGGCAACCGGGAAAATCGAAATGGATGGAGAGCTTTTTCTGTTTTTACTTGGCACAGCAGTTCTGGTTGTAGCGTTGTTTCAGAAAATGAGGCGTTATATCTGCGCGCCTTACCGGAACATACCGGTACTGAATCAGATTCTCAGCAAAAAACAGTTGGAGCAGCTGTTGGATGGAGAACACTTTGAACCAATAGCGTTTGAAGATGAGGGCATGAAAAAGTATCTGGAAATATACCAAAGCCAAAACTTTATGCTGATTGGCGGGAAGTTGCTCTCAAAAAAGCTGGCTTTATGGGGCACAATGAATCGGTCAGGAAACGATGCGTTCTTGAAGGTACTTTACCTTAACGGTATGACGGCCAAAGCGAAAGTCGATCTGGATATTCGAGGGGACCGGTACAAGGAGTTTACTGCTGTGCTGAAAGAATTGATTGGATACGAAGGCACACTTAAACTGGATGAAAAAGAAGAACAGCTGGCACAGAAATTTGCGTCCTTTTTCCCAGATCAAACTTCCGAACAGGAGCGTGTCGCTGCTTTTCTTTCTCAGGATGTGACAGCGATCCGGCAGGACTATATTCAGACCTTCTCCCCTCCGCCAGACCCCCGGAAGAAAAAGCGGAGTAGACGGGAACGGGAATAAAAGATTTTCTTCATTTTTCAATGGAGAACGGGTTACAAAGATAAATAGAATGTAACTTGGAGGTTACCTATGAACTATGATATGAATATGATTAAATACCGCAAAAATGGCTTTTTCAGAATTGCATCAGCTATTCTGATTATCTGTTTTACACTATTTGGCCTTACTGCTTGCACCGGTACTACTGACAGCAAAGATAATAACGATGATAATGCACTGATGCAAGGAACATGGGAAATAGATACCGGCTCTGGTGCTGGTTATAAATTCGTTGAAGATAAATTTATGTGGTTAAAATCCATCGAGGATATTAACGATAACTACTGGTACGGAGATGTTGAGTACTATAATGGTGCTGAAGCAATGGAAATGGCAGGACTAACCGATGACGAACTTCAAAGCAGCCTGTCAGGACTTAAACCCGAAAACATTTTTGTAACAAAATTAGATCCCGAAAAAATCATTACCGATGGTGAGGATAAAACTGCTACCAATATGAATGACCAAACATTATGGACTCGCTTATGGCTTATTGAAGAAAATGAGGACAATGTTGTTGCGGTAGTGTTTGATTTGGAAACTTTTAGTATGGAGAGCTACACTAAAGTTAAGTAAAAAACAGGAATTAGAAGTTGTGTAATTGAAATGTCACAGATGTATTGGGAGAAAGAGTTATGGTTATAAAGAACTGGGAAGGAGAAATATTATGGCTGTTGATAACGCAAGTCAGATTGATGCAATCGCAAACGATAAAGAAAATGCTTGTTTGGTACTCCTTATTACCGACCATTTGAATTGGGACAATGAGTTTGAACACTTGAAGATTTTACAAGATAAAATCAATGCGTATGTGGCTTTTATCGAAAGCGAACAGTACGATGAAATATACCCCAATGCTGATTTTAAGATGGCTATGATAGAAATCCATTTCAAGTATGATATAACAGATAACTGCCAGAAATTTTTGCAAGTAGTTCAAGATCAATTAGGACGGATAGGGATAAAAATCAAGGCACAGATTAGCTAACAGTTTCCAGTTTGTAGAACTTAGTAAAACAAAATTCAGTTTGCATAACAGGCAGCCCAACCACAATTAAATCTTCACCGCTTTACTAAGCAGGAGATCCGAAAAGGTCTCCTGCTTTTTTGCACCCTAAATTAAATGTATCACAGCTAAAACTATCGAAAACAAAATAGGCAGATACCATAAAAGAAGTTTTTCTTTGGATAGTGCTTGTCTTTTTTGAATTCATCACTTGACATTGTGGCAAAGAGCTGATGAGCCAGGACGAGCTGGCAGTTATGGATGGCGGCAAGTGCATCTTGCAGTTGCGCGGTGTGCGTCCGTTTCTTTCAGACAAGTATGACATTACCAGACACCCTAATTTCAAATACACAGCTGATGCAGACAAGCGAAATACCTTTGATATTGAAGCATTTTTGTCTGCCAGACTAAAACTCAAGCCTGATGAGGTCTGCGATGTATATGAAGTAGACACGGAGGGCGTGTAATACGGTTCCGCTGAGAAAGGAGTGATCGTATCTATTTGCCGCAACTGCCTCTGTTGAGGCCATTGGCGTACAAAGCGGGCAATCATCAACAAAATAATGAAAAAGGAGGACAGCCGGAATCAGGCTCTCATATATCGAGGGCAGATTGTTCCGGCTTTTGTGCGCTTATGAAACAAACCTAACTAATCATTCAAATGATTCCGGCTAATATTATTTATGGCATTTTTTGAACAGGCAATTACCGTTCTTCAGACTCTCGTTATCGCTCTGGGCGCTGGTCTTGGTATCTGGGGTGTCATCAACCTGTTGGAAGGTTACGGCAACGACAACCCTGGCGCAAATGCTCATGTACGGTAAGGTAGCACACAAGGATTTGATAGACAGCATCCCACTATTCCACATAGCTTCTCCGTTACATTGGTTTACTCTTTTGCGGTTGAGTTGTATAATAAAAGCGTGAAAAATCGTGTGCAACACATAGTTGCAACCGCTGGTTGCGGAAAAGAAACCGTATTTTGGTGGTGCGCTATCAGCAAAAATTGTACACTGATAGCGAAAGGAGGAACCCATAATGACTTTCGGAGAGAAAATACAAAAATTGAGAAAGGAAGCCGGCCTATCTCAAGAGGAACTCGCTTACCAGTTGGGCGTATCAAGACAAGCAATCAGTAAATGGGAGCGTGATAGCGGATACCCCGAAACTGAAAAAATTGTCCGAATGAGTAAATTGTTTCATGTATCTTTGGATTATCTCCTCGATGAAGAAGATACGAAGAAGCCGGAGAACAGTCCGGACGAAAAAGGCATCTATGTCAGTCGGGAAATGGCAGACGGATTTCTGGCTTACCAAAAAAGAAAAATGATAAAAGTCGGTGCTGCTATTGGCTTGTTTGTTGACGGCGCATCCCTTTCTTTTTTGGATGCTGAAATAAGTATGATACTATTTATGGTAGTTGTCATTTTAGGGATAATTCTTCTGCTCTCTGTAAAATTAGCAGATAATCCATACAGAAAACTCTGGAAAGAACCACTGCTGTTTGACAAGGCTGTAAAGGCAGAATTAAATACAGCATACGCAGAGAAAAAGAACATCCTGCAACTATTTAACTTGATTGGAATTGCTTTAGTTGCATTGGGATTTTTGCTTTTCCCCT
>OGPQ01001856.1_pt1 | contig 13428 bp, 10 predicted proteins | sample 1552971 | NCBI WGS metagenome assembly OGPQ01 (sample SAMEA2580232, study PRJEB22360) | human gut metagenome | biome: human gut; feature: human-associated habitat; material: faeces | place: Denmark | collected 2008/2010 | reverse complement strand
AAAGAAGCTCAAGCCAGCCTGATGACTTCGCGTTTATCCTACCTTCCTTCTCTTACCCTTGCCCCCCAAGGCGGAGTGAGTAGTTTCGACCGGATGAAAGGCAGTTGGAGCTGGTCCCTGCCCGTTTCAGCAAGTTGGGAATTGGATCTTTTCGGAAAGATTCTAAATACAAAACGGGCGGCGAAAGCAGCCTTATTACGGAGTGAAGCCTATCGACAAGCTGTGCAAACCCAGGTTGTCGCTGCAATAGCCAATTATTATTACACCTTACTGATGCTCGACAAGCAGTTGCAGATCACAGAAGAAACTGCCGTATTATGGGGAGAAAATGTCGAGACCATGAAAGCGATGAAAGAGGCGGCGATGGTCAATGAAGCAGGAGTTGTACAAAGCGAAGCCAATTATTATATGGTGCTGGCTTCTATCTCCGACCTGAAAAATCAGATCCGGGAAACCGAGAATGCCTTATCCTTACTGTTGCGACAAGCTCCTCAGAAAATCGAACGCGGCAAGCTGGAGGACCAACAACTCCCGACAATACTGCATACCGGCGTCCCGGTACAATTGTTATCCAACCGTCCGGACGTCAAAGCGGCAGAAATGGCATTAGCAGGAACATATTATAATGCCAACGAAGCACGTGCTGCTTTCTATCCGTCGATCTCCATCAGCGGGACTTATGGATGGACCAATCAAGCCGGGAACACGATCATCAATCCCGGAAAAATGATTGCCTCGGCAATCGGTTCACTGACCCAACCTTTATTTTACCGGGGAGCGAATATTGCCCGCTTAAAGATTGCCAAAGCCCAGCAAGCAGAGGCGATGTTAAGTTTCGAACAAGCGATATTGAATGCAGGCGCCGATGTCAGCGATGCACTGAGTCTGTATCAATCGGCTGAAGATAAACGGATACAACGGGTGAAACAAATAAATTCATTGGAAAAATCGGTGGAGTATACACAGGAATTACTAACTTTAGGTACCTCTAATACGAATTACCTGGAAGTACTGACAGCACAACAATCGCTGTTAAACGCTCAGTTGTCCGGAATTTCCGATGAGTTCCAGCGTTTGCAGGCCGTAGTAAACCTATACCATGCATTGGGTGGAGGCACTAAATAACGACACTAACCTTAAAAACAAAAAATATGATCAGTCCTTTAGCGTATGTAGATAAAGAAGCCCGGATCGGAGCGAATGTTACCATTCATCCTTTTGCCTATATCGACAAGAATGTCGAAATCGGAGACAATTGTACGATCATGCCTTATGCCAGTATTCTCAGTGGCACCCGTATGGGAACGGATAATATCATCTATCAGGGTGCCATCATCGGTGCTACTCCTCAGGATTTTAAATTCAAGGGTGAGGATACCCTCCTGAAAATCGGTAATCACAATACCATACGGGAGAAAGTGATCCTTAACCGGGGCACGAACACAACCGATTGTACGATAATCGGAGACGGTAACTTTCTGCTGGAAGGCGTACATCTGGCACACGACACCCATTTAGGCAGCCATTGTGTATTGGGAAACGGTGCCAAAACAGCAGGAAACTGTATTATCGACGACAAGGCGATTTTAGGTAGTGAAGTGATCGTCAAACACGGTTGCCGTATCGGAAGCTGGGCACTATTGCGTGACGGCTGCCGCGCCAACAAAGATGTTCCGCCTTATATCGTGGCGGCCCACAATCCGATCAGTTACTATGGAATCAATGCTTTGATCCTGGCTAAAGAAGGCCATCTCACCGAAAATGTGATCGATAATATAGCTAAATGTTACCGGCAAATTTATCAATGCGGTACCAGTCTGGAAAATGCCCTGCGAAGAATCAAAGATATTATTCCTCTCAGTCCGGAAATCACTTACCTGGTAGATTTTATCGAACAATCTAAAAAGGGGATTATCGGAACGACAATGTAAATTTAAAAATTCAACGGTTACAAGAGTGACAACGATCAGACTGACCAAGGCCAACTCTTGCAACCGTTGATACTTCTTCCTTATCTGATCTGAATACGTTCATTTTCCAGACTGCCGATAATAGCGAGTGATCCGACATGTATAACCTCTCCCCTCCAAAGTTCCCTTCTTTTTGAAAAGCTTTTTCGATAATCACATCCCCCAGGAAGGCATTTACCATTTTGTAGTATTCATACAAATCAGTTTACCGCACTGTTTCCCGAATCTCCTCTCCCGGTCCTGCTGCATATCTGTAGATCGTTTTCATAATTCGGTACTCTTTATCTATCACCTTTTTTCCGACATCTCGTCCAAGTAAAAAAAACAGGAAGGCGATCGAACCTTCCTGTTATAAATCGATATAATCTTCGTCGTTTATGAACACGATCTTACTACATTCAGCTTATGCCTTCACTTTTTCCTCTATCCATTTCCGGGCATTGACAAAAGCCTCGATCCACGGACTCACTTCATCCTCACTGCGTCCTTCAGCATAATATGCCCAATTCCATGGATAGATAGACCGTTCCAAGTGAGGCATCATCGCCAGGTGACGGCCATCTTTACTACAGATCGCCGCTGTAGCGAACGGTGAACCGTTCGGATTGCCCGGATAGGCATCGTAACTGTATTTGATCGGAATATGGTATTCACTCTCGGCATAAGGCAAACTGAATTTACCTTCTCCATGAGCGATCCAGATACCTAACCGACTACCTGCCAAAGACTTTAACATTACAGAATGATTCGGCTGAATCGTTACATTGACAAAACCGGATTCAAACTTATGGGAGTCATTATGCAACATCTTAGGCATTTCAGCATGCTCGGGATAAATAAGTCCCAGTTCAACAGCCAACTGGCATCCGTTACAAATACCCAAACTCAAGGTGTCTTCGCGTTTATAGAAATTCTCCAAAGCCTGTCGTGCTTTTTCATTGAATTTGAAAGCGCCGGCCCACCCCTTGGCAGAACCCAACACGTCAGAATTCGAGAATCCTCCGACAAAGACAATCATATTTACCTCTTCGAGAGTTTCACGTCCGCTGATCAAATCGGTCATGTGTACATCCTTCACGTCAAAACCGGCCAAATGCAAAGCCCAGGCCGTTTCACGCTCACACTGGCACCCTTTCTCCCGGATCACAGCAGCCCGGATACCCGATTTAGCAGTACGGTTCAACTGCAAGCCCAAATCAGCCAATTTGCCGGTAAAACCTTGTGGGAATTTATATTTCAACTCATTGTGTTTATAGCTCTTGTATCTCTCCAATGCCTTCTCTTCGCCACTCTGATGCCGGTCGAGTAAATAAGAAGTCTTAAACCAAAGATCACGTAAAGAAGGGATATCCAACGACCAGCTATCCGCATCCTTCTTGATGTTCAGTAATCCCGCCTTACCCGGCTTTCCTAAGAAAGCGTAAGCAACACCGGCTTTATCCATCAGAGCGGAAACCTTTTTAGCATCCTTATCCGCTATCTGAATCAGTACGCCGGGATTTTCAGCGAATAAGATCTTAATCATATCTTTTTCAGCCAGGAATGAAAAATCGATATCCAAACCCAAACGATCATCTGCAAAACACATTTCGAGCAGTGCCGTTACCATACCTCCGGCAGAAATATCATGTCCGGCCAAAACGATACCTTCATCCACCAATTGCTGAATAGCTGTAAATGCACGGGCAAAATACTCGCTATCCCTAACGTCGGGCACTTCTTTGCCCACTTTATTCAGAATCTGGGCAAAGCTGGAACCACCCAATTTCAATTTATCGAATGAGAAATCGACATAGACGATCTCGGTAGCCGGATCATTTTTCAATACAGGAATGACAATTTTACGGAAATCGGTTACTTCGCCGACAGTAGAAATGATAACCGTTCCCGGAGCATACACTTTTTTGTCCCCATATTTCTGGGTCATAGAAAGTGAGTCTTTCCCGGTAGGAATGTTTACTCCCAACTCGATAGCAAAGTCGCTGGCAGCCTGTACCGCCTGATACAACCGGGCATCTTCTCCTTCATTGCGGCAGGGCCACATCCAGTTGGCAGAAAGTGAGATTCCTTTCAATCCCTGTTCGATCGGCGCCCATACCAGATTAGTCAGCGCTTCGGCAATAGCCAAACGTGAACCCGCAGGAGCATCGGCCATGGCAGCTACAGGAGCATGTCCGATGGAGGTTGCTATCCCACGGTGTCCGCTATAATCCAAAGAGACGGCAGCAACATCGCTCAAAGGCAAATGCAAAGGACCGACACACTGCTGACGCACGATACGGCCCGATACTGAACGGTCTACCTTATTCGTCAACCAATCCTTAGAAGCAACCGCCTCTATTTGTAACACTTGCTCCAAATATTCTTCCAATTTATCGGCGGAGTATTCCAGACCGGCATATTTTTCTTTAACGGTCTTATCCTCCATAATCGTCTTAGGAGGATTACCGAACATATCTTTCAGTTCCAGATCGATCGGAGTCTCATGAGTTTTTGCATTCTCAAAAGTAAACTTCATATCTCCGGTGGTTTCACCGATGACGTACATCGGAGCCCGTTCACGGTCTGCGATACGTTTCAGTTCGGCCACATCCTTCTCCTTCATCACCAATCCCATCCGTTCCTGTGATTCATTCCCCACGATTTCTTTTGCAGATAAGGTCGGATCGCCGACAGGGAGATTTTCCATATGTATTTTACCTCCGGTTTCTTCCACCAGCTCGGATAAACAATTCAAATGTCCTCCGGCACCGTGATCGTGGATAGAAACAATCGGATTCACTTCGCTCTCGGCCATTGCCCGGATCGCATTACAAACCCGTTTCTGCATTTCAGGATTAGACCGTTGTACCGCGTTCAACTCGATAGCCCCGGCATAAACCCCGGTATCGACAGAAGAAACGGCACCACCTCCCATACCGATCCGATAATTGTCACCTCCCAACAACACCACTTTATCTCCTACTCCAGGTGTTTTCTTCATGGCTTGCTGACGATTACCGAAGCCCACACCACCGGCCTGCATAATCACTTTATCATACCCATAGGTACGTCCGTCTTCTTCGTGTTCGAAAGTCAATAAGGAGCCACAGATCAACGGCTGACCGAACTTATTTCCAAAATCAGAAGCACCATTGGAAGCTTTGATCAAAATATCCTCCGGAGTCTGGTAAAGCCATTTTCTGGGATCGATATGCTGTTCCCAAATCCGGGAAGCATCCAAACGGGGATAAGAGGTCATATACACAGCTGTACCGGCCAACGGAAGGGCTGCTTGCCCTCCGGCAATACGGTCACGAATTTCTCCACCGCTACCTGTTGCCGCTCCATTGAAGGGCTCTACGGTTGTCGGGAAATTGTGCGTTTCGGCTTTCAGCGAAATGACCGTATCTATTTCTCTCGTCTCATAAACATCCGGCTTATCATGGGTATGCGGAGCGAATTGCACCGCCTGCGGCCCATCGATAAACGCACAATTGTCTTTATAAGCGGAAACAATCCGATTCGGATTTTCCTGAGAAGTTTTCTTAATCAGTTTAAAGAGTGTACTTTCTTTCTCTTCTCCGTCGATAATAAAGGTACCGTTAAAAATTTTATGACGGCAGTGTTCCGAATTGACCTGCGAAAAACCGAATACTTCGGAATCGGTCAATTTCCGTCCTAATTTTTCAGCCAATCCTTCCAGATAAGCAATTTCATCGGGATTCAAAGCCAATCCTTCCTTCACATTATAGGCACGAATATCATCGATGTAAATGATCGGATCCGGTTGTTTATCGATTGTAAAGATATGTTGGTCCAAACCTTTATAAAATGCCTGCAACATCGGGTCGTAAGGTATATTGTCACAAGCCGTCTGTGTAAATTCCTCTATCCGGAGAATCCCCCCGATCCCCATATTCTGCGTAATCTCGACTGCATTCGTACTCCACGGCGTAATCATTTCCCTGCGAGGACCGATAAAATAACCTTTCAGGGCATCACCTTGTATTTTGTGCGCACCACTGAACAACCATTCTAATTTACTGACATCAAGAGAATTTTCAGACGTCTGATACTGTACGGCATATACCGTGGCGTCTTTCTGATAGAAAACTATAGTCATGCTTTAATATAATAATTTATTTTCACGTGATCAAAAGCACACAAAGATAACTATTTCTTATTGAAATACCATAACCGGGAAATAAAGAATAGACAGGAAAAATTAAAATAACGATTCCCGAAACGGGACGGAACGGCCGGACCAGATAATATCCGGCAAATACTGCAAATATAAAAAAATTTGATACCTTTGCCAGGCATGCAGAAAATACTATGAATTCATTACTACAGACGGCTATAACAGCAGCATTGCAAGCTGGTAAGGCTATATTAGACATATACGACGATCCGGCTTCGGATTTCGAAATCGAACACAAAGCGGATCATTCTCCGCTGACTATTGCCGACCGGGTATCCAACGAGATTATCCTGAAACAGTTGAAAAATACGCCTTATCCGGTTATCAGCGAAGAAAACAAGGCCACAGCCTATGCTATTCGTAAACAATGGCAAACGGTATGGATCGTCGACCCTTTGGACGGTACAAAAGAATTTATCAAACGGAACGGCGAGTTCACTGTCAATATAGCTCTCGTTTACGGCGGACGTCCTGCCTTAGGGGTAATTTATATTCCGGTAAAAAAAATCCTGTACTACGGAACGATCCGAAACGGAGCTTATCGGGCCGATCATCCGGAATATTCCCCGGATATGGATTTCGACGCACTGGAAAATCAAGCCCGGCGTCTGCCTCTGGACCGCGAAGATCCGGTTTATACCGTTGTGGCTTCAAGATCGCACATGAGTTCCGATACAGAGAATTTTATCGATGAATTAAAAAAAGAACACGGAGAAGTCAAACTGACTTCTATCGGTAGTTCGATTAAAATATGCCTGGTAGCAGAAGGAACTGCTGACATTTACCCCCGTTTTGCTCCGACCATGGAATGGGATACCGCTGCAGGTCATGCTATCGCAAAGGCTGCCGGAAAAGAATTATATCACCAGGATGGGTGCACTCCCTTGGCCTACAACAAAGAAGATCTATTAAATCCCTGGTTTATTGTAAAATAAAACAAACAGGAAATATGAAATACTGAAATTGTGGTGTAAATCAGTAACTAAGTTTATATGGCAGAAAATATTTATCCGATTTTTGAAAAAATGTTACAGCGGAAAGACCGCGAAGCTTTATTGAAACAAAAAGGCATTATGATCTGGTTTACCGGATTGTCCGGTTCCGGTAAAAGCACGATTGCTATTGCATTGGAACGTGAACTCCATAAGCGCGGACTGCTGTGCCGTATTCTGGATGGAGACAATATCCGCAGTGGCATCAATAATAACCTGGGTTTTTCGGAAGCCGACCGAACGGAAAATATTCGTCGCATAGCAGAAGTTTCCAAATTATTCGTCGATTGCGGTATCGTGACCATCGCTGCTTTTATCAGTCCTACCCATGCTATCCGCCGGATGGCTTCTGAAATTATCGGTGAGGATGATTTTCTGGAAGTATATGTCAGTACGCCCATCGAAGAATGTGAGCGACGGGATGTCAAAGGTTTGTATGCCAAGGCCCGTCGGGGTGAAATCAAGGAATTCACCGGTATTTCATCGCCTTTCGAAGCCCCGGAACATCCGTTTATTTCGATCGACACCTCACGGCAATCCTTAGCCGATTCGGTGAAAATTTTATTGGAAGCCGTTTCTCCGAAAATAACCGGAAATGAATTTCGGTAAAAATACTGATGCTTTTGAATCAGGATACGACTATTTTTGCAAAATGAATAAACTTTGCCAACGGCTGGAGTAAATCCGCCTATTAGCATTAGCACATAAAACAATGTCAGAATATAAATTAAGTCATTTGAAAGAACTGGAAGCCGAGTCTATCCATATTATCCGTGAGGTTGTCGCTGAGTTTGAAAATCCGGTTATGCTCTATTCTATCGGTAAAGACTCTTCCGTCATGGTCCGTTTAGCTGAAAAAGCTTTTTATCCGGGGAAAGTACCTTTCCCTTTGATGCATATCGATTCGAAGTGGAAATTCAAAGAAATGATCGAATTTCGCGATAAATATGCCCGGGAAAATAACTGGGACCTGATCGTCGAATCCAATATGAAAGGTTTCCAGGAAGGGGTAGGTCCTTTCACACACGGTAGTAAAGTACATACCGATCTGATGAAGACCCAGGCTTTATTGCAGGCGCTCAGTAAATACAAGTTCGATGCCGCTTTCGGTGGTGCACGCCGCGATGAAGAGAAATCACGGGCCAAAGAACGTATTTATTCCTTCCGGGATAAATTTCATCAATGGGATCCTAAAAACCAGCGTCCTGAATTATGGAATTTATACAATGCCCGGGTTCATAAAGGCGAATCGATCCGGGTATTCCCGCTGTCTAATTGGACGGAATTGGATATCTGGCAATACATCCGCATGGAAAATATTCCTATCGTACCTTTGTATTTTGCCAAAGAACGTCCCATCGTCGAAATCGACGGTAACCTGATCATGCCCGACGACGAACGCTTACCGGAACAATACCGGGATAAGATCCGGATGCGGAAAGTACGTTTCCGTACCTTAGGATGCTGGCCATTGACCGGAGCTGTCGAATCGGAAGCCGACACGATTGAAAAAATCGTAGAAGAAATGATGACCACCACCAAATCCGAACGGACCACCCGGGTAATCGATTTCGACCAGGATGCCAGTATGGAACAAAAGAAAAGAGAGGGATACTTTTAAGGCGAAAAGCGATAAAGATTAAAATCATGGAGAAACTAAATATAAAAGAGTTCCTGGATCAGGACGAAAAGAAAGATCTGTTGAGATTATTGACAGCCGGATCGGTAGATGACGGCAAATCGACCCTGATCGGTCGTTTGCTTTTCGATAGTAAAAAATTATACGAAGATCAGCTGGATGCCCTCGAAAGAGATACCAAACGTTACGGTAATGCAGGAGACGATATCGATTATGCCCTCCTGCTCGACGGCCTGAAGGCTGAACGTGAACAAGGTATAACGATAGACGTGGCTTACCGTTATTTTTCTACGAACAAGCGGAAATTCATCATTGCCGACACTCCGGGACACGAACAGTATACCCGTAACATGATTACAGGAGGTTCGACGGCCAATCTGGCCATCATTCTGGTAGACGCCCGCTCAGGCGTTATCACCCAAACACGCCGGCATACTTATTTAGTTTCCTTGCTGGGAATCAAACATGTTGTTCTGGCTGTGAATAAAATGGACCTCGTTGGATACGACCGGCAGGTATTCGACCGGATCGTAACGGAATACCGTCAGTTTGCAGAACCCCTGGGAATACCCGACATTACCTGTATCCCACTCTCGGCATTAAAAGGAGATAATGTCGTAGAAGCATCGGAGAATATGTCGTGGTATACCGGAAAACCATTACTGGAATATCTGGAAACGGTACATATAGGAAGCGATAAAAACTTTGCAGATCTCCGTTATCCCGTACAATATGTCATGCGTCCCAACCTCGACTTCCGGGGATTCAGCAGTACGGTTGCTTCAGGTATCATTCGTAAAGGAGATGAAGTGGTCGCACTGCCTTCTATGAAGCGTTCACGGGTCAAATCGATCGTCACTTACGACGGAGAACTGGATTTCGCTTTTCCGCCGCAGGCCATAACGGTGACCCTCGAAGACGAAATCGATATCTCCCGGGGAGAAATGCTCGTACATCCGGACAATCTCCCGATTATTTCCCGTAATTTCGAAGCCATGCTGGTATGGATGGATGAGAAGAAAATGGATCCGGAAGAACAATTCTTTATTAAACATACTACGAATCTGACCCGGGCCAAGATCGATAAAATCCGGTATAAAGTAAATGTGAATACTTTAGAACAATCTGCCGCAGACGCCTTGGAATTGAATGAAATTGCACGTGTCATTTTCACGACAGGTAAACCTTTATTTTTCGATCCTTATTCCCAAAATAAAAACACAGGCGCTTTTATTCTGATCGATCCGATTACCAACAATACCTGTGCTGTCGGTATGATTATCGATAAAGTCGAAAGGAAAGACATGCAGGAATTGGAAATTCCGGAAATCAGTCTTTCGAAACTGGGCATCGGCAGCGAACACTTTACAGCCATCGAAAAAGTGGCCAAGGAACTCGACCGTCAAGGGATTACGGTGAAAATAATTCAATAAATAAATCAGTTAGGCGATATAAAAGAGCATATATTTTATCGAAATGGGTGTACTAGAATTTCAAAAACTTCCGGTAAATACTTTGGTGGGTGCAGACTGGAAAACTTTTAAAGGAATCACACAAGGACAAACGATCGGGAAAGGATATAAAACGAAATATCAATTGACCAAAGCCATCTGTCGGTTATTGAGTTGCCTGAAACCGATACAGGACCGGAGATACGACAAACGCCTGAAAAATCAGGCGATCAACATGGAGCCGGTTTTTATTTTAGGGCACTGGCGTAGTGGTACCACCTTTGTACACAATGTATTGGCTCATGATAAACATTTCGGTTATACGACGACCTATCAAACTGTTTTTCCCCATATGATGATGTGGGGACAGCCGATGTTTAAGAAAACGATGGCGTGGTTAATGCCGGACAAACGCCCTACCGATAACATGGAGCTCAACGTCGACTTGCCTCAGGAGGAAGAGTTTGCCTTATCCAATATGATGCCTTGCTCCTATTATGATTTCTGGTTTTTGCCTCAGAATATGCTGGAATATTGTGACCGGTTTCTGACCATGAAAACAGCTACTCCCGAAGAACACCGGATGTTCAGGGAGACATTTTTGAAACTGATCAAAATCTCCCTCTGGAATACCCAGGGCAGCCAATTTCTCAGTAAAAATCCCCCGCATACCGGCAAGGTGAAAGAAATCCTGGAAATGTTCCCCAATGCCAAATTTATCTATTTGATGCGGAATCCTTATACGGTATTCGAATCTACCCGGAGTTTTTTCACGAATACCATCATCCCTTTGCAATTGCAGAAAATTTCTCCGGAGGAGCTGGAAAAAAACATCCTCGAAGTATATACCCGTTTGTATCGGAAATATGAAGAAGATAAAAAGCTGATCCCGGCAGGTAATCTGATCGAAATAAAATTCGAAGATTTCGAGGCGGATGCCCTGGCGATGACCGAAAAGATTTACCGGACACTTGCCATTCCGGGTTTTGAAGCCGCCAAAGCAGACATTGCGGCTTATTTAGACAAGAAAAAAGGCTACAAGAAAAACGCTTATAAATACGAAACCCGAACCGTCGAATTAGTCGAAAAACATTGGGATTATGCCTTGAAACAATGGGACTATAAGCTGGAATAAAAAGAGAGGTTGTCCATTAAAGTACTTGACTTTATGGACAACCATTTATTTACCAATTAAAAGATAACCCGACTTTAATACCGAGATCCTGAAGCGTGGGTAAGCCACTGGCTTTTACACTGTAGCGGTATTGTGCCCCCACATTCAATCCGACCGATTCGGAGAAAGGTACCACTACTCCGACTTCAGGGGCAAAAGCGAACTGCCAGCCTTTTTCTTTAGCCAGCAGGTCTCCCACTTCCAGCCGCATTTCAGCCCAGTTGGTTCCGATACCGATACCGGCATATGGTAGCAGGACAGCATCTCCATCCGTAAAAAAATAACGGACACTGGCCATCAGGGGTACAACGTTCAGGTATCTGAACTGGTCCCCGGAGATGGTCACTTTCTCCCCGTTCATGGTAAAATGACCGGTTGCATAATCCAGATGCTTATACAAAGTATTCCATCCCAGGCTGGCACCGACCGCCAGACGCTCGCTCAGGAAATAGTGATAATCCATGGAAAACCCACGAAAACTCATTTTAGAGATAAAATCATGCTGATCGCCCAAAGGTAAGGACATCTGATAATTTAGATTCAGCATCTGAGCCTGTGCCCGGCTTCCAACACCCAGGCCGAACACAACCAATAGTATCATTATAATCTTTTTCATCGCTTTCTTTATTTAGTCGTTTTCAGATAAGGGGATTGAATAAAACACTGGTTGATATTTTTCTCCAGGCGTTCGGCAAGATAGTTCTGATTTCCGGCCAGGATACCATCGACCATCCCTGTCCACAATACCGGTACCCGTTTGGTTTCTTTATCGGCCTTTTTCGCATCCAGCATATCGATAACCACCGTACCTTTGTCATAAGCATAATAATATCCTCCGCTATACCAGGGATACCAAGGATACCAACCACCCCAGACTCCTCCCCAGCCGAACCAATCCCAACCGGGATACCAGCCCCAATAGTTTCCCCAGGAATTGTAGCTGAAAGTCGGAGTTGCAAAAGCAGTTACCGTTACGACAAAATCAGGCGTCTGAGCTTCAGCTTCCTCGTCTGTCAGCAGCTGGTAATTATACGCTTCGAAATTTTGCTTTACCAGAGAAAGTATCTCCTCCTTCAATTCGTTAGCCAATCCCGTCGCATTAGAATCTCCCCGTACATACACGACAGAATCCGGAATAACGAATGTTTTTAAAGTAGAAAAATCCGCTTCTTCATCATAATGAGTCAAAGCAATGTCCTTTTCATGGACATAATCCGGTCCTTCCGGATAACAAGAGGCCATGCACAGCACCACGAGGACGCATACCCCGAAAATAAATAATCTTTTCATACTTAAATTGTTTTTAATGGAACACTAATTTTTATTTTCCCGTAAAAAAATTATCAACTTTTATGCCATGTTTTTTTAATGGATGTAAAAAGAAATCATATTGTGCAAATCACTCCTCAGACAATCATATTCGTCACCCGGTTGACCGTTACCAGTGTTCCGTATTCGTCCCGTATTTCGACCTGAACGACGTGGGTACGTTTCCCCTGATGGATAAAAGTACCCTTAGCGACGACATATCCTCCTTGTGCCTGTTTCATATGGTTTCCATTCACCTCGATACCGAATACGTGGAAACGGTTTTCGGGCGGAACCGACATAGAACTCAAAGCTCCTCCGACCGTCTCGGCCAAAGCCATATTAGCACCACCGTGTAAAGCTCCGTCCGGACGACAGGTACGCCGGTCGATAGGCATCCTGGCTTCCAGCCATCCTTCCCCGGCCGCAGTAAATACCATACCCAAATTGTCAACCAGCGTATCCCGGCACAGCTCATTCAATTGTTTTAAAACCTCTTCCATAAAAACACCGAATTATTTTTTTCATGATTCATATTCCTTTTTCCGTTTCGGATTCATCGGAAACCATCCCTTCTTTACCCTTCCTTTTTGTTCGAAGATCTCCAGGATCGTCCAAAAAGAAGAAAAGGCGAAAACCCCCAATAAAGACGACCACAAGACTTGCCGGACATACAAAGCAGCAATGATACCTAAAATACCGAAAATCAAG
>OGPQ01001823.1_pt1 | contig 13648 bp, 14 predicted proteins | sample 1552971 | NCBI WGS metagenome assembly OGPQ01 (sample SAMEA2580232, study PRJEB22360) | human gut metagenome | biome: human gut; feature: human-associated habitat; material: faeces | place: Denmark | collected 2008/2010 | reverse complement strand
GCATCTTGCTCCCCCCTCCGGCTCGCCCTCAATCCCCGCAGCCGCCTCAAAGAACGGCTCGGGCGAGGGATCGTCCTCGGCTATCGTCACCCCGCTGCAAAACGGTGCATTTTCACAGAGCTTATAAAGCTCGCCGAGGCGCTTTTTGTATTCCGCGCCGTCGGTTATGTTTTGGTTTGAGAAAAACACGGTTATATCGAAATATTTTGTCAGGTATTCGAGCACATAAGACGAGCACGGAGCGCAGCAGGCGTGCAGCAGCAGCCTCTCACGCCGCCCATCGGCGCATAGGCTCTCTATAGCCTTGTCCGTCTCAAGCTGATAATTTATCTTTTCCATCTGATCGCCTCTTTGCTTCATAATACCATATCGGATACGAAATGTAAATAGCAATCCGCCGCAACCGGTTAATTCCGATCACGACGGATTTATGCGCGAGTTTAGAATATTTCTATCTCTGCATTTCTTCATCAAAAGCTATCAATTTCGCCAATGCGATAATTATTAGCCCTGTATTTTGTCTACGATATCAAAGAAGAAGCCGGTGAAAACGCCTACACAGACCATAACAGAAGTTGAAATAATTAATACTGTCATAAGAATTTTCAGCTTTGATGAAATTATTTTCCTCTTTTTTATCAGAATAAAAGACAAAAGTACAGGAACCACACATGGCACCAAAACAGATAATGGATAGTATAGAATCATCAGTATCATAGAATATCCAAACACATCTTTACTTATCAGCAAATAAGCACTCGGAAGTGATGAGATTATAAAGAAAATCGCATAAATTGCGACAATCGCAATAATAAGCCATGTAGGTTTATTCTGACCTTTCATTTTAATTGTCGATTTAATTCCGATAAACAGTATCAAAATAGGTAAAGTCGTTAAGAAAAGCAAAATTATACCATTTAAAAATAAATAGAATTTTTCCATCGTTTTACCTCAATCTTCTTCTTTGAACTCTATACGATGTTTTATCTCTTTCCTGCAACCTTTTTCTTTCATTTAATTATAAAATCCCATTAATACTGCATAGGTATTCTTCGTCACAGAGTATCGTTTAAAATCTTTTGCATTTTCTGACAAACGAACAAACTTTTCATAATCCATATCTGCATCATAGTTTGCTATTGACAAAAAGCAATTGTTTGAATCAGAATTGCTATACAAATAGATAACATAGTTCTCTTTTTGCTTTGTTTCAATAATTACAATTCGGTTGTTAGGTCTTGACGGGTTAAATTTACCCCAACTCTTTGAAGAAGAATAATATGTCCAAGTTTCTTGACATAGAGAGTTTTTGATTTTTTGTAATTCGGATACATCGGTTATTGCCTTTACCTCTGTAAATTCTTCATCGACATCCTTGCTTGCTTTATACAAAACTCTTATTCTGACGAATTCAACATCGCGAAATGGATATATATCGTTTTGTGCTTCGCCATTTATTAAAGTGCTTAACTTATTATAAAAGCTTTGTGTCTCAAGAGTTGGTTTAACAGATAAGTCTCTTTGCGGAACAGGGTCATTTTCTGCACGTCCGGCAATACCTGCTTCGGTCTCAATAATGCCATAATCTCCTTTAATAGAATTGTTTAAAGATGTTGATTGATTAACCATATCATATTTCGGTTTATAATTGCAACCAAACAAAAAGCAAAAAGCGAACAGTAAAAATAGAAAAATGATTTTCCTCATATTCATTCCTCCTATCAAAAAGCATCCAATACATAATGGCCCATCGGACTCACCCCCTTGGGTCTGATTCTGGGTCTTTGCAGTTTTAAATAGTTGACAATTGTGAGGACTGCCGAGAGAATTCGCTTTAACAGTAAATTCTTTTTCATTTCTTTCTCCTTACACTTTTTTAGCACGCGTTGAAATATCCGATCGCTTAACCGTAGCTATCACCTGCTTTCTTTATTGCTCCGTCAAAACGAAGCAACGGCGGAATTGTATATTGATCGGTACTGCAACTATTCGCATTGAGCACTAATCTATCCTCCAATAAATTATAACGCAACAGATATCAATAATTGGACAAAATATAATAATATTTTTTAGTTATGTCATTATATGTTTTGTTGTTATGAAGAAATGAAGTATCTTATGTATCCGTTTTGTTAATGTGTTATATATTCCGTAGACGTATCTCTTTATTTGTGATTGTATTCTTATTACTTGTCATCTTACACACCAAAGCTCCGACAATCTTCTGACAAAAAAGCGACAACAAGTACTTGACGTATGCAAAAAAATTATAAAATGAGTAAAAAATTACGAGAATAAGGATGCGTTCGAAGACTTTAATCCGGTAAAGTCCGGTACAGAGGCTTAAAAAACGGTAAATTCGGCAAAAATTCGGCGGTTTTGATGACAATATAGAATTTTGCTCAACTAACGCAAAATTCCGTTCCGACAAGATAAAAGTCCCGAAAGTCTTGCATATCAAGGCTTTCGGGGCTTAACTGAAATTGATTAAAACGGCATTGTTTGTTCAAGGCCGGGCGTCTTTACGTATTTCATAATTGCTGATTTATTGTGCATGCCGAGCAGGAGGAAGAAAAGCAACCGCCGGAACAGCCGAGATTTTCATTTGCAACGGCAAGCATAAGACGAATTCTGTTTTCCTGATTAACCTTTGTTGCACCGGGGTCATAGTCGATCGGAACAATATTTGATTCGGGATACATATCTTTGAGCTTCCTTATCATACCCTTGCCGACAATATGGTTCGGCAGACAGCCGAAGGGCTGAGCGCATACGATATTGCCGTAGCCGCTTTCGATAAGCTCCATCATTTCAGCTGTCAGAAGCCATCCCTCGCCCATTTTACAGCCGGGTCCGATAATCTTTGTGCATATTTCCTTGATATGAGCATAGGTTGACGGAACGGTGAAACGCCCGTAAGCCCTTACAGCGTCAAGCAATGTTGTTTCAATTCTCGTTAGATACCAGATAGCAAACTGCATTGCAATCTTTTTAAGCTTGCTTCCGCCGTAGAGCTTGATATCCTCAAGTCTGTTATCGACCTTAAAGAGGAAGAAGCCCAGAAGTCCGGGAACCATAACCTCACAGCCTTGATCGAACAGGAATTCCTCAAGGTGATTATTGGCAAGCGGAGAATACTTAACATAAATCTCGCCGACAACGCCGACCTTTGTTTTGACAATATTCTTTACGGGAACCTCCGAAAAGGACTTTGTAATCTCAGGAAGAAGCTTTTTCATCTCGCCGAAAGAATATCCTCTGCCCTTTCTGAACATCTCACTGATACCGTCAATCCATTTCTGTACGAGCCTTTTACACTCCCCCTCATTCTTTTCATAAGGCTCGACCTGGTTTTTGAGAAGCATAATCAGATCGCCGTAGATAACTGCCGAGAGCATTTTAAGAGCCATTGAAATCCTGATTTTGAAGCCGCTGTTTTTCTCAAGTCTCGAAAGGTTAAGAGAAATAACGGGAACCTGCGGATAGCCCGCCTTTTTAAGCGCTTTTCTGAGCAGATGAATGTAGTTTGAAGCACGGCAGCCGCCGCCCGACTGAGTTATCATCAAAGCGGTTTTGTCAGGGTCATATTTTCCCGTGTTCAAGGCGTCAATGAGCTGACCGATAACAAGCAGCGCAGGGTAACAGGTGTCGTTATGAACATATTTTAACCCCTCGTCAACAACCGTTCTGCCGTCGTTTTTGAGAAGCTCAACCCTGTAGCCGTACTGAGAAGATGTTGATAAGCAAAGAAAAATGTATGTCTGCCATATTGGGAGCAAGGATTGTATAATCCCGCATCTCTTTTGTAAATTCAACTCTGTCGGCAGTATTCATCAGTTATTCCTCCTCGTATAATCAGTTATATAGTTAATATTTTAGGTATCAGCAGGCTTTGAACTGCCTGTGATAAAATAATTGTGGGACAGCAGTGGCAAATTCGGATTCCTCCCGGTCGTGCCGCACGGCTGCTTCATAAAAGTCCCTTCCGATGAGCCGGTTGGTCTTTTGACTGCCGAAGGACAGACGACTGTATATCCCGCCGGAGGGCTTAGCAAGCCGTTTGTACTGCTTCTCTTAGAAATTCCCACGCTTTATCTTCCTGGCTTCATACCCTCGGACTTATCTTCCCGTGGCGGCAAACAGGCTTCTGAGCCTGATTTTAACCGCACCCGGATTTGAAATTTCGTCTATTTTAATCTGAGTATAAATTTTACCGTCGCTCTCGAGAATGGCTCTCATTTCATCGGTTGTTATTGCGTCAACGCCGCAGCCGAACGAAACAAGCTGAACAATGTTAACATCTTTATCCGCGAGCTTTGCAACATACTTTGCGGCGGCGTAAAGCCTTGAATGATAAGTCCACTGGTCAAGAACGCCTGTGGGGAACTTGTTGACAAGCGGGCTGACGCTGTCCTCGGTTATAACCGTTGCGCCGCATTCGCAGATCAGCTTATCAATGCCGTGATTGATCTCCTCATCAAGATGATATGGTCTGCCGCAAAGAACGATAACGGGTTTATCGTTTTCTTTAGCTTCCTTGAGATACTCCAAGCCCTTGTGATGGATTTTCTTCATGTAGTTATGATATTCGTCATAGGCCTTATCGGAAGCGTTTTTGACCTCGTCAAAGGAGATTGAGCCGAACTTATTGCACAGAATGCCGTAAATCTTCTTTGAGAAATCCTTGGGTCTGTGAAGTCCGAGATAATCATTCATATAGTTCAGCTTTTTAAGCTCGCCGACATTTGAGCGGATAACCTCGGGATAATAAGCAACAACGGGGCAGTTGTAGTTGTTGTCGCCAAGCTTTTCGTCAATGTTATAAGACATACAGGGATAGAAAATATTCTTGACTCCCTGAGAAATGAGCGATTCGATGTGACCGTGAAGAAGCTTTGCAGGGTAGCAAACCGTATCTGACGGAATGGTGTGCTGACCCGAAACATAAAGCTCTCTTGACGATTTTTCGGATAGTGCAATCCCGAATCCGAGCTGAGTGAAAAAGGTGTGCCAGAACGGAAGAAGCTCAAACATGTTAAGTCCCATGGGCAGACCAATCGTCTCTCTCTTGCCCTTAACGGGTTTATATTCTGCAAGAAGTTCACGCTTATAATCAAAAAGGTTATTGCCCTTGTCCGCATTTGACCTTGCAATGGGCTTGCTGCATCTGTTGCCGCCGATAAAGCTTCTGCCCGAGCTGAAGGTATTAACGGTCAGACGGCAGTTGTTGCTGCACTTGCCGCAGGTGATTGCTTTTACCTTATGTTCAAAGGTTTTAAGCTCCCCGGCTGAAATTAGAGTGCTCTTTTCGGGTGCTCTTTCCATTGAATAAAGAGCCGCACCGTAAGCGCCCATGATACCGGAAATGTTGGGGCAGACAACATTTCTGCCGATCTCCTGCTCGAACGCACGAAGAACGGCATCGTTAAGGAAGGTACCGCCCTGAACGACGATATTTTTGCCGAGCTCGTCTGCGTTTGCCGCTCTGATAACCTTATATAGTGCGTTTTTGACAACGCTGATCGAAAGGCCTGCGGAAATGTTTTCGATTGAAGCGCCGTCCTTTTGAGCCTGCTTAACCGATGAATTCATAAATACCGTGCAGCGTGAGCCGAGGTCAACGGGTCTGTCCGCAAAAAGACCGAGCTTTGAAAAATCCGCAATATTGTAGCCCCAAGCGGCGGCAAAGGTTTGCAGGAATGAACCGCAGCCCGAAGAGCAAGCCTCGTTCAGGAATATATTATCAATTGCGTTATTTCTGATCTTAAAGCATTTGATATCCTGACCGCCTATATCTATAATGAAATCAACATCCGGCTTGAATCTCTTTGCGGCGGTGAAATGAGCAACCGTCTCAACAAGACCTATATCAACCGCAAAGGCGTTTTTGATTATATCCTCGCCGTAGCCCGTAACCGCGCTTGAAGCAATAACCGCGTCGGGATACTCTTTATAAAAGTCTTCGAGAAAGCTTTTAATAAGCGAAACAGGGTCGCCGTTGTTTGACATATAGCGGCTGCAAACGATTCTGCCGTCTTTGTTTATAACCGCCGCCTTAACTGTTGTTGAGCCTGCGTCAATGCCTATATAAACCTTTTCGCCCTTATCAATAATGCAGTGATCCTCAATTGAATCCTTTGCGTGGCGTGCTGAAAATTCGTCATATTCTTCTTTTGAAGTGAAAAGCGGCTTCGCTCCGAGATATTCTCCGCTCTCCTTTGCGTTCTTAATCTTCTCGGTAATGCTCCTTATATCAATCGCAACACCGTCCGACGAAAACGCCGCACCGAGCGCAACGAAATAAAGACCATTTTCCGGGCACGTTCCCGTAACACCCAGGCCCTTGTCAAAAGCCTTTCTGAGCTCCGAAAGAAAATAAAGAGGCCCGCCGAGATAGACAACCTTGCCTTCAATTCTTCTGCCCTGCGAAAGACCCGAAACGGTCTGATTGACAACGGCGGTAAAAATACTTGCGGCAATATCGTTCTTTCTTGCACCCTGATTGAGCAAGGGCTGAATATCCGACTTTGCAAAAACTCCGCATCTTGATGCAATTGAATAAATTTTTTCGTGAGCTTCGGCAAGTGAATTCATTTCGGTCGGATCCACACCGAGGAGCGACGCCATCTGGTCAATAAACGCGCCCGTTCCGCCTGCGCACGAGCCATTCATTCTGACCTCAACGCCGTTTGTGAAAAACAGTATTTTTGCATCCTCGCCGCCAAGCTCGATAACAGCGTCTGTTCCTGGCAAAAGCCTTGAAACGCCTACTCTTGTTGCATAAACCTCCTGAATGAAATCCAGCCCGAGCGACTGAGCAAAGCCCATGCCCGCAGAACCGGAAACGGTCAGCGAAGCATTTTTAAACTCGGGATGCTCGTCGACTATCTGCGAAAGCATCATCGCACTTTTTTCGGCTATTTTGGAATAGTGGCGTTCATACGCCTTATATACAATATTATATTTATCGTCAAGAGCAACGCATTTGAGCGTTGTTGACCCGACATCCATTCCTATTCTCATATCATCTTTCTCCCACACGCAAATTAAGCATTTTTGCGAATTTCCGCCTTTTCTTCGTCAAGATTTTCAAGCATAAGGCGCTCAACCTCTCTGTAAAGCTTCTCATTCGCTTCTTCGGTCGTCATGTTGCCTACCTTAAAGGGCTCGCCGTAACGAATCGTCAGATTCTTACTGCGAAATTTATAATCACCCGTCAGGCCGAACGGGACAATATAGGCATCAGCCTTTTTAGCCATCGAAACACAGCCGAATTTAAATGGAAGAAGGAATTGATCGGTCTTGTTGCGTGTTCCCTCGGGGAAAATTCCGATTGCTCCCCCTCTTTTGAGGACTCTCATTGCCGACATAACGCATGCGATATCCTTTCTTGACCTGTCAACGGGAATGCAGCCCACAGCCCTGAACAGCGGAGCAAGCCTGCCGTCAAAATATTCTTTCTTTGCCATATAATGTATCATTCTTTTGGTTGCGATAATAGTCAGGCACTGGTCGTAAACATGCTTATGGTTGCCTGCAATGATAATAGCCGAATCCTTGGGAATCTTCTCGGCTCCGATAATTCTGGGGTTATTATAGAATTGAAACAGAGGACGCATAAGCGGAGTTAAAAGCTTATATCCAAGCTCTCTGTCCTCGGGCTTCTTGGGTGATTTCCTGCTCATTTTTAAATACCTGCCTTTCTAAGTTCGTCTGAAATAATATTCATAAGCTCGTTGTTTGATTTTTCAAGATCCTCCGACACGGTGATCGGCTCAAGAAATCGGATTTTAACGCTTCTTTCAAAAGCCTTGTATTTTCCCGATATAACAAAAGGAACGATTTTTGCGTCAGTGTCATGTGCCATTTTGACTGCGCCGAACTTAAACGGCATTATTATGTCGTCTGTTCTGTTGATCGTTCCCTCAGGAAAAATTCCGATAAACTTATCGTCGTTAAGATACAGCTCGGCTGTTTCAAGAGATGCCTTATCCTTTCGGCGGCGGTTAACGGGAATAATGCCCAAGCCCTTGAAAAGAATTTTTAAAGGGCCTTTCATTAACTCGTCCTTCGCCATGAAATGAACACATCTTTTGGTTGCACAGCCCACAAGCAGGCAGTCGAGATTGTTCGTGTGGTTGCCTGCAAGAACTATTCTGCCGCTCTCGGGAATGTTGCGTTTGCCTACAATCGTGGGCTTGAAAACAGCCTTGAAGCAGGCGGCGGCAGTGCCTCTGATTGCTCTGTAAAACAGCGGGTCTTTCATCTTTTGTCCTCCATTTGGTAAAATTGTGCAAAAAGAAAGCTTTCTTTTTGACATAAAGGTTTCCATAAATAAAAAGCGGAGCCCGAAGGCTCCGCAATCAAGGAATTATTAAGTTTGGACTTTATCGATCGTTCTGTCTTTTTTAACAGCGGTCAGCTTGAATCTGCCCGCCTTGATTTTCTTCATTGTGCTGTAACGGGCGCAGTTCTTGATGATTTGTTGTTTAGCTTGCTCACCAATATTGATGCAGCTCATTACCCTGACATATTTGCTTATAGGATTGCTGGGTTTCATTCAAATCATTCCTTTCAAAGCTCAAGCTCTCGTTTAAGCAGCTTGCGGCCGTACTGAAGCCGTTTTCTGACTGTCATTGGGGAGGTGTTCGTGATTTCGGCGATTGAGTTGGCTTTGTAGCCTTCAATATAATACAAATCAAGAACGATTCTGTATTTAACCGGCAGCTTCATTATCAACTCAAAAATATCTCTGTCATTATCCCTGATGCCGATTTCACGCAGTTCATCAAGATTCTCAGTCGCATGACGGTTATTGTATCGGCTGATGTTCTTGCTGATATTTGTTGCAACCTTAATAAGCCAAGCTTTTTCGTGGTCGGAATCCTTAAACAGCGGAGCCTTGACCATGTATTTCAGGAAGGTTTCCTGAACAGCGTCCTCGGTATCCTGTTTGTTTTCCAATATATTATAACAAATACGAAAAAGCATTTGACTGTATTTTTCAACTGCATATTCAACATGACGCAACTCATCATTATACTGAGCAGTTACCGCACACACAGGCAACATTCCTTTCAGAGAGAATTGCTTCTCTATATATTAAAACACCCGGACTCATAAAAATGTGACAAAATTTTTTGTGAACAATTTGTAAACTTGATGATTTAAAACTTAGTTTAATTATAATTTATTTTATCACATTTTTTTCATTCTAACAAGTAAAAAAAAGAATTATAAGAAAACTCATCCACACTTTTATTTGTCAATATAATTATTATCCTCACGAACGAGTCGATTCAATCCGTCATAATAATATCTTATCACCTGATTATCTAATTCAAAAACATGAGTGATATTCCCGTTCGCATCATAATCATAGCTGAGCTCAGGCAGCAGCGCCGTATATGAGTCGCCGATTGATTTAAGGAAGAGAATACTGTCGACTATGCCGGTCTGATCGCCGTTTTTGACAGCGTAAAAAAACAAGAGACACCCTTGAGCCTATAAGTAAAACGGTTTTCAAAAGGTGCCTCTGTTTTTTGTCACAGCTTACTTGTATTCGGTTGTTGCTGTTTCGGTTACGGTATCTGCCGGGCCGCCGGAGCCATACACGACAAACTCGCTCGTCACTCTGTACGTGCCTTTATCGGACAGTTGCACAGTATGTGTTCCGTCATAAACATTGTCATATATCACGTCGATCCACTTATTATCGTTTTGACCGATATCGACCCTGCTCCAAAACAGACCGAGAACCTTTTTCTCAACATAGGTCGTTATAATGGCCTTGCTGAAAACATTCGCATCTGCTGTATATCTGTTTGTAGCAGTCAATTTGCCCGAAGAAGATACTTCAGCGTGGTTTGATACTCTTACCACATTATTAAAGCATGGCTCGACCGTCTGTGCAGCCGCAAAAGCCGAAAAGGCCGACATTGCCATAATTAAAGCAATGACAGCACAGATCGCCCTTTTTGTTACTTTTATCCGCATTTTGTTCACCTCCTCTCCCCATACACACATATAACGCTTTAACAGCCGAAAATCGGACAAAAATTTCAAAAAAATTTTTGGACACAAAAACAGCCGTCACCGAAGTGACAGCTGTCTCATTAAAAATGCAGATTTTGAAGCTATTTTATTGTATTTATCAATCTTAACAATTCATCGGTGTCCGTTTCTCCTGAATAAATCAGCTCCATGCTGTATGTATCTTCAATCCAAAAAGCAATGAACACGGCCTGCGACTCAGCACAATAGATTTTAATTTCTTTTCCGTCAACATTAAATGCTCTGATCTCTCCGTTTTCACTATCCAAAGAGAAAGAATAATCGGTTGTGATTGATTGAGATAATTCGATAACAGCGCCCGTCTCGCCATTCTCGTAACGCACAAGATTCATTTCTTTATTTGAGATTCTTTGTGTTTCCACGAATCCTTCGGGTACTTCCGCAAACGCATACACATGGTCTATCTCTGTCAAGGAATCGCCGGAAAACAAAACTCTTTTGAATCCCTCGTAAGTCTTGACAATGAAATTCACCACCGGCTCTCTGACAGCGCCGACGCTCATAGCACCTGTAAACAAAACTATCAACGCCGCCGCAAGAGCAACGATTCTCTTAACGGTTAAGGAAGATCTGTGTTTCTTTTGCGCTTTATGCGTATCATCCTCTGTTCCGTTAATGAGCTTCTGCATCTTATCCAGAAATTCCTTGCTGAATTCGTATTGGATTTCAGATTCAGGCGGTATATCGGCAAACTCTTCCGAAATTACACTTCTGAACGTTTCATTAAACTCACTTCGCGTCATAGACATATTGACTGTCACCTCTTATTAAAATTTCCTCAAGTTTCTTCTTACCTCTGTATAACTGTTTATACACTGTATCCTGCGGGCGGCCTACCGTTTCCGCAGTTTCGGCTACCGACAAATTGAGCACAAAATGGTAATAAAGCACCTCTCTATATTTATTGTCGAGCTGCTGTATCGCCCTGAGAAGACTTTCGCATTCAAATTTGTCGCAAATATTATCTACAAATTCCGAATCATTTAATTCCAAATTGAAATTGATAAACTTGTTTTCGCTGTCCCTCTGTACTTTGCGCCGTCTTATCATGCTGATTGCTCTGTTTTGGGTCGCCTTGAACATATAGTTCTTTAGATCCTGCGGATTATCTAATTTTTCCAGAATATCCGTATGAGATGAGGCTATCGAATCAAAAACATCATGGACAACATCCTCCGCATCATCTTCATTTTTTAATATTGACGTCGCAATGACAATCATTTGCTTTCTGCATTGAGAATAAACTTCTTCAAAGCGGCTTCTTTCCGCTTCAGTACTTATAAGGCTCAAATACAGTGTAAGCATCAACATCATTTTCCTTTAACATTAGTTTTTTGTTCTTACACCATATATTAACACAAATACTATTAAAATTCAACAGATTCCCGTATATTTTTTTAGATCGTTCCAAAAAGACCATTTATCAAAATGCCACGGCAAGAGGATGTCTTACCGTGGCTCGGCATTATGTCAGTCGCAGAAGCCTTATTTCAGGCGTTCTGCGGCTGAACATAAAGCCGTTGGTTTAGTTGTCGGTGGGGTCAATGACGGTGTAGTACGGAACAGCGGCAGGAATGGTTGCGGTGTTTGTTGGGGTCGCATTTGAAGAAAAGTATTCTCTGTTTATATCTGCATATTCCTGCGGGACATGTACGTGGAGAGCATTCTCATACGTATGCCATTCTCCGTTGGAATTAACGGATACATTGTAGACATGATCAACCGCATCTTTATAACACATCGCCACTGTCCATATTAAGCTATCGCCGTCCTCAACTATTTTCACCCAAGAGTCATCCGGCTTTAAATAAGCGTATCCACCATATTTATTACGCGCGTGAATTTCGGTAACGGTCTTGTCGGTGGTAAACGACCAATATGTCGCGACAAACTCTTTCTCACCATTAAGGCAAACTTCATGCCAAACCCTGGTACCTTTAAGGTGGGGGTTGGTTTCTGTTACTTCGCCGACGGTTTCGCCGTTCTCGGTGATAAAGAGCTGTGTATCTTCGACAGGGACATCCTCCGATATATCGGCAGTGAACTCCTTGCCGGGATACAGACTTATGTTATTGAGCGTCTTGATCTCCGATTCGGTGCTTGCGTCAACCGAGCCGACGGTGAAATTCATGGAGCCGTAGTCATATGCCTCGATTTCGATGCTTGCCGCGTCGGCTATGCTCGGAATGAAGAACATCTTTGCGCCGTCCTCCTCTATCCAAGACACTACGCCTCTATTAAGCATATCGGGATACACCGCATTCTCCTGCTGGCTCTCGTAGCCGATGATATTGCCGTTGCTGTCCTTTATGGTAACACCGACGGGACATTTGATCTTTGCAATTATCGGCAGCAAGCCCCTGACTCTCGCCTCTTCGGAAAGCGCCAGCATCTCCTGAAGGCTTAAATCTTCGGAGGAATTCAGCCAGTTAAGATAGACGGGCATCGCATGGCAAAGCATACCTGACAAGTCAGTATCGTTCGATTCGCTGAAAGGCATATTAATGTAAAGGTCTATGCCGTGACGTTTCCAATAGTTCACAACAGGCAGCGTAATTGTGAGGGGCACATACGTAACTACATCATTGCTGTTTAAGATGTTGAAAATATTGGGATAGTTGACAGCCTGATTGCCGGATACAGCTTCATTCACCGTGCGCGGGGTAGCAAAGGTATAGGCATAGACATTATCCGGATCCATAATTCCATTAAGACGTGCCGCAAGTATGTTGGCTATCGCGGCTCCCATACTGTGACCGGTAACGAGAATAATCGGGTCATTCAAACCCATTAAACGTAGATAATTGTTAACATTAGTAAGCACCTCATCTGCAAGCGCTGCAAATCGGTTATTGTGCGCTAAAACTTGTGTTCCAATATCATTTATCCAGTCCCACCATGTGACAGAACCTCGAATATCAACAACTACCAAAGGCTTTAATATTATATTATCGGCAGAAAAAGACTGCGAATCTGTTATCGAATCATATCTATCAACGCCAATATCCCTTCTTTTATCAGAAAGAGAGGTATGCCTATTAACAGATAGAGAATCCAATAAATCGAGAACAGAAAGCTGTAAATCTGCTCCACTATACTGGTAAACATTATCAATTCCTCCTGTATAATCATTTAGCTGCAAATTTTCGCTTTCAGGGAACTCAACTAGTCTGCAACCTATTGTATGAGCTGCTCTATCGTCAGAAGTATAATTGTATTCGGAGATATTCACAAATCCATTATCTTCCAAGAGCATTCCCGCGGTTTGGGTAAAGTCGCCCATAAAGGCTCCGGGAATGATCGGCAGTTCTTCGCCGTTCGGGTAGTTATAGGCTGCATAGCTCAGCTCCATAACCCATGTTGCAAGCTTGTGGTTGTAATCAGAAGAGCTATTACGTCCAAAAGAACCATTCTCTGAAACACTGTAAAAATAGTTGCTAACTTTGTCAAGTTGAGTAACTGATATGGTTTTAGATTCTGTACCGTGTGCAGTCGACAACGTAATCGTCCCTGTACAAGTACACTTTTTTAGCACGCGTTGAAATATCCGATCGCTTAACCGTAGCTATCACCT
>OGPQ01001820.1_pt1 | contig 13654 bp, 9 predicted proteins | sample 1552971 | NCBI WGS metagenome assembly OGPQ01 (sample SAMEA2580232, study PRJEB22360) | human gut metagenome | biome: human gut; feature: human-associated habitat; material: faeces | place: Denmark | collected 2008/2010 | reverse complement strand
AACTGCTGAAAATAAATAAGCCAATGGTCTTTCTTCCATTTCCAAACATAATTTTCACCTTTCTGCCAACAAATCCTTTTCCGTTGTAAAAATTGCACTTTTTCCTATTTTACCTCTTTTTCAATGGCATGTCAAAACATATTTTTCCGAAATGCGAATGTGTGGGAGATGTCTTGAATCGTTACAGTTCCTCAAACAGCCTCAAAAAAGAGAAGCCCGATCTTCTCAGACTTCTCTTTCCTATAGGATCATTTTTGTATTTTTAGTATAATGGATACTTATCGGTCAATGTCTTTACAATTTCCATTGCTTTCGCTTTATTTGCATTGACATCATCGATCAGCATAGCGATTGCCTCTGCTACCTGATCCATGTCTTCTGTATTAAATCCGCGTGTCGTCACAGCAGCAGTACCAAGACGCACACCACTTGTCACAAATGGGCTCTGTGGGTCATTTGGAATGGTATTTTTATTGGCTGTGATATTCGCTTCATCCAGCCATGCTTCTACTTCTTTTCCCGTCAATCCTTTATTTACAAGGTCAACGAGCATCAAGTGGTTATCCGTACCACCGGATACGATATCAATACCACGTGACATCAATCCTTTGCAAAGTGCCTGCGCATTAGCCACGATATTTTTACCGTATTCTTTGAAACTTGGATCCAATGCTTCTTTGAAGCAGACTGCTTTTGCTGCGATCACATGCATCAAAGGTCCTCCCTGGATTCCCGGGAAGATGGCTTTATTCAATTTGTGCTCTGTCGCAAACTCTTCGCTGGAAAGAATCATACCACCACGAGGTCCACGAAGTGTCTTATGTGTTGTTGTTGTCGTTACATGAGCGTATGGGATCGGGCTCTCGTGAACGCCGGCAGCTACCAGACCTGCGATATGTGCCATGTCTACCATCAGGAAAGCTCCTACTTCATCTGCGATCTCACGGAAACGTTTAAAATCAATCTTACGGCAGTAAGCACTTGCTCCTGCGATGATCATTTTCGGTTTACACTCTTTCGCGATGCGCTCTACTTCATCATAATCGATAAATCCTGCGTCATTTACTCCGTAAGGTACGATATGATAATACGTTCCTGAAATGTTCGCAGGGCTTCCATGTGACAAATGTCCGCCGTGATCGAGGTTCATGCCCATTACCGTCTCGCCCGGTTTCACAAGGGCAAAAAATACTGCCATATTTGCCTGTGCTCCGGAGTGTGGCTGTACATTTGCATATTCACATCCGAATAATTCTTTCGCACGTTCGATTGCAAGAGCTTCCACCTCATCCACGCAGGAACATCCGCCGTAAAATCTCTTCCCCGGATATCCTTCCGCATATTTATTAGTAAGAGGGCTTCCCATTGCTGCCATAACTGCTTTACTTACCCAGTTCTCTGAAGCGATCAGCTCAATATGGGAATTCTGGCGTGCAAGCTCCGCCTCGATCAGATCTGCGATATCCTTGTCTGTCTTTGCTACGTCGTCGATTGAATACATCTTCGTGCTCCTCCTTTGTTATACGCTCAGTAATTATTCCGATTATAACCAATTCTATCCATCATGTCAATCACCAAAAGACATTTGTCCGTGTACCAAAATATTTTATGATATAAATTAGGATACCACATATTATGTTTCTCTGCTGAGCTCTGTAGCAAATAACAGATTCGATTCGATTAAAACGCTTTTTTAATCTGTTTTACCAGTGCATCCACATCTTCCGCTTTCACAAGAAATCTCTCGGTTCCATTGATTTCCAGACTATCATAAGTATCATCATATGCAAAATATTTCAGAGTTACTTCCGGAGCTTCTTCTGTGTTTCTGTGGAATGTTACAGTCAGCACTTCTTCCTTATCTGCTGCATCTTTTGTTTCTTCAACTTCCGAATCAAGCATTATACTTTGAAGCGCCTGATACAATTCAGTAAATTTCTCCTTCTTTACAGTTTTCTTTCCGAATTTATAATCGCTGCCATCCAGCTTCATGGTATAGGTTTTCTTTCCAATGCTTATATCCACACTGTCAAGTGTATCAATATTTACCAATGCCGGAATCTTCAGGATCAAATTAAACGGTTTCAGCTCCAGAAGACTGTTCACCGACTCTTTTGAAAGCAGATAAACAGCCTCTTCGTATCCTTTTACGCATGCATAATAGTCACCATTCTCATCTGTATTTCCAATAAGGATCGTTGCTGTTGCATCTGCATCCTGCGTTTCTTTTGCTGTGTCATCGTTAACTGTATTTACAAAATCTACTGTAAAATATGTCTTTGTATTATCCAGTCCGGTATCTGTATTTGCTGCATCGACGCCGTTGCTGAGATCAAAAGCAGCCAGCACTCCAAACATTTCATACATATTCTCTGTGTTTACTGTTGCAATCTCATCATACGGATTGGTAATTTCCCAGTAGTCGAAATCCATCTTATAATCTGCCGGTTCCTGTTTGATCTGAAATACTTCTTCGCCGTCCTTTACAATGGAAAATCTGCGAATGGAATAGGCAGACATTCTTGGATGTTCTACAGTTTTTAAATCTGTATTTTCTGTTTTATCATCTGTCTGATCAGCAATTTCTTCTTCCACAGCTACATCTTCTGCTTTTGGCTCTTCTGCAGTCTCAGAGTTTTGTTCTGCTTCATCTGCCCATACAGGACAGGATATAACTGCTGTGCCTGCTGCACCGGCAGTAAACATGGCTGTCATTCCAAGAAGTAATATTTTTTTAATTTTGTTTTTCATGTCTGTATTCCTCCTGTCCATATATAATATGGTTTTTATTTTATGTTACTTTTCGCAATTGAAACAGAATACTTACTCCGTTCGGTTAAAGTGCAATTTCTACCTCAGCAGGCTTATGTCCTGTCAGTTCTGCACTTCTTGTATCCGGCTGGGATACTCCTGCAAATAAACGGAAATGTTTTCCTGCGATGTAACGATTTCCATCTTCATCAACTATATTCATTGCTTTATTAGATATTGTAAATTCTACAGATTTCTCTTCTCCCGCTTTCAGAGATACTCTCTTAAATCCGCAGAGACTGTAGTTACGAACTGCAAGCGGAGAATCAAGGTCTTTGATATACACCTGAACAACTTCATCTGTATCTACTGTTCCATTGTTCTTAACAGTTGCTTTTAACATGATATCGGACTCTGCTGATACTTCACCGACAACCTCTGCTTCTGTTACGCAGGTATCACTGTATGTAAGTCCGTATCCAAATGGATAAAGTGCCTCTTTTTCCATATAACGGTAAGTTCTGTTTTTCATAGAGTAATCTGTGAATTCCGGCATTCCTTCCAGGTCTTTATAAAAAGTAACCGGAAGTTTTCCTGACGGAGATTCTTTTCCGAAAAGAAGGTCTGCCACTGCACGTCCGCCTCTTGCTCCCGGATACCATGCAAGAAGGATTCCATTGCAGTTATCCTGTGCATAATTCAGATCAATCGCACTTCCTGCCATCAGAACTACAATGGTAGGTTTTCCTACTGCTGTTACTTTCTCGATCAGTTCTTCCTGTACTTTCGGAAGATGAAGATCAACTTTGTCCCCGGATGCATCACTGTTTCCGGTATCTCCTTCTTCTCCCTCCAGAGTCTCATCAAGACCTACGCAGAGTATGACTACATCGCTGTTTTCCGCTGTAATTACTGCCTCAGAAATTCTGTCCTGATCCCATGCCAGATTTTCAACTTTGTCTTTATATAAATCACATCCCTGAGAGTAAAGGATCCTTACATCGTCACCAGCTTCTTCACGGATTCCTTCAAGAACAGTAATATATTCTGAAGATGTTCCATGATAATTTCCAATAAGAGCTGCACGGCTGTCTGCATTCGGGCCAATGACACCAATAGTATTTACTTTTGTTTTATCAATCGGAAGAACTCCATCATTCTTCAGAAGTACGCAGCTCTTTCTTGCCATCTTAAGAGCTTCATCAATGTGCTCTTTGCACTCTACCACACTATACGGTATCTTATCATATTCACTTCCGTCAAACAGGCCCAGCAGATATCTGGTTGTCAGCAGTCTGACTGCAGATTCTGTAATTTTCTCTTCTGTTACCAGTCCATCCTGATAAGCTCCCATCATATGAAGATATGTATTACCGCAATTCAGGTCACATCCTGCATTTAATGCCATAGCAGCGGACTGTCTTGGTGTGGAAGTTACCATGTGATGTTCATGAAAGTCACGGATTGCCCAGCAGTCAGAAGTATAATGACCTTCAAATTTCCATTTTCCTCTCAGGACATCTTCCATAAGATATTTATGTGCACAGCAGGGTTCTCCGTTTGTCCTGTTATAAGCACCCATTACAGCCTCAACATCCGCTTCTGTTACAAGCGCTTCAAAAGCCGGAAGATATGTTTCCCACATATCCTTCATGCTTGCCTGTGCATCAAATTCATGTCTGAGCGATTCCGGACCGCTGTGCACTGCATAATGCTTTGCACATGCTGCCGCTTTCATTACAGGTCCGTCACCCTGGATTCCTTCTACGAATTTCACGCCAAGTCTGGACGTCAGATATGGATCCTCACCATAGGTTTCATGCCCTCTGCCCCATCTCGGATCTCTGAAAATGTTTACATTGGGGGACCAGAAAGTAAGACCCTTGTAAATGTCTCTGTCTTCTTTTGCAGAATATGCATTGTATTTTGCTCTTCCCTCAGTTGCAATGATATCGCCAACTTTTTTCATCTCTTCATCGTCAAATACTGCAGCCATCGCAATTGCCTGTGGGAACATGGTTGCCACACCTGCTCTGGCCACTCCATGCAGTGCTTCATTCCAGTAATTGTATGCCGGAACACCCAGTCTTTTCACGGGAGCAGCATCGTATTTTAACTGGGAAGCCTTCTCCAGAAGCGTCATCTGTGATACCAGTTTTTCTGCTTTTTTTCTTGCTTCTGCTCTTTCTTTTCTGTGATCTTTCATTTCAGATCCTCCTGTTTATATAATTTGATAATTATTCAGCAGGTATTAACAAAGCCTCAGCGCAGCCCGCTACTCCTGCATTATGTATTCTGCATTTCTTCTCTGTATTTCGTCGGAGATTTTCCTGTATGTTTCTTAAATGCCAGTGAGAAATAATTCGTATCTCTGTATCCTACCATCATAGCAATCTTTCCAGTCTTGATGCTGGTAGTTTCCAGAAGGCTCTTCGCCTTCTCAATCCTCTTTCTGACAATGTATTCATTACATCCTTCACCTGTAATCCGCTTAAATAATCTGGAGAAATAATTCGGTGTGATATAGAGACTTTCCGCAATGCTGGAAACCGAAATATCCTCTGCAAGATGCTCATCTATATAGTGTCTGGCATTGGAAATGGTATAATGTACATCCTCTTCATCATTTTCAATAAGCTGCTCAATAAACATTCTCGTAATCTCACAGGCCTCTTCTTTTCCTGCTGATGACAGACTCTTGGAGAGTGCATCCAACTTTCCTTCTTCCACCTCACACGATTCTTCCATGTAGGAAAAAATCAAAGAGGAGGCAATCTCGAAACAACATCTGCGCACAGCAGAAGGAGAAAGATTATAGGATTCCGTTGCCTTAGTAAAGGTATTAAATGCCTTTAGTACATAATCTGGAGTTCCTATATTGGAAATCATGATATTTCGCAGTTCTGCATAGATTTCCCAGAAGATTTTCTTCTTGTTCTGAGCCCCCATCGTCTGTATAATGTCCTGAATATTCTTTTTTTCATGTTCCAGAAGATATCTGGCATCATTGTAGGAAATTGCCAGATTTTCAAATCCTTGCACAGCACTTCCAACCGTAATCTTTGGTTTATATTCAAATTCATCCTTCAGTACATCCGACAATTCTTCAATCTGTTCCAGAACGCTGTCGTCATCATCCTTTTCAAAACAGACAATCGCAATCGTACCGTCATCATCTACAAATGTGATTCCTCTGTTTTGGGAATCCACCATGCTCATGCAGACATTTTTAACAGTCATTGCACGGAATTTTCCGTCATTCTGCTGTTCTGTATACATTCCCTGTTCCAGAAGAATCAAGCTCATTTTCTGCTTAATATCAAACTGAAAATCTTTCTGGAGAATATACAACTGCATCTCTTTATCTGCTTTTGTATGCACCAAATTCCTCATGCACTGCTCCAGTCTCATCTGCACTACAGAGCCTTGAGAGCGCCACACTCTGGCCTGATTCTGCTCTTTGTTTTCCTGCTCTTTCAGTTCTTTTATCTGCTTTTCTATCGCATTGAAAAGATCATCTTCATCAATCGGTTTCAGGAAGAAATCCTGCACCTGAAGCCGCAGGCTCTCTCTTGCATACTCAAAATTATCAAAGCCTGTAAGCACGATCACACGCAGTTCAGGTACTGATTCTCTGGCCGCTTTAATCAGTTCCAGTCCTGTCATTTCTGTCATCTGGATATCTGTAACCATAATTTCAGGACCTTCTTCTTTAAGAATCTTCAAAGCCTCGTTTCCTGACGCAGCAGTAAATACGTCATCTACTCCCAGTTTCTTCCAGTCTATGGCATTTTTCATACCCATGCGTATCATCTTTTCGTCATCAACAATCAGTACTCTATACACACGTCCACTCGCCTCCTGCTGTGTTCTCTTTGATTTCTGTCTGATATGGCAGATGGATCACGACAGTTACCCCACCCAAATCATTCTTCTGATAATTAAGACCATATCCCTCTCCAAAAAGAAGTTCAATCCTCTTGTTTACGTTTCGCACTCCATATCCAAAGGAATCCTCGTATCTGGAGAGCTGTTCATTCATTTCATCTATCTGTTCCTGACTCATTCCTGTGCCTGTATCTGATACTTTTATGATAACTTCATCCTCATTTTTATATGCTGTAAGATAAAGTGTACCTGTTTTTCCCTCTTTTACTTTCATTCCATGATAAATGGAATTCTCTACCAGTGGCTGCAGGGTCAGCTTCGGTATCAGGCTTTCTTCCACCTGAGATTCTACAACAATCTCACTTCCGATAATGTTGTCGTATCTCATGTTCTGGATAATCATATAATTCCTGATGTGCTCTACTTCTTCTCTGATCGTGATCACATCATGCCCTTTGCTGAGACAGATCCTGTAATATTTCGCCAGCGCCTTTACCATTGTGGAAATCTCTTTATTTCCTTCGGCAATCGCCTGCCAGTGGATACATTCCAGTGTATTATAAAGAAAATGTGGCTGGATCTGCGACTGAAGGGCATTAAAACGGATCTGCTCCAGCTGATGCTGTTCCAGTTTTACCTGTTCCATCAACACCTCGATTTCATCCATCATAGAGTTAAAACCAATTGCAAGCTTGGCAAAATCCTCGCCCATATTGTCAACATTGATTCTTGTTCTCAGGGAACCTGTTGCAACATAATCCATATTAGATACTACCTTATTAAGGGGCTGATACATTTTCCTGACCAGTGCTCTTATAATAATGCTTACTATGATCAGCACTATGATCAGAACCAGAATCACAACAACCATTATATGGAATCCTGATTCCATCAGTTTATAAAAAGAAATCGAACTGACTACATAATAATTCCAGTTCTTAATCTTCTGGCATACATACATATTCCCATTCTTTGTAAATATCTGTATCCCTTTTTCCATCTCATCTATATAATTTACGTAACGGCCTGTCTCCTCTTTATCATTCGAAAGCAGTATCATTCCACCTGTGTCAACTACTCTTGTTTCTGCTGAAGAATCTCCTACAGCCAGCATCCTCTGTACTGCCGGATCATCGAAATTCATGCACAGAAGCCCTCTTGCATCAGATACTTTTCTGGTATCATATAATGGATAATACAGACTCAATGTATATCTGTTCCCTTTATAATAATCGTTATAATAATCGTTATTATAGGAAACTTTCAGCGTTCCTTTCTGCGCATATTTGCTTCTCTCATATGCCTGGGGATACACTTCTTCAAACTGCGTAACTGATAAAGAACCCTTTCCTCTGTAGTAGTAACTTTTATAATCCGAACTGACAATGGCAGCAAAGTTCAGACTCTCATACATATTATTCAGATTCTCCAGCTTGCTGTAAACTGCATCAATGTCTGCTGTCTTCAGCTCATTTTTCTGCACCTGCCTGCAGTAATTCTGCACAGAATCATCCATGATCGTACCCAATACGATTTCTTTATATGAATCCATTGATCCCTTAAAAGATTCCGCAACTGTATTATTCTGCATCTGCAGAAGTTCTACAGACTGCTCTTTCATCGATGCTATAGAAAAAGTCAGAGAAACACCTGCAACCGTCAGCGTTACAATAAGAATACTGACGGTCACAAGTAAAAGTATTTTTTTATCAAATTTCCAGTAGCTGAATTTTGTTTTCCATTTGTTCATGTTGTCTTTCCTCATCTGTCACATAATTTCACATATACCCACATGATCAGGGGTGATTTTATCTCCCCAATATCATACCATGTTCAATGGTAAATGGACACAACAGATTCTGCAGAAAGAATCAACCCTTTACAGCACCTGCAGTCATACCTTTTACCAGTTTATCCTGGAAAATAATAAACATGATAACCATTGGTAAAAGTGTTAATGTAAGAACCGCCATGATCATTGGTGTATTCATAGAATACTGTCCCTGGAATTCCCAGATTGCCAGCGGCAGGGGACGATTCTGGGCAGACTGTGTCAGTGTATTTACAAATGAGAATTCATTCCACATATTTACACCATTGTAAATTGCCAGTGTCGCCATTCCGGGTTTGGAAAGCGGCAGGATCATGGAGAAGAACATCTGAATCTTTCCACATCCGTCAATTTCAGCAGATTCTTCGATTTCTCTCGGAATCTCTTTCATAAAGCTGGTCAGGATAAATACGGAAATCGGAACTGCGAATGCGACATACGGTCCGACCAGTGACCAGATTGTATCATAAAGTCCTGTTGACTTTGACATTTTGAATACAGGGATCAATGTAATATGTACAGGAATAGACATACAGGCTACAATGATCGCATAAATCGGCTGTGCCATTTTAAACTTAAATCTTGCCAGAGGATAAGAAGCGCATGCTGAAATAAACAGCAGCAGGATCAGGGAGATTGCAAGAACGATCACACTGTTCTTGAAGTAATTTGCAAACCCTCCTGTAAGTACCTCAGTGTAATTGGACCAGTTCAGTTGATCAGGAAGCTGGAATACACCCTTGGTAAGCATCTCAAATTTCTCTTTGAATGAGTTCAGCACCATGAATATAAAAGGTGTAAATGATACAATTGCTGCACCGATAGCAAGAACAAAAGCAATGACCCAGGCTATGATGCTTTTTCTTCTACTTTTCTTATAGCTGTCCATCCCTTAATCCTCCTGTTTTCCGTTTATAAGTTTCATAGTAATCATAGATACCATTGTAATCAGGATAAACATACCTCCTGCAATGGCTGAGCCATAACCCATGTTAAAGTTCTTGAATGATTCTTTGTACATATAAGTTGCCATCAGCTCTGTAGCAGTACCAGGACCGCCACCTGTCATAACATAGATCAGATCGAAGTATTTCAGAGATCCAACCATTGAAAGGATAGCTGCACTCTTAATTGACGGAATAAGAAGTGGAAGTGCAATCTTCCAGAAATACTGTCCTCTTGTAGCACCATCGATTCTTGCTGCTTCAAATACATCATATGGGATGTTTGTATAACCAGCCATAAAGTAAACCATGTAGAATGGTGTAAACTGCCATGCAATGATAAGAATAACTGTGAGCAATGCTAATTTTGGATTACCAAGAAGGTCAATGTTGCCCCCTCCGAACCATCCGGAAATTGTGCTGACAATACCTCCGTTTGTTGCAAGTGCGTATGTGAAAAGGAAACCAATTGCAACAGAAGACATAAGCATTGGAATAAACCAGATAACCTTGAAAATTGTAAGTTTCTTACCGCCAAAGTCAAGGAATGTTGCCATTGCAAGTCCTAACGGAATCTGGATAATGATAGATAGGATCATGATAATAACGTTGTTCTTAAATGCTATCCAGAATTTTGTATCTTTGATCAGTTTTGCCCAGTTTGCAAGTCCTACCATCTTCTTGTCTGCGGAAATACCATTCCACTGGTATCCGCTTGTAATAAATGTATCAATAATCGGATACGCGATAAATACTACTAATAAAATGATAACAGGTGCCAGAAAAAGTGCTGCTGTCTGACGTGTTTTTCTCTGTCTTAACTGAACCAGAGATATCCCTTTTTCATTCATTTTGGTGCCTCCTTTTTAATACTTTCTGAGATTTGATCATCTGACCTAACGTATGCCAGAGTATGTTTGAAAAATGCTTTCGGAATATGTTAGAGATATATTTCTGAGATGGTTTTTATATATTTTCTGACATGCTGTCTGATATGTAATTTGACATTGAAATGATTTTTCAAGCACGCTCTGTGTACTCACATATTGTTTTTCAAGATAAAGGGTTCTGCACTTTCAGCATGTGCAGAACCCTTCTTTTCTACCCTTACTCAGGTCAGAATGAATGCCTGCTTTCCTTTAAAGATTATTCAGCATCATCTGCTGCTGCATCATCTGTAGCTGCATCATCTGTAGCTTCTTCTGCAGTATCATCTGCTGCGCCGGAATCAGATTTGGTACTTAAATATTCGTCCATTGCTTTCTGCATTTCTTCCTGTGCTTCCTGAGGAGTCTTTGTCAGACCAAATACTTCCTGTAAGCCATCAAGATGTGCAGATGCAACAGATGTCGGCAGATACTGGTCATACCACAACTGGATAGAAGATGCTTCCTGAGCTGCATCAAAAATTTCCTTTACAACAGGGTCTTTGATGTGGTCTCCTGCATCTTTTACAGGAACAATCTTGTTGTTAGAGTATGTAATGTCTGCAACTTCATCAGATAAATGATCTGTTGCACATTCAAATGCTGCTGCAAGTTTATCACCTTCACAGTTGAAGGAAATGAACTGATCACCTACAGTACCGATCTGGATTGTAGGATCAGCATCGGAATCATCAATTGCAGGGAATGGGAACCAGCCGATCTTCTGATAGAATTCCTCACTGTCAGTCTGGAATGTTCCTGTATACCATGAGCCACAGAGAAGCATACCTGCTGTCTCCTGATACATTAACTGTTTTGCCTGTCCGTCATCTTCGCTTAAGGAGTTTACGCCATCCGGGAAGTATCCGTTTTTAACCCACTCCTGAATCTTGTCACCTGCTTTGATGAAGCAGTCATCTGTGAATTTGCCGGTTCCTGCAACTGCATTCTGGAATGGTTCCAGTCCGCCATAACGTGCTGCCAGAGACATGAAGTACATGGAACCTGTCCATTTGGAAGCATTAGCAAGTGCAAAAGGTGTAATTCCGTTTTCTTTTAATGTTGCACAGATATTTTCCAGATCAGCTAATGTCTTCGGTTCTTCAAGTCCGTACTGTTTAAACATATCTTTGTTGTAGAAGATACCTGCCAGAGAAACATTCAGATATGGGATTGCATATACATGTCCGTTGTAGCTTCCCTGTTCAATAGCTGCATCCAGAAGTTTATCTTTAACATCGGACTGATCAAGAAGATCATCAATCGGCTGAGCAAATCCGGAATCAATATATTCATACATCGGACCACCGGACCAGCTTGAGTACATATCAGGACACTCACCGGAGCTCATCGCGATAACAAGTTTTTCCTTGTATGTATCGTTCTGGATAGCTACCTGATTTACAGTATAGCCTGACTCTGTTTCTTTGTTAAACTTGTCTACTGCTGCAGTAACAATATCTTTGTCCGGGCTCTCTACCGCGATATTCCAGTAAGTAATTTCTTTGTCGTCAGCTGCAAATGCAGTTGTCTGCGCTGCCATCGGTACCACCATAGCTGCAGTCATGGCAAGTGCCATAATCTTGTACATTCTTTTTTTCATTTCTTGTTTCCTCCTTTTTTATTCACTTTGTATATTTAAGTGTATTTATCATAGCATTCCATTCACATAATGCCCATAAAATATTCTGTCCAAAATCTATAAATTTCTGTCTTTCCGTTTTCTGTGTGCAGAAAATTATAGATATCTGTACTGGAATCTTTCCAAAAATGTCTTCTGAGAACCAGCAAAAATTGCTTTCAAATTTTAATTTTTTTATTATTTTTTGACTATTTTTCCATTATTTGCTTTAATATAAAAAGGAAGTCCCACCTACTGCTCATTACATTTTACAATTAAAGCAGAGGACTTACCTGATTCAGTTAACCTTTCAATCTATAGGAGGTCGTTTACATATTATGAGAAATTTTGAATATTATACACCAACACAGGTTCTCTTTGGCAAAGATACCCACCTTCAGGCAGGTTCCCTGCTGAAGAAGTATGGAGCAAAAAAAGTTCTGATCCATTATGGAGGTCAGAGTGCTGTCCGTTCCGGACTGATTGATGAGATCACTTCTAATCTGAAAGAAGAAGGTCTTGAATACATCACCCTGGGTGGTGTCATTCCTAATCCACTTCTTTCCAAAGTCCGCGAGGGAATCGAATTATGCCAAAAAGAACATGTAGACTTTATCCTTGCTGTAGGAGGAGGAAGTGTTATTGACTCTTCCAAAGCCATCGGCTATGGCGTTGCCAATCCGAACAATGATGTCTGGGATTTCTGTCTGAAAAAAGCTGTTCCAACCGGCTGTCTGCCCATTGGTGTCATCCTTACAATTGCAGCTTCCGGAAGTGAAATGAGCAGTTCCAGTGTTATCACAAATGAAGAAACAAAAGAAAAACGTGGATGTGCAAAGACAGATTACTGCAGGCCGAAATTTGCCATCTTAAATCCACGTCTCACCTACACACTCCCACAGTATCAGACAGAAAGCGGATGTGTAGATATCCTCATGCACACCATGGAGCGATATTTTGTAAATATTGAAACTATGGAGATTACAGACAGTATCAGCGAAGCTCTGATGCAGACAGTCATTTACAATGCCCGTATTCTTATGAAAGAACCAGACAATTACAGCGCCAGGGCAGAAATTATGTGGGCAGGAAGCCTTTCCCACAACGGTCTGACCGGATGCGGTACAGGTGGTGGTGACTGGGCATGCCACCAGCTTGAACATGAACTGGGAGGTGTCTACAATGTAACTCACGGAGCAGGTCTGGCAGCTATCTGGGGAAGCTGGGCACGATACGTCTACGAGGTGAACCCTGAACGTTTTGCTCAGTTTGCCACCAATGTATTTGACATTCCATGTGGAACTGATTATAAAGAAACAGCCCTTGCAGGAATTGAAGCAATGGAAAATTTCTTCCGGTCTGTAGAAATGCCCACCAGTTTACATGAACTGGGTCTGGATCTCACAGATCAGCAAATTCATGATCTTGCATTCAAATGCAGTTTTGAGGACACTCGCACCATTGGAGTCTTTAAACAGCTCAATATGAGAGATATGGAAAAAATCTACCTTATGGCAAGATAAAATAAATTTTTGTTATAATTTTCTCTTTTTTCGCAAAAATCATAAAAATTACTTGCATTCAAACAATCAATATGCTATGATAAGGTCTGTGATACACAACAGTTCACAGACCAAATGCCCAGATAGCTCAGTTGGTAGAGCAGAGGACTGAAAATCCTCGTGTCGCTGGT
>OGPQ01001818.1_pt1 | contig 13662 bp, 14 predicted proteins | sample 1552971 | NCBI WGS metagenome assembly OGPQ01 (sample SAMEA2580232, study PRJEB22360) | human gut metagenome | biome: human gut; feature: human-associated habitat; material: faeces | place: Denmark | collected 2008/2010 | reverse complement strand
CAAACAGCACATCATCATTCAATTCTGCAAATTTAGGAGCAAATTCCCCCAAAGCCTCTCTGCCTGCCGTTTGTTTAACTGCCATGGCTCACACCTCCTTGCCCATCTGATAGGCTTGCTCCAGTACAGCATGACCTGCGATTTCTCCCACGCCGTTTACGCCGCCTGCAAACACTGTGCCAGCCAGCGCACAGCGGGGGAAGCAATCCACCCAGCCCTGCACGGCTTTCTCTGTGCCCGCAAAGGTCTCCGATGCGTTCTCTGCCGCCGTTGCAAGCAGATAGGCTTTCGTAAAGGCATAGTCCGTATCGAACAATGAGTTGGCACGATCCAGCATAGTCTTGAGCTGACCGCTGACGCAGTAATAGTAGACGGGTGTTGCGAACACCAGCACATTGGCATCATGCATTTTGGCGGCAATTTCTACGGCATCGTCTTGGATGACGCAGTGCCCCAACTTCAGGCAGGCAAGACAGCCCTTGCAGAAGCCAACCTGCTTTTCCCGCAGATATACGGTTTCTACCCGATTGCCTGCCTCCCGTGCGCCCTTGGCAAACGCTGCCGCCAGCGTTTCGGAGTTGCCACTCTTACGGGGACTTGAGGAAATGATCAGCACCTTTTTATCCATTGTAAAACACTCCTTGCATTTTTATATTCGTTGTGTTATTCTCATAGTAGCACATAAACCTAACTTTAGGTCAAGATGTTTTTGAAAATTTTTGGAGGAAAATTGATGTATTCGATTGGACAGGTGGCAGAGATGTTCGGATTACCCATCTCTACGCTGCGCTATTATGACAAGCAGGGGCTTTTCCCGAATATGGAGCGAGTATCCGGCATCCGAAAATTCGGTGACACGGAGATTGAAGCGCTCCGGGTCATTGAATGTCTGAAAAAGGCTGGCATGGAGATCAAGGACATCCGGCAATTCATGGATTGGTGTGTGGAAGGGCCGTCCACTTATCCACAGCGCAAGGAATTGTTTGAAACGCAGAAGGCACATATGGAGGAGGAGATCGCACGGATGAACCGCACTCTGGATATGCTGAAATTCAAATGCTGGTACTATGAGCAGGCAATCAAAGACGGCAGTGAGGACAGACTAAAGTCACTGATTCCTGACCGCTTGCCGGAGGAAATCCGAAAAGCATATGAAAATGCGCATCACTAAATTCAATGATTTCAACTGGCTGTACGTTTCCGGCGCTAACCCCCAGCGCTACCAAAGTCCAAAAAAGAGTCCACAAGACGACACTTTCGTATCGTTCGTGGACTCTTTTAGCGTTTAGTCAAATAGATTCATCGCCCAGAAGGTCAAAATCATCTTCCGTACATTTCCTGATAATATGTTTACGAAAGTGCCTGTCCCCGGCAAAAACTGACAAAGGGAAATCCGGCTTATACAGTAGTTCAGGTGGCATCAAATGACATTATTATATTATTTGCATTTGTACCGATTGTGAAATTTCTGCTTGGTGTTTCTAATGTTAGTGTTCCGTTTCAGACGTTATTTATGAGTGTGGTTATATTTGTAGTAATACCACTTGCAGCCGGAATCATAACAAGGTTGCTGGTAGTCAGAAAGAAAGGTACGGAATACTTTGAGCAGACTTTTCTGCATAAATTTGATTCCGCAACAACAGTGGGACTTTTGCTCACGCTGATACTGATTTTTATGTTTCAGGGCGAGGTGGTGCTGGACAATCCACTGCACATTATATTGATTGCAGTTCCGCTGATCATTCAGACATTCTTTATATTCTTTCTGGCATTTGGAGTATGCAGAATTATCAGACTTCCGTATGATATTGCAGCCCCCGGCTGGAATGATTGGTGCATCGAATTTCTTTGAGTTAGCTGTTGCAGTCGCTGTAGCTTTATTTGGTACATCAAGTCCAGCGGCACTGGCAACTACAGTAGGTGTATTAACAGAAGTCCCGGTAATGCTTACTCTTGTGAAGATTGCAAACAAATTAAAGGAGAAGTTCAAGTATGAATAAGAAAAAAGTTGCTTTTATATGCGTTCATAATTCATGCAGAAGCCAGATTGCAGAAGCTTTGGGAAAACATCTGGCTTCGGATGTATTTGAAAGTTATTCGGCAGGGACAGAAACGAAACTACAGATTAATCAGGATGCAGTCCGGGTTATGAAAGAATTGTATGGAATTGATATGGAAGCAGAAGGACAATATAGTAAGCTGATTGATGAGATACCAGTACCGGATATTGCAATTTCAATGAGTTGTAATGTGGGATGTCCGTTTATCGGAAGACCGTTTGATGATAATAGGGGACTTGAAGATCCAACCGGAAAGAGTGACGAAGAGTTTAAGAAGGTTATTGATGAGATAAGGATGCAAATTTTTATGTTGAAACAACGATTGGATGAATTTGAAGAAAACTAAAGAAAAGGCTATTTCAAAGGGACATTTGCCACTAGGATATTGATAAAAATCTCAGGGATACCATATATTCCAGGGAAAAAGTGCCTGTCCCCGGCAAAAACTGCAGCTAAAGAGACCACGCCGCAGCATGTTTGAAAAAAACGGCATATTTTGCAAAAAAAGTAATTTATAAAAAAATAGGGATTGCATTTTAGAAAAAAAGAATTATAATGATAATATCATTTAAGCAAGCAAAGGTGTTTGTAAAGCATTTTTGCCTATTTTTTTGCGCTTCAACACTAGAGCGTGTTTGCTGTTTTTTTTGAGAAAATGGAGGAAAAGAGAATGAAAACATTAGGATATTATAATGGAAAATTTGGCGAGCTGGACGAGATGAGCATTCCAATGAATGACAGAGTATGCTGGTTCGGAGATGGGGTTTATGACGCAGGGCTGTCAAGAAACTATAAAATTTTTGCATTGAATGAACATATCGATCGTTTATTCAACAGCGCCGGACTTCTGGATATCAAAGTGCCTGTGACAAAAGCAGAACTGGCGGACTTGCTCCAGGAAATGGTAAACAAAATGGATACCGGAAATCTGTTTGTTTATTATCAGGTAACAAGAGGTACCGGCATGCGTAACCATGTATTCCCGGAAGGAAAGGCAAATTTGTGGATTATGTTAAAGCCGGCAGAAATCGCGGATGGGACGAAGCCAATTAAGCTGATTACAGCAGAGGATACGCGATTTTTCCATTGCAACATCAAGACGTTGAATCTGATTCCGTCTGTCATGGCAGCTGAGAAGGCAAAAAGAGCAGGGGCGGAAGAGTGTGTATTTTACAGACCGGGAAAGCGGGTTACGGAGTGCGCGCACAGCAACTGCCACATCATTAAGGACGGCAAACTGATTACAGCGCCGACAGATAACCTGATTCTGCCGGGAATTGTAAGAGCTCATCTGATTAAAGCATGTAAAAAGCTTGAAATTCCGGTGAGTGAGACTCCATATACTCTGGATGAAATGTTTGATGCAGATGAGGTTCTTGTTACAAGTTCAAGCAAGCTCTGCATGTATGCGAATGAACTGGACGGGAAGCCGGTTGGAGGAAAGGCACCGGAACTTCTTGAGAAAATCCGCAAAGAAATCATGGATGAATTTATGACGGCAACCAACTAATCGGTACAAGACTTGTTTTGGATGCTGAATTGGAGGATTTGGTATGAATGGAGCAAAGGACATCCGCTCCTATGGATATAAGGTAGGAAGCATTCCGTGCGGGAAGGCAAACTTGATTACTGATGTGCCGGGAGTGAAGGTCGGGCACTGTACGGTGGAAGAAAATGGTCATAAAACCGGCGTGACGGCTGTTATCCCGTGCGATGGAAATGTTTTCGTAAAGAAACCGGTTGCCAGTGTGTTTACATTAAATGGATACGGGAAGACAGCAGGAACGATTCAAATTGAGGAACTCGGTGTGATAGAGACACCGATTTGCCTGACCAATACCCTGAACGTTGGAAAGGTTTCGGATGCATTGGTTGAATATACGATACAGAAATGTGCCGGGGATCACATCAAAGTGCGAAGCATCAATCCGGTTGTAGGAGAAACGAATGATTCTTTAATCAATCCGATCCAGGAGCGTGCAGTGGAAGTGCATCACGTTATTCAGGCTTTAGAAAGTGCTTCTGAAGCGTTTGAACAGGGTTGCGTGGGCGCGGGACGGGGAACCGTCTGCTGTGGTTTAAAAGGTGGCATTGGTTCGTCTTCGCGGGTGTTGGACTTTGCTGGAAAAACATATACGCTTGGAGCTTTGGTTCAGTCCAATTTTGGTCGTATGGAGGATCTGATGATCTGCGGTCAGCCGGTTGGAAACAGAATCGCGCAGGAATTGCACCCGAAGAACTCAAAGGACGAAGGATCGATTATGATTATAATCGGTACTGATATTCCGCTTTCTGCGCGTCAGTTGAAACGTGTATTAAAACGCGCGGCCGTTGGACTTGTCCGGACCGGTTCTTATATGGGACATGGAAGCGGAGATGTTTTCATTGGATTTACAAACGAAAATTATCTTCCGGCAGCAGGAAAAGAGAAACTTCTTTCGATTTCGTGCTTTCCGGAAGATCGGCTGGATCTGGTTTTCCGGATGGCTGCGGAATCAGTAGAAGAAGCAATCTGCAATTCATTGATTTATGCGCATCAGGAAACCGGAGTCGATGGAAAAATTTATCATTGTCTCAGCGAATTTTTGCCAGAGCGTGTTTGAAAAAGGCTTTCTGCAAGATGTGCGTCACAATTTGTGGAGGATTTTGCGTAGAGATCTAGTGCCTGTCCCCGGCAAAAAATAAACTTTATAAAAGTTCTATAAACAAAAGTTTACATTTTGCACAGAGGAGACTGAGCAGCAGCACGAGAGTGCAAGTGCAGCGTGTTACTGCTCAGCTCAACTTATCAAGAGAGTGAAAAAATAGGATGACAACGGTTGTAATTAGTGCTATACTTAATCCAGTGTCAAGGGTAAGTACACCTCATTAAATATGTCCAAAATGTTAACATGCACGAAAAACTGCTGTTGTCAGAATATTCTGATAAATACCTGCAAAAACAGGCTCTGGAAACCGCATAAAACCTAGGTTTTTGAAGGGGTACCGTAGAAATGAGGTATAAGCCCGATAGTAAGGTATTGGTGTTTGTTACCAGAAAAATGATAAAAGAGTGGTGCGAAAGGCAAGTTACCAGAAGAGTACTAGGGGATTCGCACCTCAAAAACTTAGACAATTTGTTTAAAAAACTTAGCAGGTATGCTAATATACACCTATAAAGAGCAGGTATGTATAAAAAAGGATCATGAAAAATTTAAAATATTGGATATTCTTGCCGTAACAACTCAAGCCCATGAGGGCATTGAAACGTCGAGTTCGGAAGTAAATTGCAGTGCCATGCTTGGTAACAACTCAAGCCCATGAGGGCATTGAAACTAAAGGAGGGCAAAATGATGTTAAACGAAATTAAGTAACAACTCAAGCCCATGAGGGCATTGAAACGGACCAGATGCTGACCCAAAAAAGTGCCTGTCCCCGGCAAAAAAATGAGAACGAAACACAATTTTATGTTTTAGTAGTATTTTATTTTATCTTTGCATTTTAGAAACATGACATTTACTTGTCTTGTTTTGAGAGTATAATATAAGCGGAGGTGATTTTGTTGCAAGATAGCAGATTGTTCCGAATTGTGTACTACTTGTTGGATAAGGGTAAATGCACAGCTCCCGAGTTGGCGGATAAATTTGAAGTTTCTACACGAACGATATATAGGGATTTGGATGTGATTAGTGCAGCGGGTATTCCGATTTATGCCACACAGGGAAAAGGCGGCGGAATATCTATACTGCCTGAGTATGTCATGGATAATGCACTATTGTCTGATGAAGAAAAAGAAAAAATTGTAATGGCATTACAAGGTATCGCCGTTACCGATGAAACGACTGATGACTTGCTCTCAAAATTGGGAGCGTTGTTTCAAACAAAAGCAGAAAATTGGATTGAAGTGGACTTTTCGGATTGGATAAAAAACAATCCAGATCGGGACATATTTAATTCCATTAAAACTGCTATTTTCAAGAAAGTCTTGATTAACTTTTCTTATTTTGGCAATAATGGTTGCTATTCAAAGCGAACGGTTGAGCCGATTAAATTGGTTTTCAAAAGCAAAGATTGGTACTTATATGGATTCTGCCGACTGCGAAATGATTTTCGCTTCTTTAAGCTGACCCGAATAAAAAATCTCGTCCTTTGTGAAGAAACTTTTGTGCGGGATGTTCCTGTCAGCCTTCCTGCTGAAACATCACTTAAAGGCGAGAGTTTGATTTCAGTTAAATTGAAATTTTCATCGGAAGTTTCTTTTCGTGTGTACGATGAGTTTACGGATGGAGTTACAGCAGATCAGCAAGGTAACTTGTATGTGACCGCCGATTTGCCAGATAACGGGGTTTTGTTTAGCTACCTGTTATCTTTTGGCGATAATGTAGAAATACTTGAACCAGCTAATGTACGGGAACAAATGAAAGAAAAACTCATTTCAATGTTACAAAAATATGAAACCTGACATTAGGCGTCAAGTTGGATATGGTATTCTATCTTCGAAAGGATGGTATATTTGATGAAATATGAGTGGAGAAAACAAGACAAGGCTCTTTATGGAGCAAAGAAGTATCCAGCTCTGATAACAATTCCGGCGCAAAACTACATTATGATAAGCGGCAAAGGAAATCCGAATGATGTTGACTTTTCAAATCGTGTTGGTGCATTGTATTCATTAGCCTATGCGGTCAAGTCATCTTATAAGGCGGTATCTTTGCAAGAAAAAATCCATGACTTCGCAGTTTACCCGCTGGAAGGTATCTGGACAAAAATAAATGGGGATTACCTTGACAAAGCAAAACTGGAATATACCATTATGATTCGACAGCCAGATTTCATCAGCGAAGAAATGGTAAATGAAGCGTTGGGCATGGTCAGAATAAAGAAGCCTAACCCCTTGCTTGAAGAAATTCATTTTGAAACGATGCAGAACGGACTGTGTGTAGAAGTTCTCCATGTTGGTGCTTTTGACGATGAACCCGTATCTTTTGAAAAAATGGATCAATTTTCAGCAGCACATGGTTTGCGGAGTTCAGAGAACTATCACAGAGAAATATATTTAAGCAACGCAAACCGTGTTGAAAAAAGCAAGCTAAAGACGATTTTACGCTATTCAGTTGAACAGATTCCTGCGGGGAGAGTGTAATGCACATTGTCGAGGCTAAAGGAATTTTATCTGCAAAGAATGGAATGAATTTATATCGGGGATACTCGAACGGTTGTATATACTGCGATTCAAGAAGTAGTGTCTATCACATGGATCACGATTTTGAGGATATAGAAATCAAAGGAAATGCCATTGAATTATTAGAAGCCGCTCTGAAACGAAAACGCTCAAAATGTATGCTTGGAACAGGTTCAATGACAGATCCGTATATTCCTATCGAGCGCAAAATTGGAAATGTGAGAAAAGCACTGGAGCTGGCAGAACGGTATGGTTATGGTTTTTCCCTGATAACAAAGTCAGACTTGATATTGCGTGATTTAGATTTACTAAAATCAATCAATGAAAAAACAAAATGCGTCATACAAATGACGCTGACTACATATGATGAGGGACTATGCAAGAAGATAGAACCAAATGTATGCACAACAAAAGCACAGTTTGAAGTTCTAAAAGAATTGCGTCGCATAGGGATTCCAACCGTTGTGTGGCTCTGTCCTATTTTTCCGTTTATCAATGATACAGAGGAAAATATCAAAGGTATTTTGAACTACTGCTCTGAAGCTGAAGTCTATGGCATCATTTGTTTTGCAAAAAAAAGTGCCTGTCCCCGGCAAAAAAATATAAACTTTATAAAAATTTCTGTAAATAAAAGTATACATTTTACATAGAAAAGTCTGAGCAGCAGCACGAGAGGGTAGCGTGTTACTGCTCAGCTCAACTTATCAAGAGAGGAGACATCCAGTGCCTGTCCACGGCAACAGTACCTGATGCATCGAAATGCTCATAGCTGTGGCTTATTCACTGAGATATGAAAGGTTGAAAAACCTTGAATTTTCAATAAAAAACACTTGATTATATGAGGAGGAAGTTATGAGTGGTTATACATTTAGTTCAACTATGTTAGAAAATTTATGTGGAGAGATTGTCTCTAAAAATAAAGAACTAATAGATAAAGTGCTGGAAAAGGAAGATAATATATTATTCTCACCAGAATATATAAAATATTCTTTTTCTAAACATTTTTTGGAAGATATTAATTTCCTTACAACATTGAGTAACAATGAAATTTTTAAATTGAGACATGCATATATGATATTACGGGATATGGTTGAGCAAATAATAGAATTTTCATATTTAATGAAGCATTCCGAATTGATATCGGAGTTTATGGGAGACAGAATTGATAATAGTAAGATTTCTAATGATAGGATAGTAAGATCTTCTCATATACTGGGAAGTGAAAGATATTCTAATGGAAGGGTAAGTGTATCGAAAATGGCAAAAGATATTGGAGAAAAGAGATCGGCTAATGGAGAAATGACATTGTATGATATATATGAGATCTTGTCAGAGGAATGTCATAATTCTTATTTCTTCTCAAATTTGGATGATATTGGTGTAGCACATGAAATGGGAGAAAAGCAGGCATTGACAGAAGAACAGATTAATTACCTTCTTATAATTACAAAAAAATTTATGGATATTTATAGATCGTAATAATTATTAGGAGCAAAAGTGCCTGTCCCCGGCAACGACAAGACTCCAAATAATTTTTTCACTTCATAATAATGATAAGTATATTTTGAGAGTAGATATGCCTCACAAAGGTCAGCCTATTGTACACATTAATATGAGAGTGTGCGTGGTGAAAACTATTCTAAGATTGGGGGTGCGGACGCTTTCTTGGACCTGAATTAAGCAATTCCAAGACTGCGTCTATACTCCATCGGACTCAAACCCCCTAACGACAGTTTGATCCTTTTATCTCTATACCATTGCATATATTGGTTTATAATGCTGATAAATTCTTCTACTGAAATTTTATCCCATTTTTCACCATAAAACATTTACATTTTTCATTGGCTGTCTCACTTAGCCGTTTCACACCTTTCATTTTATAAAATTCATTCACAAAACTACGATATCCGCATTGTTTCATTTTCTCGTACTTAAAATGGTAATTTTTCTTGTTGTATTGTCCAGTTATCACATAGCGAATACATTCCTGCACATAATGATCTATTATTCTCAGACTCTTCTCTGTATTGATAACAGGAAAATACCAGCGACTCCACGTCAATTCATTTTCTCCATTATCCTCATAAAACTTTTTATTTACACGCCGTATATATCCCCTCACTGCCTGTTCGTCTGTTGTCTTCTTTTTACATTTCCAACGATATAATGCCCTCGCTTTCCTTTTAAGCTTTTTCTTTATTTTATCTAAAGCCTCATCTGACACATCTATACAGTTTCCACTGCATTGAAATCCAAGAAAAGTCCATGCCTCTTTTGGATTCGTTTTCCTTGTTTTTTTCTCATTTAACACAAGTCCTGCCTCGTGTATCATTTCTGTAAGCCTTTCACTGTATTGTTCTATCTTCTTTTCTTCCTGCGCAAAGATAATAATATCATCGGAATATCTTGCATACAGAATATCATTTTCTTGAAACCAGAAGTCAATTTTCGTAAGATAAAGATTTGCCAAAAAGGCTGACAGTGGCATGCCTGCCATAATTCCTTTTTCTTCTCGAATTACTTGTTTATTGTATTCCACATAGGGATTCTTAAGTATTGCACATATAACGTTATAAAGAATCGGTTCTTCCACTAATACTTCCTTGACCATTGGAAGTATCTTGTCTACACTAACCGAATTAAAATAATTGTGAATATCTAATTTGTATGTGTACCAATCTCCCTCTTTTTGTTTTTCTCTCAGATATCGAACCGCTGTCTGCGCGTTTACAAATTTTCTAAACGAAAACAGATTATTAGCAAAGCAATTATCATATTTATGAAGTTTCCAAGCTATTACCTTTAAAACCACCTGTACATCATAAGGATATACATAAACAACTCTCTTACGATCTGTTCCCTTCTTGCTCAGCAGCACTTTTCTAGGAATAAATATAAATTCTTCACCACTTTTCCCTACTTGTTTCATATTATTTACAACCTGCACATATTTCTTTTGAGCAATGTATTCCTGTAACTTCTTCCACTCCTTTGGATTTTCGTGTAAGACATTTTCCAGATACTGCTGCCAAACAGTCTCCTGCTCCAATTCCTGTAATATCTCCATATCTTTCTTCTTCCCTTCACAAACCTTTGTATAAAAAAGGTCAGGTGAACTTTTCACTATTCACCTGACTTTTATATAAATCAGAAAAGAAAATGCATTTAACATGCGTGTTACGCATACCAGACCGTACACCAACTTATCACCTGCACGATTTTTATCTAAGCTGGTGCTTTGCCCATCACAGGTACCTTTCGGCGTTTCCTTTCTGCTTTATACCGTATCTTATTCTTCTAATTCTTCTGCTACGCGTTCTCGCACATAGTTTCGTTCGTTTCTCATTTCAATAAAAAATCTCATATATGACACATCATTTGCATCGCAGACTGCTTCCGTTCCTCTGAATGGCATTGATCTGTATTGATTCTGTGTAGTTAATACTACTGCTAGCACAGGTGCACCATTTTGGGAAAACAAGAAATCAATTGGATGACATTTTTCATGACATGAAGCATCCAAACGTCTTGCAGAAACAGTTCTCTCAATCTGATATTGAGGAAAATTTTCTTTAAAAATGCGATAAAAATATTCTGGACTAATCCCTCCTGCCTGAAGCCGCTTTTCATTTTCTTCTACATAATTTATATCTTCCTCTATCAACTCTTCCTGCTTCGGTGGTGGATCTAGCTCTTTCTGCTTCTCTTGCTTTTCTTTTCCAAATAATCTACTAAAGAAACTCATCTCAATCTCCCTTCAACTTAAAATTTAATGTTCTGTAATGCCCTTTCGGGCTGGTGCTCTATTTCTACGGGCGAAAAGAAGATTGACAGCAAGAGCTTTAGAAAGTATCAATGCCCTTTCGGGCTGGTGCTCCATTTCTACCACGAAGGAGGATATCCAAGGCTTGGCTGAAAAGTCCGGTATCAATGCCCTCTCGGGCTGGGGCTCTATTTCTACGGTACCCCTTCGAAAACCTAGGTTTTATGCGGTTTCTGGAGCCTGTTTTTGCAGGTATTTATCAGAATATTCTGACAATGACCATTTTTCGTGCATGTTAACAATTTGGACATATTTAATTGCCACTAGCTACTTGGGTCTTTTTTAGTATAACACTCATCCTGCAGTTTGTCATCCGTTATTTTTACATTTCTCCCATAACTAACAGTTTGATTCCGAATAGCAAAATTTTTTCTGTAATGAATACAATAAGACTATTAACCTGCCAGTCAGTAGTCTTACTGTATTCTAGGATATATTCAATTTTCAATATCCATATTTTTTATTATACAAGAAGCGCCTCATTTATTAAGTTTGTAAGCAAGCTATTTTACTTGTAAACTTATTTCAATTAATGGCATAATCTGAAGTCGCTTCTTTTTCTGTGATTAAGTAGCATCTCTGCTACTTAACTCAAACCATCCATCTTTGGTAATCCAACAACGAATCTCGCCAAAGCCACAAGTTGAAAATACCAGACACAGCTTCTCGCCTTCATAGAAGCTTACCACCTCACATCGAAGCAATGCAATCTCTTGCAAAAACTTCGTATCAAGTTTGTTCATCTGGCAGATAACCTGATCTGCAATCTTTCCTTTCTGCACCTCAGGTAGTTCTGCGTAATGCAGATGGAAATTATGAAATTTTCTTGGCAAATCCTCTGCATGAAAGTAACTTCCTACCATCATGTAAACGACATAGCCAACAGCCTGCTGCTTGTTATACTGTTTCTTAGATAAACAAAAAAATCCCATCGTGATACCTCCTAAGCAGAATATAATTGTTTGCGTAAAAAGTCACAATACGCCCGTATATTCGCAAGCGCCAACTTCTTACCAAACATTCATTCATCCATTCTGCTCATCAGATAATGATGAGAACAGTTTGACTATAACATTCTTTTTCAAATCTGTCAATACTTTTTTATCCTCAAATAATAAAATAAGCACAATAGTAAAGCAAAAACCAGACTAACGTGCTTATTTTATATTTAATATATGCACTATCGTTTGTTATTATTCTGTAAAAATTTTCAAATATAAATTACATGATGTTTCTTAATAGTTTTTTGCCTCCTATTTTTCTACTGCCTCTCAAAATACTCTATCCCATCTATTGGATAAAAATATGTGCGAATATATCCATCTGTAGAGACAATTACAAACTCATTTGTATCTTTTAAATAATAGACATCATCTCCATCTTCTTTTTCTAGCTTATGGAATGCTCTGCTGTCAGATACAACGGCAACTGCAGCCTTTTCATATTCTTTAGCTGATGCAAAGCCCATCTCAATGCCATGCTTTTCGAAGTGTTCCTCACATAGCGAATCACTTCTAAATGTGAGTGTGGATTTTGCAGACTGACTTGCCTGAGATGATTGTATCGCCTTATTAACCTGTCCTGCCTGCCCAAATAGATTATCTTGGCTATGATCATTTTCGTACCAGCCAAAGTACCCTGCAAATAACAAGATAATGGCAGCCAAAATTGGATAGCGTTTTTGTATTTTCTTCACTTTTTCTCCTTCGAAAAAAGCGAGCCATGCATACGCATGACCCGCTCTCACTTAGTCAATCAGTTGCCCAATTAACCTACATATTAAATTTGCTTGAATTACTCAGCCTTCGGACCTGCAGCTACTAAAGCCTTACCTGCCTCGTTGCCCTCGTACTTCTTGAAGTTCTTTACGAAACGGCTAGCAAGATCCTTTGCCTTTGCCTCCCACTCAGAAGCATCAGCGTAGGTATCGCGAGGATCAAGGATCTTCGGATCTACACCTGGAAGCTCAGTCGGAACCTCGAAGTTGAACATCGGGATCTTCTTGGTAGGTGCAGTTGTGATGGAACCATCCAGGATTGCATCGATGATACCACGAGTATCCTTAATGGAGATACGCTTTCCGGTACCATTCCATCCGGTATTTACCAGATATGCCTTTGCACCGCTCTTCTCCATCTTCTTAACCAGCTCTTCTGCGTACTTGGTCGGATGCAGCTCAAGGAATGCCTGTCCGAAGCAAGCGGAGAAGGTTGGAGTCGGCTCAGTGATACCACGCTCGGTACCTGCTAACTTAGCTGTGAAACCAGACAGGAAGTAGTACTTAGTCTGCTCTGGAGTCAGAATAGATACTGGCGGCAGTACGCCGAAAGCATCTGCAGACAGGAAGATTACGTTCTTTGCAGCCGGAGCAGCAGAAATCGGACGAACGATCTTCTCGATGTGCTCGATCGGATAAGATACACGAGTATTCTCGGTTACACTCTTATCTGTGAAATCGATCTTGCCATTCTCATCAACAGTAACGTTCTCAAGAAGAGCGTTTCTCTTGATTGCATTGTAGATATCCGGCTCAGAATCCTTATCAAGGTTGATAACCTTTGCATAGCATCCACCCTCGAAGTTGAATACGCCGTTGTCATCCCAGCCGTGCTCGTCAT
>OGPQ01001791.1_pt1 | contig 13806 bp, 13 predicted proteins | sample 1552971 | NCBI WGS metagenome assembly OGPQ01 (sample SAMEA2580232, study PRJEB22360) | human gut metagenome | biome: human gut; feature: human-associated habitat; material: faeces | place: Denmark | collected 2008/2010 | reverse complement strand
CACTCGCCCCACTGTCGCGCATTTTGCAGCCTTTTAGGGCGGGTAGAGCGATACCGCCGCCGAGGTTGTCCGTGTCGAGCACATAGACGTCGCCGAGCCTTGCCGAGGCAATTTTGGCGTTCCTGTGGGTCGACGAGAGCTTTGAGCAAAACGACAGGTGCACCACCGCCTTGCCTTGCTTGCAGAATTCGCCGAAAAATTTGAGATATTCACCCGGCGACACCGCCGAGGTCTTGGGCAGAGTGCCCGTTTTGTCGAATTCGTCAAAGATATCCCGCGCGGTGATATCTACGCCGTCCCGCAGCGCTTTGCCGCCCCTCACGATATACATCGGCATTACTTTTATGCCGAATTCCTCGGCGATATCGGCGGGGATATCCGCGGCGCTGTCAACGGTTATGACCGTTTCTTTCATATCGTCACTTCCCTGAATTTTGTGGTTAGTCGATCACATAGAGTTTTCCCCGATATCAGCCGATTATTTCCGCCCCCGGGTAATAATGGGCGAGTATCTCGCGCCACGAGCTGCCTTGCCTCGCCATATAGTCCGCCCCGTATTGGCTCATGCCGACCCCGTGCCCGTGGCCCTTGCAGGTGACGGTGAATTCGCCGCCCGAATGCGATATCTCGAATGTGGTGCTCTTGAGCGAGAACGCCGTGCGGAATTCGCTGCCACCGAGTCTCTTGCCGCATATCTCAATGCTTGTGACATAGCCGCCGTCGTCGGACTCGATGTCGCCCACCCAGTCACCGCTTTCGCCGCTGATATCAATGCCCGCCGCCTTTGCAAGAGCGGAAAATTCGTCGTCGGTGAATTTTACCTCGGATATATAGTCGGGCGAGAGCCTGTCGCCGGGGCTTTCAACGCTTATCAGATAGGGAATATCGCTGCCCCAAAGTGCCTTTGCTGAGGCGGTCCTGCCGGAGCTTATCGAGTGGTATGCCGTCAGCGCCGTTTCGCCGTCATAGGCGAGATATACCCCGAGCACCTCATCCGCCGCCTCGCCCAGCTTGCGCTCGTATTCGTCGAAATTCTCACCCCACAGCTTCTTGCGGGCGCTTTTGCCCAGATAGCCCTGATGAGTGCCGGGGTCGTCGGTGATATCCGCGCCTTTGAGGGCGGCGCTCCTGTTCTTTTTGTTCTGCTCGATGAGCCTTTTGGCATATGTATAGCTTGCGACCGCCTGCGCCCTCAGTGCCTCGGGGTGATAGTTTGCGGGCATCTCCGCAGCGACGCAGCCGAGGACATATTCGCGCATTTTGACCTTGCTCACGCTCTTGTCCGACGATGCCATGACCGAGATGTAGCCCTTTGCGTCGTCGGGCTGAAGCTCGCCTGCCGCCGCGGCGGGCTTATCCTCCTGAGGTGCAGCCCTGCCCCCTCCGAGGGCGGCGGCAGGGCACACGAGCATTGCGACGGCGATCGTCAGGCAGAGAATCAGGCTGTTTTTCATTTTAGTCCTTGTCCTTTCTGTTTTATTTATTCGGCATCGGCGCAACCGCGCTTGACATTTTAATATACTCTGGTGTATAATAAAATCTAATTATAATGGAGATAGTATTCAAACTAAGCAAAGGAGGTATGCGAATATGTCTACCATCAACTCACAGGTATCCGCCGAGGACATTAAAGAATTATGCGATCAGATCCTCAAATATAACTACATAAACCCCGACGACTTCAACCGCTTCAACGTAAAGCGCGGCCTGCGTAACTCCGACGGCACGGGCGTTATGGCAGGTATATCCAGAGTCTGCTCCGTCGAGGGCTATTATGTCAGTGACGGCGAACGCATACCCAAGGATGGCCGCCTCACCTTCAGAGGCATCAGCATGGAGGATATAGTCAGGGGCTGCATGGCGGAGAACCGCTTCGGCTTTGAGGAGATAGTGTGGCTGCTGCTCTTCGGCTCGCTGCCCACTCAGAAACAGCTCAGCGCCTTTTGCAAGCTGCTCTCACGCTGCCGTGAGCTGCCCGATAATTTCGCCGAGGATATGATAATGAAGGCTCCCTCGCCCGATATCATGAATAAGCTGGCGCGCTCAGTGCTTGCGCTCTATTCATATGACGAGAATCCCGACGACACCTCGCTTGAGAATGTGCTGCGCCAGTGCATCAGCATAATCGCTCAGATTCCCGTGATAATGGTCTATGCCTATCAGGTTAAGCGCAGGCATTACTATAAAAAGAGCATGTATATCCACCCCATCAAGCCGGAGCATACCACCGCTCAGGCGGTGCTCGGCTCGATAAGAGCGGATAAGACCTTCACCGATGAGGAGGCAAAGCTGCTTGACACCTGCCTCATGGTCCACGCCGAGCACGGCGGCGGCAACAACTCGACTTTCGCCACAAGAGTGCTCACCTCGAGCGGCACGGATACCTACTCGGCGATAGCTGCGGGTATCGGCGCTCTCAAGGGCCCGAAGCACGGCGGCGCCAACATCAAGGTGGCGCAGATGGTGGATTTCATCCGCAATGACGTGGCTGACATCAACGACGAGGGTCAGGTCGCGGATTACCTCAGGAAGATAATTCAGAAGGAGGGCGGCGACCGCTCCGGCCTCATCTACGGCATGGGTCACGCGGTCTATACCATATCCGACCCGAGAGCCAAGATACTCAGGGAGCAGGCGGGCAAATTTGCCGCAGGCACCGAGTTTGAGGAGGAATTCCACCTGCTCAATAGTATTGAGAAGCTGACCCCCGCGATCTTCGCCGAATTCAAGGGCGAGAGGAAGAATATCTGCGCCAACGTCGACCTCTATTCGGGTCTTGTCTATAAAATGCTGCGTATACCGCCCGACCTTTTCACCCCGATATTCACTGTCGCAAGGGTGGCGGGCTGGTCGGCTCACCGCATTGAGGAGCTGCTCACAGGCGGCAGGATAATCAGACCCGCATACAAGAATATCAACACCGCAGGGCTTTATGTCCCTATCACTGAAAGATAAAAGAAGGAATTTGTGATGCAAAAGAAATTCTCCGAGAACGGCTTCGGCACGGCCTGTCTTATATTCATAATCGCTACCGTTATAGCGCTGCCGCTCAGGATAATTCAGTATTTCACGGTCATGGAGCCTGAGACGGGCTTCTACACCGAGGCGGGCTTCACCGTCTGGCTGTTTTTCGGCGTGCTTGTTGCGGCTGCGGCTGCGATATACGGCCTCGGTCTGTCTAAGAAAAAGTCCCTTGCTCTCTCGGCGGGCGCAGAGAAGCGCCCCGGCTGCGGTGCATTTGCCGCCCTGGCCGCCGCGGGCTGCGTCTTTGACATACTCAGGACTCTCGGGCTGCTCGGCGATCTGCTGGGCAACAGCTACTCAAGCTCCGAGGCGATGTCTTCCGCAAATGCGCTTCGCATAGTCTATATTGGCGAGCTTGTTTTCGGCACGCTCTCAATAGTCTATTTTGCACTTAGCGCTTACGGCTTCTTCAGCGGCAAGGGCTGCGCCGAGGGGAGCAAGATACTCTCGCTCACACCCGTGCTTTGGCTGGTGTTCAGGCTGATAGTCCGTTTCACCCGCAAGATCAGCTTTATCAGGGTGTCCGAGCTGCTGCTCGAGATGCTGATGCTCGCATTTTTCATTATGTTCTTTATGGCCTACGCTCAGGTCAATTCAAAGGTCGGCGGCGAGAATTGCGAATACAAGGTCGCCTCCTACGGCCTCATTGCCGCGATGCTTGCGATAATCTGCTTCGTGCCGAGATTCGTGCTCACCGTCTGCGGCAAGGCGGATATGATATATACATATTCCGCGCTTGAATACTGCGACTTCACCTGCGCTCTGTTTGCACTGGCAACCGTGTTTACAAGGATAACGGTAAGACCCGCCGCGGTCGATGCCCCCGCCGTGACCGAGAATAGCGCCGCAGGAGAATAATTCGGATGTTTCTTCAAAATATGCTGACCGCCGCCGAGCAGGTCGCGGTCCTCTATATCATCGTCGTCGTCGGAGTTATCGCCGACAAGACCGGGCTTTATACCGAGAAGGTCGCCAAGAGCTGCACCGATCTGCTCTTTTATATAGCGACCCCGGCGATGATAATCAACAGCTTTTTTACCCTCGAATACAACTCTCAGACGGCTAAAGGGCTGTTTATAGCCTTGGGCTGCGGCTTCATATTGCATTTTGTTTCGGCTGTGCTGCCGGAGCTTATCTTCCTGCGCTGCCCCAAGGACAGGGCGTGCATCTTTAAGTACGCCGCCGCATACGGCAACTGCGGCTACATGGGTCCGTCTGCCGCTTGCGGGCGCCGTCGCGGGCGAGGAGGGAGTATTCTATTGCTCCGCCGTCATAATATCGTTCCAGATATTCAGCTTCACCCACGGCGTTTATATAATGAATAAGCGTGAGAAGGGCGGCAGGGCGAAATTCGACCTGAAGATGCTGCTGCTCAACCCCGGCGTTGTGTCGGTCATAGTCGGTATGCCCGTATTCCTGCTCTCACTCAAACTGCCGACGGTCGTGACCGCTCCGGTGCAGCATATCGCCAATATAACCACCCCGATGGCGATGCTGATATTCGGCACATACATAGCGAACACCAAGTTTTCGTCAATGTTTAAGGAGTGGAGGATAGCGGTCGTCGCGCTGTTTAAGCTGGTGCTGCTCCCGCTGGTGCTGCTCCCGCTCTTCCGCCTGATGGGGCTTGACGGCACCCTGCTGACCGCCCTGATAATCTGCGCCTGCGCCCCCTCGGCAAACAACACCGTTATGTTCGCGGCGAAATACGACCGCGACACAGGGCTTGCCTCGCAGACCGTTGCGGCTGTGAGCTTTATTTCGATAATCACAATGCCCGTTATGATAGCCTTGGCTCAGACGGCGGGCTGAAAAATATGAGAGGAGAATTACCGTGAAACTGATAGTTGCCATAATCAATAACGACGATTCCGCAGTCGTGATAAGCGAGCTGACCCAAAAGGGCTACTCGGCCACCAAGCTCTCGACCTCGGGCGGCTTCCTCAGAGCCGGCAACTCCACGCTGCTCATCGGCACCGAGGAGGAGAATGTGGACGACGTTATAGCGACGATAAGCGAATTCTCACGCAGGAGGACTCAGATAGTCCCGCCCTCACCCGCGTTTATGACCGAGGGCTTCATCTCTAGGTCGGTGGAAGTCACCGTCGGCGGCGCCACGGTGTTTGTGCTCGACGTTGATAAATTTATTAAGCTCTGATGCCTATGACAGTTAAAGGCTTTGACCCTGCGTTGCCCGCCGAGCGGGGCATTTCGCAGGCTCTCGCCTCGGGCAGATTCCCGCATGCCCTCATAATCGAGGGCGCATCCCCCGAGGAGCGAATGGCGCTTGCGCTCAAGACCGCCAAGGTGCTCGTATGCTCGGATAAAGAAGAAATACCCTGCGGCAGATGCTCCGCCTGCATCAAGGCGGCGGCAAAGTCGCACCCCGATATCCCTGTCTATTCCGTCGAGGATAAGCCGAGAGCTTTCAAGGTGGATACGGTCAGGGAGATAAGAAGCAGCGCCTATATCGTCCCGAACGAAGCGGACAGGAAGGTTTTTATCCTTGAGAACGCCCACACCATGGGGCCTGAGGGGCAGAACGCCCTGCTGAAGATACTCGAGGAGCCGCCCGCCTATGTCGTTTTTATCCTGCTTTGCCCGTCGAGCACGGGCTTCCTGCCCACGGTGCTCTCGAGGGCGACGGTATTCTCGCTCGGCGAGGTCGAGCGTGAGACGGATAAGGATGAGCTTGCGGCAGCCAAGGAGGCTGCGAGGGCTTTTGCCGTTTCGCTCGCTTCATTTGAGGATATGGAGACGGTCAAGGCCGCCGCGGCGTTTGAGAAGGATCAGCGGCTGCTGCGCGACGCGATGCCGATAATCCAGGAGATACTCGGGCAGGCGCTGAGAGTGAAATGCTTCGCTCCCGAGGAGACGGAGTTCGCCGAGGAGGCTCGGCTCATTGCTTCAAAATTGACTAAAAATGCGCTTCTGAGCGCCGTCGAGGGTCTGGACGCCCTGATGGCTGCGGCGGCTCTGAACGCTAATCATAATTTAATGGTAACAAGGCTCTGCACCCTGCTGCGAAGGCAGGCGGGGCGCTGAGGACGGAGGTTTATATGGCAGAAGTTATAGGAGTCCGATTCAAAGAGGTCGGCAAGATATATTACTTTGACCCCGACGGTCAGGAGCTTAAAAAAGGCGATCGAGTTATCGTTGAGACGGTCAGGGGAGTCGAGTGCGGCGAGGTCGCGCTCGAGAACAGGGAGATAAGCGACGAGGAGATAGTAAAGCCCCTCAAAAAGCTTATCCGCAAGGCCGACGAGAAGGATCTGCGGACTCTCGAGGAAAATAAAAAGAAAGAGAAAAACGCTTTCGGCATATGCCAGAAGAAGATCGCCGACCACAAGCTCGACATGAAGCTCGTGGATGTTGAATATACTTTTGACGGCGGCAAGGTGCTCTTTTATTTCACCGCCGACGGCAGAGTGGATTTCAGAGAGCTTGTCAAAGATTTGGCGGGCGTGTTCAGAACAAGGATCGAGCTGCGCCAGATAGGCGTCAGGGACGAATCCAAGATGATAGGCGGCCTCGGCATCTGCGGGCGCCCGTTCTGCTGCCGCAGCTTCCTCGGCGATTTCCAGCCCGTTTCGATAAAAATGGCCAAGGAGCAGGGGCTTTCGCTGAACCCCACCAAAATAAGCGGCACCTGCGGCAGACTCATGTGCTGCCTCAAATACGAGCAGAATGCCTATGAGTACCTGCTCAAGATAACCCCGAAGCCCGGCGCGATAGTCGAGACGGCCGCGGGCACGGTCGTTGACTTCAGCCTGCTGACGGGCACGCTCAAAGTGAAGCTCCACAACAATCCCGACGCCATGCCCAAGATGTTCTCACGCCGCGACGTGAAGCTCGTCAAGGATTCGAGAATAAAGGTCGATAAAGCGGAGCTTGAGGCGCTAAAGGGCATAGAAGATAAATAACAGTAAAAACCTATTGCATTTTTAAAATAATGTGATACAATTAGGTAAATATAAAAAGGAGGATGACTGAAGATGGCATACGTTATCGGTGATGATTGCATCTCCTGCGGCGCTTGCGCAGCAGAGTGCCCCGTAGAGGCTATCTCCGAGGGCGATGGCAAGTACGTTATCGACGCTGATAAGTGCATCGAGTGCGGCGCTTGTGCAGATACCTGCCCCGTAGAGGCTCCCAAAGCTGAGTAATTCAAAATGAATAACAGCAAAAAATAACGGGAAAAGTCGTTTCGGCTTTTCCCGTTATTGCTGTATAAAGCGGCCGCCGACGGGTCAATGCGACTCATCGGCGCAATGAGCTATTACTTTTTCTTTGCCGCGGCTCTCTGGATAGCCTTGACTATCTCAACTATGGGTATTACGGAGATCGCGAGACCTATCGAGATAGCGTATGCCTTGAGGTTCAGCGGGGTGAAATCAAACATCTGAGCAAGAGGATCTATCTCGATGATGGCGGCGGTGAGCGCAAGAGCGAGCACCATTGCGCCGTAGAGCACGGCGTTATGCGACTTCTGACCGAAGCTCATTGCGAGGGCGGAGCCTCTCTGTGAACGCATGTTGAAGGAGTGGAATATCTCAGCCATTGACATGGTGAGGAACGCCATGGTCATACCCTCGTTGCAGTCGGAAATGTTGGTGAATATCCACTTGCCTGTCTCAAGATATTCGCCGATGAAAAATGCCGCGAGGGTGAGCACTGTAACTATAACGCCCTGATACAGGCAGTCGAAGCCCATTCCGCCGGCGAAGATGCCGTCCTTGCTGTCACGGGGCTTACGGCTCATTATGTCTCTCTCGGGCTTCTCGAGGCCGAGGGCGAGGGCGGGGATACTGTCGGTGACAAGGTTGATAAAGAGCAGGTGGACGGGCTTAAGGATGGTGAAATTCAGTATCGTTGCAATGAATATCGAAAGCACCTCGGATAGGTTCGAGCCGAGCAGGAACTGGATCGCCTTGCGGATGTTGTCGTATATTCTTCTGCCCTCCGCCACTGCGGAGACTATGGTCGCGAAGTTGTCGTCGGCGAGCACCATATCCGCCACGTTTTTGGTAACGTCCGTGCCGGTGATGCCCATGCCGATGCCGATGTCAGCGCTCTTTATCGAGGGGGCGTCGTTAACGCCGTCGCCGGTCATTGCGGTTATCTTGCCCTTAGTGCGCCATGCGTTGACTATCCTCGTCTTATGCTCGGGCTGTACCCTTGCGTAGACTTTGAACTGACCGACCTTCTCGTCGAATTCCTCGTCGCTCATTTCGTTGAGCTGAGCGCCCGTTATAGCCTCGGAGGGGTCGCTGATGATGCCGAGCTCCATTGCGATGGCAACGGCGGTGTCGCGGTGGTCGCCGGTTATCATTATCGGGGTGATGCCAGCCATGCGGCATTCCTCGATAGCCGCCTTAACTTCGGGGCGGACGGGGTCTATCATGCCGGTAAGACCTATGAAGATAAGGTCGTTTTCGAGAGCCTCGGGTGAGTATTCGCCGGGCTCCGAGCCGTAATTTTTATATGCGACGGCAAGCACTCTGAGCGCTTTATCCGCCATTCTCTTGTTCTCCGCCGCTACGGTGGCGCGCAGCTCGTCGGTGAAGGGCACGACTTCGCCGTTGATAAGCGCCGAGGAGCACTTCTTGAGTATCTCGTCGGGGGCGCCCTTAGTGTACTGAACTATGCCGTCGGGACTGCTGTGGACGGTGGACATCATCTTCCTGACGGAGTCAAACGGAGCCTCGCCTATCCTCGGGCTGTTGGCGGATATGTCGTTTTTGTTGAAGCCGAGCTTGTCGGCGTAGGTGACAAGTGCCGCCTCGGTCGGCTCGCCCGTAACCGTACCGTCCTTGTCTATTTCCGCGTCGCAGCAAAGAGCCATTGCTTTGGCTATGAGCGCTTCGTTGTCGCCGTAGTGGTCGACAACGGTCATCTTATTCTGGGTGAGGGTGCCGGTCTTGTCGGAGCAGATTATCTGAGCGCAGCCGAGAGTCTCAACTGCGGTGAGCTTGCGGATTATCGCATTCTTCTTCGACATGTTGGTAACGCCTATCGAGAGAACTATCGTCACGACTGCGACAAGGCCCTCGGGAATGGCGGCGACAGCAAGTGAAACGGCTATCATAAAGCTGTTGAGCGCCATATCAAAGGTGAAGCTGCCGTCGCGGATGAGCGACTGTATCGCCTGGAACGCAAAGAGGAATACGCAGATGGCGAGCACGAGCTTTGTGAGTATCTTTGAGAGCTGAGCGAGCTTGAGCTGGAGGGGAGTCTGGCTCTCCTCGGCCTGAGCGATAGCGTCGGCTATCTTGCCCATCTCGGTTTCCATGCCTGTGGCAACGACGACCGCCTTGCCTCTGCCGTAAACAACGGTGGAGCCCATATAGACCATGTTGCGCCTGTCGCCGAGCGGGATATCGGCGTCCTCGCCGCAGTTGAGCACGGTCATCATCTTCTCGGCGGGCACGGATTCGCCCGTCAGAGCGGCCTCCTCTACCTTGAGGCTGGCGCATTCAAAGAGTCGGCAGTCTGCGGGAACGGAGTCGCCCGCTTCGAGCACTACCACGTCGCCGACAACGAGGTCTTCGCTGCGAACGGAGATCATCTTGCCGTCACGCAGCACCTTGGAGGTGGCGGCGCTCATCTCCTGCAAAGCCTGGATAGCGGCCTCCGCCTTACTCTCCTGCACAACGCCGAGCACGGTGTTTATCAGCACGACGACCATGATTATGACCGTGTCAGTCGGGAAGCCGACGCCGTTCTCTACCCAATCGGTGGCTGCCGATATAATGGCGGCGACGATGAGGATAATTATCATCGGGTCGGAGAGCTGAGCCATCACTCGGGAGAAAATGCTCTTCTTTTTGCCCTCTTTGAGCTTGTTTTTGCCGTTCTCGCTCAGTCTTTTTTCGGCCTCCGCTGATGAAAGACCGCTTTCCGAGCTTTTGACCTGTGAGAAGACGGAATCGGTCTGCTCGAGGTAGAACTTCATCGTTGTTCATCCTTTCAAGATTTTTTCATATTAAAAAAGGCCTCTGACAGAGCGTGAACTCTGTCAAAGGTCTTGCCTCCAAAATTAATCGGGCGTTACGCCAGACGCTGTGCGCCGGTTGTTGACGGAACGCGCGGGAGCACGGCGGCGTTTGGGTGCCGGCTCCGTTAAGCTACTCCCCTTTAACTTGTAAGCCTATTCTAACACGGCGAATACCGATTTGTCAATCGGTCATTTTACCAAAACTGTGGCAAAGAGCGACGCCGCCATAAGCATTTGGCCGCTGTAATACAATATTATATTCGCCTTTTTCTTCTTTATGTCTTTGCCGCCGCTGAAGAAATCCGTTGCGAGCACGATATCGGACGCTGCGAAGCAGACGGAGCCGAGGCCGAGGGTCAGCATCATCGCCGCGGCGCCCCTGACGCTCTCGGCGGCGGATATGCCGAGCGAGAAAGCGTTGACGACCATAAACATCAGCACAAGGCCGTAGACAGCGACGGGTAAAAGAAATCTGCCGAGCTTCATTTTGCGGCAGAGGAATATCATCACCGCCGTGTCGAGCAGCACTGCGAGGGCTATCTGAATTATCATTGCTTTCGAGCTGCGGAAAACAAGGATATTCGGCATCAGGATAGCCGTTATAAAGAAGATGTGCCCTGCAAGGAAGCTGAGGCCGCCGAGGGCATAGTTGACATATTTGCTCCCGAGCTTCGGATACATATGCAGAAAGCCGTCGCCGAGCAGCGAGCAGATGAAGCCGACGAGCATGAATTTTGAGAATACGGTCATGCCGCCGTCCAATATGCCGAGCACCGCCACCGCCGTGAAAAGCGAGGAGCACAGCAGCTTTGAGAGCAGGGTATTCCACCCGAGAGTGGGATACATTATTTTAATATAATGCCTAACAGCAAAGATCTGAGCAATGAAACAAACGAGCGCAACAGCCTTAAACATAATATCACCCCGTGTAGAATTCGCCGATATACTCGACCAGAGCACGGCATACGCCGGAATACATAAACCGCATATATTCTTTCTTTTGAAGCAGGGTAACGGAGCTGCCGCTGCTGCTCTTCATGCTCGGGAAGCTCTTGTGAGCTTCGCCGCTCAGCCGCACAAGGTCGGTCGGCGAGTAGCCCGCGCCGAGCACCGTATCCATCGCCGCGCGCAGGTCGTCGCATTCGCCGCGCGACTCTTTAATTAGGTATGTGAGCAGATATACGCTCTCGCCGTTCGGCAGCTTGCCCGCGAAATTCGATAGGGATTGCCCGAGCCTCTCCCATTCCTCGATTTTCTCCAGCTCCTGTGCAACGGAAAAAGCCGTGTTTTTGCCGCTGTCATCCTTGGTGTAAAGGCGATTTATCTCGGCGAAAACATCCATAAGAGAGCCGATATCCTGCTGCATGAAGTCGTATTCATTGAGGCGGGCGCAGGCGACGGAGAGCTTGTATTCAAGCGCTTTTACCTGCGTGGCAAGCGCCGGCTTGAAGGTGTCAGAGCTTGCCGCAAGGGTCGATGCCCGCTCGCCCCAGCTGCGGAATATCTCGGGGTCAAAATTCGAGAGCATCTCGGGGTAGCGCAGGTCTATATCTATCCTCAGATCGAGATATTCGGCGAGGAGCTGGGAATCCGTGGAGGAGCAGCGCTTGTTGAGCGACTCGGCGAAGATGAAATTCTCCTTCTCCGCCTGCCGCTGAGCCGCCGAAAAGAGAATGGGATTTTTCAGCAGCAGTGCGGCGGCAACGAGCACCGCGAGGGCGCACACGACCGAGACTGCAATGACAAGAGGGTTTCTCCTGCCGCTGCGGCCGTCGCTGCTTTTATCGCTGTGTCCTCGTGATCTGAGCATTGTGCCTCCGTGGTTTTATATACAATATTATATCATTTTGCCGGGGATGGGCGCTTCGACTATCCTGTCTAGCTTCATCAGCGCCTTGCCGCCGAGCTCGGCGAGCTTTTCATTCGGGATAAAGGTCTGCACCTCGCCCTTAACGCTGTCCGCTATGGTCGAGAGGGGCGGCTGGCTCTCGGGGTAGAGCGTGACGCTGCTGCCCTCGAATTCGAGGGTTATGCGCCTTTCGCAGACCGATTCAAGCGGACGCATCCATATCTCAAGGGTGCTGTCACTCGTCCATGCGGCGCTTGATACGGCTGTGAAGTCTATCCCGCCGAGGCGTATATGGCTGCGGCGGTCGTTGCCGTCCATGCCGCAGACTATGGTGTTGTGCTCCGAGCCTTCGTCCCAGGTCATCGTGCATTCATTTTCGCTGAAGTCGAGCACCACGTTGTCAATGTTGCCCGCTCTGTTTGCGCTCATGTATACAACGGCAAGCGGCAGCATCGAGAGCGGCCAGCCCGCAGCATTGAGCACGGGATTCTTATAGAAGTGTATGGTCTTGCCCTTTATGAATTCCTCCATAACGCTGCGCGGGGCGGCGGGGAGATTCGGCAGCGGCGAAAGCTCGGGAAGCTCTATTGCTTCCTTGGGTCTCGCCCTCTTTTTATCAATGAACATCTGCGGGAAGTGGCGGAATATGCAGTCTCTCGTTTTTTGCTCGAGAGTCTCGCAGCAGGTCATGATGAGCTGAGCGTTGTAATCCTTGAATACAATGCCGAACTGCGAGAACATACCGTCCGCGCGGTAGCTGTTCTCCATGGCGTTCATCCAGAAGAAGAAGCCGTAGCCCTTGTTGGAGTCAACGTCGGAATACTGGTTATTCTCGACCTGCTTGCTTGTCGCCTGCTCCGCATACCATGCGGGTATGACCTGCTCGCCGGCGTATTTGCCGCCGTTTGCAACGCAGAGGATGAATCTGGCAAGCTCATCGGTGGTGATATACAATCCCCAGCCGCCTGCCTCGACGCCCTGCTGATCATGCTCCCAGAAGGGCCGACGGGTGATGCCGAGAGGCTCAAACAGGCGGGGAGTGAGGTAGTCTATAACTCCCATGCCGGTGAGCTTCTTGATTATAACGCAGCACATATAGGTGTTTTCGCTTATGTAGCGCCAGCTCTCGCCCGGGGCAAAGGCCCACTTGGAGGCGAAGAAATCCTTGACCCAGGTGCCCTTGGTCTTGTCGCTGAGCAGGCTGACATCCTTGCCCGCCGTCATGGTGAGCAGGTGATATATCGTCAGCTTCTCGAGGTTATCGTCGTACTTTTTGGGTCTGTATTCGGGGAAAAGGTCGATCACCTTTGTGTCGAGCGTGAGCAGGCCCTCGTCAATGGCGAAGCCTATCGCCACGGAGGTGAAGCTCTTGCTGACCGAATACATCGTGTGCGGCGCTTCCTTGCAGTAGGGGTAGCGGTAGCTCTCATAGGCTATCTTGCCGTCCCTTATCAGCATGAGGGAGTGGACCTCGATATTGCTCTGATCGAAGTCGTCAATGAGAGCTTTTATCTCGTTGCGGTCAATGCCGACCTGCTCGGGAAAGGAGGCTCTCGGTATGTCTTTGGTTATTTTCTTTTCTGCCATAACATTATCTCCGTTTCTCAAAAAATTCTGTTTCCCCAAATTTCGATTTAATATTATAACACATTTAAACAAAAAATAGAACAGAATTTTTAAAAAATTATCAAAAAAATTATCAAACAAATGTTTGCATTTCGCGAACATTTGTGCTATAATAGAGTCGCACGAAAGTTTGAATGCGTCAAAATTCTAAATTATAATTAAGAAAGAGGTTTTATCATGAAGCCGATAACTCCGATTCAGCAGCGGATATATGAATTCCTTGTCGACAGGTCAAAGGAGGGCATGACCCCGAGCGTGCGCGAGATAGGCGCGGCGGGCGGCGCGCGCTCCCCCCCGTCCTTGAATCATG
>OGPQ01001785.1_pt1 | contig 13860 bp, 11 predicted proteins | sample 1552971 | NCBI WGS metagenome assembly OGPQ01 (sample SAMEA2580232, study PRJEB22360) | human gut metagenome | biome: human gut; feature: human-associated habitat; material: faeces | place: Denmark | collected 2008/2010 | reverse complement strand
CAAAAAAGCCAAATAAAGTTATAAGTAAAATGCAATGATAGGGAATAGTACACTCGGACCGGAGCACAGAGAACTGCTGGTTGCTGAGAAGCAGTGGAAGGAAATTGTGGAACTCGCCTTTGAGCAGCTGCCTGAAATTATACAAGAGTAGGTGCAGACGGTTTCCACCGTTATATGGAGAGGATATAAGAATACCGGATATCCGGAGATTCCGTATCCCATGAGTGTATGACATTGTTCATAAATAAGAGTGGTACCGCGTAAGATGATAATATCTTTCGTCTCTTGCAGATAAGTCTGTGGAGATGGAAGATTTTTTTATGTCTTTTTACAGTCAATCCCCACAGTCCAAACATAATATTTACATAACGGAGGAAGAAAAAATGATGAATCCAAGCAAATATCAGAGACAGTATTTTATGCCACCTGTTAAATGCATGAAATGGGCAGAAAAAGAATATGTGGACAAAGCACCTGTCTGGTGTTCTGTAGACCTTCGTGACGGTAATCAGGCACTGGTGATTCCGATGAGTCTGGAACAGAAAATTGAATTCTTTAAACTTCTTGTAAAAATCGGTTTCAAAGAAATTGAAGTAGGTTTCCCGGCTGCTTCTGAAACAGAATATGAATTTCTGCGTACCCTGATCGAGCAGAATCTGATCCCACAGGATGTAACTATTCAGGTTCTGACTCAGGCCAGAGAGCATATCATCCGCAAAACTTTTGAAGCTGTCAAAGGCGCACCGAAGGCAATTGTACATGTGTACAATTCCACCTCTGTAGCTCAGAGAGAACAGGTATTTAAGAAATCCAAAGAAGAAATCTTAAAGATTGCAGTGGATGGTGCCGCATTATTAAAGAAACTGGCTGATGAAACAGAAGGAAATTTCCAGTTTGAGTACAGCCCTGAAAGCTTTACAGGCACAGAACCGGAATACGCTCTGGAAGTATGCAATGCAGTTCTTGATGTATGGCAGCCTACAGCAGATAACAAATGCATCATCAATCTGCCTGTAACTGTACAGCATTCCATGCCGCATGTATATGCAAGCCAGGTAGAATATATGTGTGAAAATCTGAAATACCGCGAGAATGTAATCGTATCTCTCCATCCGCACAATGACAGAGGATGCGGTGTTGCAGATTCTGAAATGGGATTACTTGCAGGTGCAGACAGAATCGAGGGTACTCTGTTCGGAAACGGTGAGCGTACCGGAAATGTAGATATTGTTACACTTGGTATGAATATGTATTCTCAGGGTGTAGATCCAAAACTTGACTTCTCTGATATGCCACATATCTGTGAAATATATGAAGAATGTACCGGAATGAAAGTAGGCGAAAGAAGTCCGTACAGTGGTGCACTTGTATTTGCCGCATTTTCCGGCTCTCATCAGGATGCAATTGCCAAGGGTATGCACTGGAGAGATGACAAGGATCCGGATCACTGGAATGTTCCGTATCTTCCAATCGACCCGACAGATGTGGGAAGAAATTATGACGCAGATGTTATCCGCATCAACAGCCAGTCCGGTAAAGGTGGCGTGGGATATATCCTTGAGACCAAATTCGGTCTGAACCTTCCTCCGAAAATGCGTGAGGCAATGGGATATGCCACAAAAGCTGTTTCAGATCACAAACATAAAGAGCTTCATCCTGACGAAATTTTCAATCTGTTTAAACAGACCTTTGAGAATATCACAGAACCATACAGCATCAATGAAGTACATTTCCAGCAGAAAGATGGTGGTATTGTAACAAAAGTTACCTCTACTTTCCGCGGAAAGACAATCACTACAGAGGCATCCGGTAACGGACGTCTTGATGCAGTCAGCAATGCACTGAAGAAGGCATATGAGCTGAAATATTCCCTGGAAACATATCAGGAACATGCGCTGGAGCGCAGTTCAAGTTCCAAAGCTATTGCTTATGTCGGTATCAAAAAGCCGGATGGAACGCTTGCCTGGGGTGCAGGCGTAGACGCAGATATCATTCGCGCATCTATTGATGCACTTGTAACAGCGATCAATAACCGTTAGATTGTTCCGACACGCCCGATTTTTTCCTGCTGTTTTTTGACTTCTGCAGGTCAGGCTAATATCCGCTTGGCAGGGAATAATATAGTTTACATAAAATATCAAAAATCAGATACCGGTCAGATTGTCCAGAGGACTTCCTGACCGGTATTTTTTTTGTATTTATAAAAATACAAGAAAGTCTTAATGTACGCGATAAAGTACAATAAAGAAGCAAACTCCGATGAAAAGCTATCAGAATTGTATTTAATTAAAATCATAAGGGAAATTAATTGACATAACACTCATGTTTACGTATACTGACAGCGTGGACAGAAAAGTGTCCTAAATAAGTACAATTTACATTTTATTATCTCACTCCAGGCCAGTGAGAGATGCGCGGAAATATTTTAGAGAAAGAGGTAAAAGAATGAAAAATTTCGAACAGTGGAATGGCTTTAAGGGCAACCGTTGGAAAGAAAAAATCGATGTACGTAACTTTATTGGAATGAACTATACACCATATGACGGTGATGCTTCTTTCCTGGAAGGACCTACAGAAGCTACAAACAAACTGTGGGGCAAGCTCCAGGCACTTCAGAAAGAAGAACGTGCCAAAGGCGGAGTTCTTGATATGGAGACAGAGGTAGTTACATCTCTGACAGCATATGGTCCCGGATATATTGATGAAGAAACAAAAGACCTTGAAAAAGTTGTTGGTCTTCAGACAGATAAACCTCTGAAACGTGCTTTCATGCCATACGGCGGTATCAAAATGGCAGAGCAGGCTTGTGAAACTTACGGATATAAAGTAAGTGACAAGATTAAAGATGTTTTCCACAACTATGAATTTAAAACTCACAACCAGGGTGTATTTGATATCTACACACCTGAGATGAAAGTAGCACGTCACAACAAGATCCTTACAGGTCTTCCGGATACTTACGGACGTGGACGTATCGTTGGCGACTACAGACGTGTGGCTCTGTACGGAATCGACGCTCTGATCGAAGGAAAACAGAAAGACTTCGCAGCATGCGACCGTCAGGGTATGAGACGTTATGACTTCCAGCTTCGTGAAGAGATCGCTGATCAGATCCGTGCTCTGAAAGGCATGAAAGTTATGGCTGAATCTTATGGATATGATATCTCCAAACCGGCCAAAGATGCAAGAGAAGCTTTCCAGTGGCTGTACTTCGGATATCTTGCAGCCATCAAAACTCAGAACGGTGCTGCAATGAGTGTCGGACGTATTTCCACATTCCTTGATATTTATATTGAAAGAGATCTTCAGAACGGAACTCTTACAGAGAAAGAAGCTCAGGAGCTTGTTGACCACATGGTAATGAAATTCCGTATGGTTAAATTTGCACGTATCCCTTCTTACAATCAGTTATTCTCCGGTGACCCGGTATGGGCAACTCTGGAAGTAGCAGGTATGGGACAGGACGGACGTTCCATGGTAACAAAGAACGACTATCGTTTCCTGCACACACTGGAAGATATGGGACCGGCTCCGGAACCAAACCTTACAGTACTTTATTCTTCAAGACTGCCTGAGAACTTCAAGAAATATGCTGCAAATATTTCTGTTACAACAAGTTCTGTTCAGTATGAGAATGATGATGTTATGCGTCCGGTATGGGGCGATGACTACAGCATCTGCTGCTGTGTATCTGCTACAGAGACAGGTAAAGAGATGCAGTTCTTCGGCGCTCGTGCAAACCTTGCAAAATGCCTTCTTTATGCGATCAACGGCGGTGTTGATGAGAAGACAAAACAGCAGGTAGGACCAAATTATCAGCCGATCACTTCTGAATATCTTGACTATGATGAAGTAATTGCAAAATATGACAAAATGATGGACTGGCTGGCTCATCTGTATGTCGGAACACTGAACATGATCCACTACATGCATGACAAATACTACTACGAAGCAGCAGAGATGGCTCTGATCGATACAAAAGTTGAGCGTTCTTTCGCAACAGGTATCGCAGGATTCTCTCATGTAGTAGACTCCCTGTCCGCTATCAAATATGCAAAAGTTAAAGCTATCCGCGATGAAGACGGCATTACAACAGATTTCCAGGTTGAGGGTGACTTCCCACGTTATGGTAATGATGATGACAGAGCAGACGAGATCGCAACAACTCTTCTGTCTACATTCCTTGAGAAACTGAAACACATCCATACTTACCGTGATTCCAAGCCAACCACATCTATCCTTACTATTACTTCCAACGTTGTTTATGGTAAGGCTACTGGATCTCTTCCGGATGGAAGAAAAGCAGGTGAACCTCTTGCTCCTGGCGCAAACCCATCTTACGGTGCAGAGCAGAACGGTCTTCTTGCTTCCCTGAACTCTGTTGCCAAGCTTGACTATGAAGATGCTCTTGACGGTATCTCCAATACTCAGACAATCAATCCTGATGCTCTGGGACACAGTGATGACGAGCGTTCAGAGAATCTGGTACATGTACTTGACGGATACTTTGATCAGGGTGCTCATCACCTCAATGTAAACGTATTTGGTAAAGAGAAACTGATCGACGCTATGGAACATCCGGAAAAAGAAGAGTATGCAAACTTCACAATCCGTGTATCCGGATATGCTGTTAAGTTCATCGACCTTACAAGAGAGCAGCAGTTAGACGTTATTGCCAGAACCTGCCACGACAGAATGTAATTAATGGATGATGATATAATGGATAATAAACAGATAAAAGGCTATGTTCATTCTTTGGAAAGCTTCGGGTCCGTTGATGGACCCGGAGTAAGATATGTGATTTTTTTTAGCGGCTGTGCCATGAGATGTCAGTTCTGTCATAATCCGGATACCTGGAAGATGAAGCAGGGAGAGCTTTATACGGCAGATGAGCTTCTTAAGAAAGCTTTACGTTATAAGGGCTACTGGGGCAGCAAAGGCGGTATCACTGTAAGCGGTGGTGAGCCATTGCTTCAGATGGATTTTCTTACAGAATTTTTTAAGAAGGCAAAGGCAGAGGGTGTGCATACGAATCTTGATACCAGTGGAAATCCTTTCACTGATCAGGAACCATGGCATTCCGGATGGCTGGAGCTTATGAAGTATACAGATCTTGTAATGCTTGATATCAAGCAGATTGACGAGCAGGAGCATATTAAGCTTACCGGTCATTCCAATAAGAATATTCTTGCGATGGCGCGGGAACTTTCTGATATGAAAAAACCTGTATGGATCCGTCATGTGCTTGTGCCGGACGGAAGTGATAAGGATGAATATCTGCACCGGTTAGCTGATTTTATCCATACTCTTTCCAATGTGGAGAGAGTGGAGGTGCTCCCTTATCATACGCTTGGTAAGTTTAAATGGGAGAATCTGGGGCTTTCTTATCCACTGGAGGGGGTTAATCCTCCGACGCAGGAAAGGATTGATAATGCCCGGAAGATTCTTGGAGCTATCTGAGTAAAAATATATAGCTGTCATATCCTCTTTTTGGGGGTATGGCAGCTTTGTTTTTGGTTTAAAAAGGGGACGCGAAGCAGGCGTATAGTTGTACCGGATACGGTTTCGGCATCTAAGAGATTCTAAGCCCTCGAAAATCCGCTAAAAGCATGAGACGAAAAGTCCGGAATTACTCGCTGTCGCTCAGACAAGGGACTTTTCGTCTCATAACGCAGATTTCCGAGGACTAAGAATCTCTAAGATGCCTGCAAATGCATCCGGTACAACTATACGCCTGCTTCGCTGGTTTTGGTTAATATATAAATACAAGGCGAAGTGTGAAAAAGTTTTAAGAAGGACTTTGTTTATGCAAAAATGAATTGAGATGTGAAATATATCCCCCGGGAGGGCTTGTTGGAAAGGGGAGGGATTTGATATAATTTTGGCTATATATGATTATAAATTGCGTGCATGGAGGTTGGCATAAGGTGAAGGATTTATTATCGGAGATTGAGAGTTACTGGACTACCCGGGCTGAGGGGTATTCTGAAATTAATCATAAGGAATTGAATGGGATGCAGAAGGGGGCATGGCTTGAGGTGTTGAAAGGGCAGTTCCCGGAGAAAGCGAAGGATGAGATTAAGATTTTGGATATCGGAACAGGACCTGGATTTTTTCCTGTTATTCTGGCTGAGGCGGGATATAAGGTGACTGCTGTTGATTATACACAGGAGATGTTGGATACTGCGAAGAGGAATGCCGGTAATCTTTGTGAGCGGATTTCTTTTTATAAGATGGATGCTCAGAATCTGGAATTTGAGGATGATGTGTTTGATGTTGTGATCAGCAGGAATCTGACATGGAATCTGAAGGATCCTAAGAGAGCTTATGAAGAGTGGTGTCGTGTACTGAAACCGGGCGGAAAGCTTCTTAATTTCGATGCAAACTGGTACGGTTATCTTTATGATGAGGAGAAACGCCTGTCTTATGAGGAAGACCGAAAGAGTGTGGAGAGTGAGCATCTGGATGATCATTACCTCTGTACGGATATTGACAGAATGGAGAAGATTGCACTGCAGATGCCTCTTTCTTCTATTAACAGACCGTCCTGGGACAGGAAGTTTCTGAAGGAGAACGGGTTTGAATCTGTGGCAGTGGATACCGGAATCTGGCAGCGGGTGTGGAGTCAGGAAGAGAAGCTGAATTATCATTCTACGCCGATGTTTATGATCAGCGCTGTGAAGGAAGAGAAAAACGTCTGGTCCGAGAATGATGGAATGGGTGATTCTGATAGCGGATATGACAGGAAAAGAGATTTGGAGGATGCCATGCTGTGTGCTGCTCCGGGTATGAAAAAGAATGGATTTCTGAGACTGGGCGGAGGTGAGTTTTCGCTTCCTTATACAGTAATCTGCGGTTCTCATCCCGGAAAGACAGTTCTAATCACCGCTGCGGTCCATGGAGGAGAATATGTGGGAATCCAGGCTGCTGTTGAGCTTGCAGATAAACTGAAGCCTGAGAAGATCCATGGAAGAGTAATCTTGGTTAAGACTGTGTGCAGGAAGGAATTTGAGGAGAGGAGCGGCAGTGTCTGCCCGGAGGATGAGAAGAATCTGAATCGTGTATTTCCGGGGAATCCGCAGGGAACCAGGATGGACCGTCTGGCGTATGAGGTGGTTCAGAAGCTTCACAGTGCAGCAGATTATTATATTGATCTTCACAGCGGGGATGATTATGAGCAGCTTACGCCTTATATTTACTATGCCGGATGTGCAGATGAAGATGTGGTTCAGATGTCAAGGAAGATGGCAGAGCAGGCAGATGTTCCCTATATGGTAAAGTCTAATGTGGCATCCGGTGGTTCTTACAATTATGCTGCCGCATGTGGCATTCCCAGTGTTCTGATCGAACGTGGCCAGATGGGAGGCTGGAGTCCGGAGGAGGTTCATTCTACAAGAAAAGATGTGCGTAATATTCTGTGTGCGCTGGGTGTTTACGATGGCATGAGAAGTTACAGTAATTATTATCCCATGGAAATTGAAGATGTGCGTTATCAGTCTGCCAGTGTATCCGGGCTGTGGTATCCTGCCAAAAAACCGGGAGATATCATTAAGGTTGGAGAGTATCTTGGCTGTGTTAAGGATTATGAGGGAAATATTCTGGAGACAAGTTTATCCGATTTAAATGGAGTGGTTCTATATCAGGCGGGAAGTCTTCAGGTTATTAAGGATGGTCCGATGATCGCATATGGCAGTTTCAGCAGAAGAAAGGATGAACGCAAGAAAAAGATCACAAATTACTGGGCGAAAAGAAGCGACAGTTTTATGGAACAGAGAAGAGCTGAGCTTCACAGTGATATGGCTGATAAATGGCTGAAAGAGATCGGGACTTTTCTTCCTGATGGAAAATTAAGGATTCTGGATGTGGGATGCGGTGCAGGCTTCTTTTCCATTCTTTTAGCAAAACTGGGACATGAAGTTACAGGAATCGATCTGACACCGGATATGATCATTCATTCCAGGGAACTGGCAAAAGAAGAGAACGCCTCCTGTACGTTTGAAGTAATGGATGCGGAAAATCCGGATTTTCCTGATGGTACCTTTGATGTGATCGTGTCCAGAAATCTTACCTGGACACTTCCGGATGCAGCAAGAGCATATAAAGAATGGATTCGTGTGCTGAAAACGGGAGGAATCCTGATCAACGCAGATGCCAATTATGGTGCAGATGATTTCTCAGATACTGCTGATTTGCCTGCCAATCATGCTCATTTTACAGTAGGCGATGCCATGATGCAGGAATGCGAGGAAATTAAACGTCAGCTTCCTATCAGTTCCTATGTACGCCCTGCCTGGGATCTGGAGACACTGGGAAAACTGGGTATCAACAGATTCTCCATTGATCTGGGTATCAGCAGCAGAATTTATACAAAGAAAGATGAGTTTTATAATCCAACCCCTATGTTCCTGATCTGCGGCGAAAAAAATAAATGTAATAATTGAGAAAAATGAAGCATATATTAAAGGGAGATTTCATTGATGGAGCCTTCCTTTTTTTCTTTTTTGCAAACTAAAATGTTACAAAAATATGAAAAAAGCTTGACAAAATCAATTATATTAAATATAATTTTCTTATAAGTTACAGAAATGTTACAACCATAAAAACCTGTAATTAAAAAAACTCAAGGAATGATAAGTATGAAAGTTCAGAAAAAAGAGTCAAAACAGTCCGGCAATCCGGCGCGGAGTCTGATACTGGTTACAGTGTGTACCTGTACGGCGATTGCGTTTGCAGCAGGCGGCAGAATAGCAGATTTTAATGGAAAAAACAAAGTATATGCAGCTTCTGAAAATAGGGGGAAAACTTTTTCCTCTGATGCTGACGAAACAGATGTATTGCCAACAGGAATTGCAGGAGTAGTATCTGGAATGAATGATACAGCTTCTCCCAAAAAATCAGTCACACGTATCGGAACTTCCTGTGAACAGGTAATGGTCGGTCAGAGAATCAAAGTTATTGAAGATAATATGGCAGAATTCGATGTCAGCTCTTCTATGGAGAGCAGCATCAATGAGTTGGATGCAAGGACAACGGCTCTTGCAGAGAGTGCCCGGATGATGTCGGATGAGGACTATGATACATTGCTTCATATTGTAGAAGCTGAAGCAGGTACTGAGGATGTCAAGGGACGTATTCTGGTTGCCAATGTGATCATGAACCGTATAAAGAATAAGGAATTTCCCGATACAGTCACAGAAGTGGTATGGCAGAATACCAATGGTGTTCCGCAGTTTTCACCGACTTATGACGGACGTATCAATGAAGTAACTGTTACAGATGAGACAAGAGAAGCCGTCAGACAGGCTCTTGAAGGTGTGGATTATTCAGAAGGAGCACTGTTTTTTATCCAGAAATCTGAAGCTGAAAGCCAGAATGTCTCCTGGTTTGAGAAAGATCTGAAAAGGCTGTTTAAATACGGCGTACATGAATTTTATACCTATCCGGATTCAGCAGAAAGTTCCACAGGATCGTAATAAACGATACTCTTTATATAACTCATTTAACAGGATTGCGGTAATACTGCTCAAAATATGGACATATTCTTCGGGAACAAAAGAATATGTCCATATTTTTGATTTATAGTAATCAATCATAAAAAGACAGAAAAAAGAGAAATAATTTAGGATAGTATTTTGCTAAAGTATATGCTATAATGTGCTCAATTGGCGAAATGAATAACTGTAACTGTTCAGTGGTTTATTATTACTGCCAATATACTGAACAGTTACGAATAACTTTGGAAAGGCAGGAAATATCATGCAGGTATTATACAAAAGCACAAGAGGAAAAGAAGAAACCGTAACAGCTTCTATGGCTATTTTAAAGGGGCTTTCTGAGGATGGCGGCTTATTTGTGCCGACAGAGATTCCGAAGCTGGATGTCCCAATGGATGAGCTGGCAAAGATGAGCTATCAGGAGACAGCATATGAAGTAATGAAATGTTTCCTTACTGATTTTACAGAAGAAGAATTAAAGAACTGCATCAACAATGCCTATGATGAAAAATTTGATACAAAAGAGATTGCACCGCTTCATGAAGCAGACGGAGCTTATTTCCTTGAGCTGTATCATGGTGCGACCATTGCGTTTAAGGATATGGCATTATCAATTCTTCCACATCTTATGACTACAGCTGCTAAGAAGAATCAGGTAAAAAATGAGATTGTTATTCTTACCGCTACTTCCGGAGATACAGGTAAAGCGGCAATGGCCGGATTTGCAGATGTTCCGGGAACCAAGATCATCGTTTTCTATCCGAAACATGGTGTAAGTCCTATCCAGGAGAAACAGATGGTAACTCAGAAAGGCAACAATACATATGTTGTGGGAATTACCGGAAACTTTGACGATGCACAGACTGCCGTAAAGAAAATGTTCAATGATAAGGAACTGGAAGCAGAACTTGATGCTGCAGGATATCAGTTCTCATCTGCGAACTCTATCAATATTGGACGTCTGGTACCGCAGATTGTTTATTATGTATATGCATATGCATCACTTGTACGTCAGGGCAAGATCAAAGACGGTCAGGAGATCAATGTGGTAGTACCTACCGGAAACTTTGGAAATATCCTGGCTGCTTATTATGCAAAACAGATGGGACTTCCGGTTCACAAACTTATCTGTGCCTCCAATGATAACAAGGTTCTGTATGATTTCTTCCGCACAGGAACTTATGACAGAAAGCGTGACTTTATCCTTACAACCTCACCGTCCATGGATATTCTGATCTCCAGCAATCTGGAACGTCTGATCTACCGTATCGCAGGCGGTGATGCAAAAAAATGTGCAGAGCTGATGCAGTCTCTTACTGCTGGCGGCGAGTATACCATCACAGAAGACATGAAGGCACAGCTTGCAGACTTCTATGGCAATTACTGTACAGAAGACGAAACAGCAAAAACAATCGCAGAAATCTTCAAAGACAGTCATTATGTGATAGATACCCATACTGCAGTTGCAGCAGGTGTTTATGACAAATATGTAAAAGATACCAATGATACCACACCAACTGTCATTGCATCCACAGCAAGCCCATATAAATTTACAAGAAGTGTAATGGAAGCACTTGGAGCAGATACAGACGGTAAGGATGATTTTGCACTGGCTGATGAACTGAGTGCGCTTTCCGGAGTGAAACTTCCACAGGCAGTTGAGACGATCCGCACAGCACCGGTACTTCATAACCGGGTGGTAGATGCGCCGGATATGCCAAAGGCAGTAAAAGATATCCTTGGAATCCGATAATCTCCATATTATAAAAAAATATAATTAATTCTACATTTTATGTTGAAAAAGAACATATACTGGAGTATAATAAAAATCAGTTAAAAACAGTGAATATCCTGAAATGTACGAGGCCCCTTCTTTTTTTGAACCTACATCGACTTTAACGGGAACCCAACATCGCAGGCCGGATGTCAGGCCGTCATTATGCAGCGGAAGACAGAAGGTCTGTTGAGGATACCCACCTAGCTGCGGCTAGGCGTCAATGGGAAGGGAACGGCATTTCGGGAACTGTAAAAATGAGCCGTAGAGAGGCTCTTTTTTATTATCTTTTGGATTTAATATTATTTTATGATACGGGAGGTTGGAAACAATGAGTGTTTCTGAAAGAAAGTTCGGCATATTACAGACTGGGGAAACAGTAAAAATTTTTCATCTGGAAAACAAATCCGGGGCATATGCGGAAGTGACAGATTTTGGAGCAATCCTGGTTAAGGTCTGCGTACCTGATAAAGATGGTACTTTAACAGACGTAGTACTTGGATATGATGATCTGGCATCTTATGAAGTAAATGGATGCTTTTTCGGTTCAACCATCGGCAGAAACGGAAACCGCATCGGCGGTGCGAAATTCTCTGTCAATGGCAAAGAAGTAGTTCTTGCTCAGAATGAGAATGACAATAATCTTCACAGCGGTCCTGACGGATTTGAAAAAAAGCTCTGGAAAGTGGCTGAGATTTCCGATGATAAAAACAGTGTTATATTTAACCGTATAAGTCCGGATGGCGAGAATGGTTTCCCGGGAGAATTTGATGTGTCTGTAAAATATGAGTTTACGGAAGACAACGAACTGAGGATCCATTATCAGGGAATCTGCGATGAGCCGACAGTTGCCAATATGACAAATCATTCTTATTTCAATCTGAATGGTGAGGGAAGCGGAACCGCCATGGATCAGTATCTTACAATCCATGCAAAATATTATACACCTGTAGCCGACAGTCATTCCATTCCTACAGGAGTGTATGAGGAAGTTGCAGGGACTCCCATGGATTTCAGCACTGCCAAACAGATCGGGCAGGATATTGAAGCAGAATTTGAGCAGCTGAAATTCACAGGCGGATATGACCACAATTATGTGACAGACAACTATGCAAAAGGAAACAGAAGACTGATCGCAACCGCATACAGTGATAAAACCGGAATTGCCATGGATGTCACTTCCGACTGTCCATGTGTACAGTTTTACGCAGCAAATTTTGTCGAAAATGAACATGGTAAAAATGGTCATACTTACAATAAGCGGGATGCTTTCTGTCTGGAAACGCAGGTTGAACCGAATGCGGTCAATGTTGAAGATTTCCACTCCCCGATTCTTAATGCAGGTGAACAGTATGATTCTGTGACTGCTTATCATTTCTACATCAGAAAGTAAAAATCTGACCATAAAACTAATTACATATTGATCCGGTTTTTTTCATATCTACAGCATTCCAGCATGAAAAGAACCGGATTTTATTATCCATAATTCATGTTTGTCATAACGGCAGTTTCATGGTATGATAGTAAACAGAGATATTCGAAACAGTTATCTTTATAATTACAGCAATCACCATAAATGCATTATCAGAAATGACTGCTGTAAAATAACAGAATGGAGACATATATGAAAAAGAAAAATAAAACCCGGTCTGTTACAGGGCTTTTATTCGGGTTTATGGAACGTGTATCCGGAGATCACGTAGGAGCTTATGCGACACAGGCAGCGTATTTTCTGATCATGTCTTTTATTCCCTGTATTCTGTTTCTGACTACACTGGTACGGTATACACCTCTGACCTATAATGTAGTCAGGGATGCGATCGTTGCTTTTATTCCGGAGAATCTGCAGAGTTTTGTTCTGGGGATCGTGGTAGATGTATACAAAAGAAGTACTGCAATTGTCCCTTTGTCAGCAATTGTGGCACTGTGGTCTGCCGGAAAAGGAATGCAGTCTATCATCAATGGATTAAATACCATTTATCACGTAAAAGAAACCCGTAACTGGCTGTTAACCAGAATTTATGCAGTATTCTATACTTTATCACTGGTGATTGCGGTAATCGTGTCTCTGCTTATGCTTGTACTCGGAAACGAAATACAGAAAGTTGTATCAAGATATATTCCTTTTCTTGGAAGAGTTCTGGGAAAAATACTGGGGGCAAGAGCACTGTTGGTATTTGGTGTGTTGTTTCTGGTTTTTCTTATGTTGTATAAGGTTCTTCCGAACAGAAAAGCCACATTCAAAAGCCAGATTCCAGGAGCCTTGATCATAGCAGTTGCATGGTCGATATTTTCATACGGATTTTCTTTTTATTTTGAGATTTTTCCGGGGTTCAGTAATATGTACGGAAACCTTGCGACGATCATCATGGTCATGGTGTGGTTGTATATCTGTATGAATCTTCTGTTATACGGTGCAGAGATCAATGCTTATTTTGAAAAAGAATTCCGGATTGCACATAAATCGGTACAGGAACTGCTGGCACATGAAAAAGAAAAAAAGCAGCAGGAAAATGAATGAATTCTGGCTGTTACTATTCACTGGTAATATCCCGCGAGGTGTTTTTTGTGAGCGAAGGTCACAGAAAACCC
>OGPQ01001782.1_pt1 | contig 13872 bp, 10 predicted proteins | sample 1552971 | NCBI WGS metagenome assembly OGPQ01 (sample SAMEA2580232, study PRJEB22360) | human gut metagenome | biome: human gut; feature: human-associated habitat; material: faeces | place: Denmark | collected 2008/2010 | reverse complement strand
GCGCCGATGGTACTGCAATGCAATGCGGGAGAGTAGGTGGCTGCCTTCTTTACTTGAGGTCTTCAGAGTCAAACGACTTTGGAGACCTTTTTTTTGTATCCACAGGGGGTGCACTTGTCTCAAGTGCACCAACCGAGCAATAGTGCACCAACCGAAGCTTGGTCGGTGCAGCAGAGACTGCTGCACCCCCTGATCCTGGTAGATGTCTTCAAATCCTGGTAGATGCAACCTGCATCTTCCAGCCTTTAACTACTTCAAAGCCAATTGGCTGCACCGCTGCTGGAAGATATGGCAGATTTTTCCACTAACATCATTTTCTATAGACTATCCCAATCTAAAAATAAATATATACCTTTGTAGTTATATTAAACATATAGCTATGGATAAACAATCAAGATACGCAGAACTGATCTCTCAGATAGAAGTATTCGCGAATGATGCTGACCATCCTATCAGCGTATTGTCTAATTGTGCTGCAGTAATGAAGACAATCTTTCCAGAGGAATATTTCTGGGTAGGTTTCTATATTGTAGATGGTGACGAACTGTACCTCGGTCCGTTTCAGGGCACACCGGCATGTACACGCATCAAGTTCGGACGCGGTGTCTGTGGCACGGCATGGAAAGAGCAGCGCTCACTTGTTGTAGAGGATGTCGAGAAGTTCGCTGGACATATTGCATGCTCGTCGCTCTCACGATCTGAGATTGTCGTTCCGTTGAAGCACAATGGGGTAGTGGTTGGTGAAATAGACATCGACAGCACCGAATTGGCAACATTCGACGACGTGGACAGACAGTTTCTTGAGCATGTGGCAGAGATGATTGCGCCTTATATGGCGAAGCTCGCCACACCTTTATGAATCTATAGTGTGCATGGGCATGCCAAGAATGCCATACCCTCCTATAAAGCTGCATAAGTATGGCGAGAAAGTTCTGTTTTATATAGATCTTAGGGTTTAAAAGCAGAAAAATGCAAGTTCGTAGTTAAAAAGTTGCGGAAACGTTTGGTGGTTTCATAACAAATGCGTATCTTTGCAACCGCTTACAGAGCAATACGGGTAAGTCTTGCACGGCCAGCTCCCTTCGAACCCTCCAGGACGGGAACGTAGCAAAGGTAGTTGGTTGTAGCGGCGCGATGTAAGTAGCTTGCCCACCCGCCTCTTTAGCTCAGTTGGCCAGAGCACGTGATTTGTAATCTCGGGGTCGTTGGTTCGAATCCGACAAGAGGCTCAAAATGATGACGAGACAAGACTTTAAGTTTTGTCTCGTTTTTTTGTATTTGCATGTTTGAGGTGCTTGCTGTGCCTTGAATGCTGCAAGGTTGTATAAACTTAGAGCGGCGGAGCTTTACCTCAGTCGCCATGATTAAAATTAAGAAGACTATGGAAAAGATAGACGTTACGACACTCCACGATAATGTGTTCACAACTATTGGTAAGGAGTGGATGCTTGTTGCTGCAGGCAACGAGGAGAAGTTCAACATGATGACAGCATCTTGGGGATGCCTCGGCTGGTTGTGGAACCGTCCGGTGGCTATTGTGTACATCCGTCCGGAGCGTTATACACACGAGTTCATAGAGGCTAACGACACAATGAACCTTGTTTTCCTCGGCAACTCGGAAGAGGCACGCAAGGCGTATGCCTTCTGTGGCGCTAAGTCGGGCAGAGACTTCGACAAGGCGAAGGAGGCTCATCTCACACCGGTTGCTACCGAGAACGGCTGCGTAACATTCGACGAAGCACGCCTCACACTCACCTGTCGCAAGCTGTACAAGACGCAGATTCGTCCGGAGGAGATGCTCGACAAGTCGATCGAGCAGTGGTATGGTGCGAAGGGCGGCTTGCACGACGTGTATGTAGTGGAGATTCTCGACGCTTACAAGAAGTAATGTTCTAATAAGCAAAACCATTCTATATACATAATATTATATAGTACAGGTCATTTAACATTCAAACAGAACTTTGATGACAGAGAAAATAGACAAGTATAAGGTTCAGGCGGCTTTGGTGCGCTCGTTCTTCGACGCCTTCTCGCATGGCGTTATAGAGAGTCAGGTGGAAGACCCGAAGGAGAAGCCGACACCGCAGTCGGTGAAGAAGCTGATGTTGGAGCACTACGAGCACATTGCGCCCGCTTTCTTCGACACCATGTTCTTCCCGTTGGCAGCCATGAACTACAAGTATGAAGACATTGCGGCACTGGCTCGCGAAGCGCAACAGCGTGGCGACGACATGATGGCACTTGTACGCACGGCGTGTGGCAACGAGGCGTACTACAACGCTATGGTGGAGGAATACAAGCGCAACTTCTCGATGCTGCTTGCAGGCAGATACCTCTCCAACGCCGACCATCTTGAGGGTTATGTGCGTAAGGCGGAGGATGAGACGGAAGCGTCAGTAGACTCCGACCGCGCTATCGAGCTGACTGTGCGTGTCGTGATGTTCGCATACGTTCGTGGTCTGCGCCAGACGGGGGAGGATGCACGTTCTGATCGGTCGGTGCACTTGAGACAAGTGCACCCCCTTGGGAAGGATGCACGTTCTGATCGGTCGGTGCACTTGAAACAAGTGCACCCCCTACGTGGGGCTACGCTCTTCCGTTTGATGCTCGATGCGATGAACATCTTGCTGCTCGACGAAGCTGTCGACTTTGCTGACGCAGAGGCAGCAGACCTTGCTTCGCTGTTCTTGAAGGTCTGCCAGACGCAGCATAACTTCACGGTTATGACCGACGAGATGGACCGCACATATTCTGAATTAATGAAGGAATAATAACAAAATACTATGACACAGATTCCGGTATTGCTGCTCACAGGTTATCTGGGCAGCGGCAAGACAACATTGTTAAATCGAATCCTTTCTAATGAGAAAGGCATTAAGTTCGCCGTTATCGTGAACGATATCGGCGAGGTGAACATCGACGCCGACCTCATCCAGCAGGGTGGAGTGGTGAACAAGCAGGACGACAGTCTGGTGGCTCTGCAGAACGGCTGCATCTGCTGCACGCTGAAGATGGACCTTATCGACCAGTTGCGCGACATCATCAACATGAAGCGCTTCGACTATATCGTCATCGAGGCGAGCGGCATCTGCGAACCGGCACCGATTGCGCAGACTATCAGTTCGATGGTGACACTCGGTCCGCAGTATATCACCAACGGCATACCGCGTCTTGACAGCATCGTGACCGTGGTGGACGCGCTGCGCATGAGAGACGAGTTCAACAACGGCAACGCTCTGACACGCGACGGACTTGAAGACGAAGACCTCGAAAACCTCGTAATACAGCAGATAGAGTTCTGCAATACGATACTTCTCAACAAGGCTGCGGAGGTGAGCGCTGACGATCTGCGCAAACTCACCGAGATAATCCGCGCTATTCAGCCTAAGGCAGAAATCATACCGTGCAACTACGGCGACGTAGACTTGGAGCGTCTGCTCAACACCGGTCGTTTTAACTTCAACGAGGTGGCTACATCGGCTGCATGGATCAACGAGATTGAGAATCATCACGGCGATGAGGAGGATGATGACGATGAGGAGGAGCATGAGCACCATCATCACGACCATGAAGATGAAGAGCATGAACACCATCATCACGACCACGACTGCCATGGCGGTTGCGGACATCATCATCATCACCACGACCATGAAGGCGGCGAAGTGGAGGAGTACGGCATTGGCACGTTCGTATATTATCGCAGAAAGCCGTTCGACATGAACTTCTTCGACAACTTCGTGGCACGTCTGTTCCCGAAGAACGTGATTCGCTGCAAGGGATTGTGCTGGTTCAAGGAAGAGCCCGACATGTGCTATCTTTTTGAGCAGGCAGGCAAGCAGATGGAGCTGAAAAACGCCGGACAGTGGTACGCCACAATGCCGAAGGACGAACTGCAGCAGATGCTCGAACGCGAAGAAGGACTGCGCAGAGACTGGGACGAGAAGTATGGCGACCGTATGCAGAAGCTCGTGTTCATCGGTCAGAAACTCGACAAAAAGGCAATAAAAGAACAGCTCGACATGTGTCTTACGGATGTAGAACTGTAAAAAGACTTACGGAATTATAACATAAAGCAAGAGGGTATGGCGGAATAGCCATACCCTCTTTATTTTTTAGTCTGCGTGGGTATGACACGGATGCCATACCCTTCTATATTAGAGATGCTTCATGATGTCGAGCAGGTGATCCCAAACCATCTGAACAGTCGGGATGTGAAGACGCTCGTCAGGAGTATGCACGTCGCGCAGCGTAGGACCGAACGAAACCATGTCGAGGTTCGGGTAGCGCTCCGAGAACAGACCGCACTCCAAGCCAGCGTGGATGCCCTTAACGATAGGATCCTTGCCGAAGAGCTTCTTGTACGACTCTACAGCCACCTTCGTGAGCTTGCTGTCCGGGTTCATCTTCCAAGCCGGATAGCCGTCGCTCATCTTCACCTCAGCGCCAGCCAGTTCGAAGGCTGCCTTAACGGTGTTAGTCTCGTTCTCGAGGTTGCTCATCACGTTAGAACGCTGCGAAGCCACTACGTTGATCTCGTTCTCTGCTGTCTGAACGCTTGCCACATTGTTAGAAGTCTCGACCATGTATGCCAGAGCCTCGTCCTGGCACATAGCGAACACGCCGTTGTCGACAGCCTGCATGCAAAGGATGAAGCGGCGGCTTGTGTCCTTCGGCAGTACGCTCTCAGCGTCGGTGCTACCGAGGTTGAACTCCATAACCGGATCGGTTACGTGGAACTCCTCCTCGACGTTAGCTGTGAACACGTTCCAGTCGGCACGAACAGTCTCCTTCTCGCTTGCCGGAACAGCGAATACGATGCTACCGTCACGAGGAATGGCGTTGTGCAGTTTGCCTGAGTTGAACTTAGCAAGGCGAAGATCCATCTTCTCCTGCTCCTTGTAGAGGAAACGAGCGAGAATCTTGATGGCGTTGGCGCGCTTCTTGTTGATATCGTCGCCAGAGTGTCCGCCCTTCAAGCCCTTTACCGAAGCTGTGAGGAAGAACATACCCTCGGGAGCAGCCTCACGCTCGAATGTGAAGCGAGCCGAAGTAGTCTTTCCGCCGGCGCAAGAAATGAAGATCTGTCCTTCGTCCTCAGAGTCGAGGTTGATGAGCATATCGCCCTTCATGAAACCTGCCTTCATGCCCATAGCACCAGTGAGACTTGTCTCCTCGTCGCGTGTGAACACACACTCCAGCGGTCCGTGCTCGATGTCGTCGCTGTCGAGTATAGCCAGTTCGATAGCGCATCCGATGCCGTCGTCAGCACCGAGAGTTGTGCCCTTAGCGTTGAGCCATTCGCCGTCGACATAAGTCTGAATAGCGTCGGTGTGGAAGTTGAAGTCTACGTCTACGAGTTTGTCGCAGACCATGTCCATGTGGCTCTGCAGGATGAGTGTAGGAGCGTTCTCATGACCCTTTGTAGCCGGCTTGCGGATTACTACGTTGCCCGTCTCGTCGGTCTCGGTCTCTAAGCCGTGGCTCTTGCCGAACTCCTGAAGATACTCAATCATGCGCTCCTCATGCTTTGAAGGGCGCGGAATCTCATTGATTTTAGCAAACTGCTCGAACACGCGAGCAGGTTTCAATTCGCAATTGCTCATTTTCCTTAATTTTTTTATGTTGATGTTATAATAATCTGAATTTTCGGTAAATTATTTTGCCATACCGCCGATTTGCCGTACCTTTGTACCGATATGGGGCGGTGTAGCCTATCGGATACAAAGATAATGTAAAAGGTAGACACCACAAAATAAAAATATATAATATGATTAAATTAATGCTTATAAGCCTCGCTGTAGTGGCAGTAGCCTTCGCTTTGTTGTCGATAAAGGTGCTGCTGAAACGCAACGGCAAGTTCTCTTCACAGCACGTACACGACAATCCGGGCTTGCGCAAGCAGGGCATCCACTGCGTGATGGATCAAGACCGCGAAGCCCGTGAGCGCAACGGTGCCTACTAATATGCCTAAGTTGTATATAGTGGTACTAACTGATTTTTCTATAATATATAATGTATAGATAGGCAGGCACTTAAAATGATAAAATTAAAAAACAGAATAAAGATGAACAAGAAAAACATTTTCGGCGCACTTGCACTCGCAACTGTTGCCGCTTTCGCAATGACCTCTTGCGACAAGTCGAAGTGTCAGGTTGACGAGAAGAAGGTAGAGAGCAAGCAGGCTGTGCCTTCAGACGCAAAGATTGCGTATGTAGAGGTAGACAGCATCATGTCGCAGTACAAGTTCTGCAAGGACTACTCGCTCATTCTCCAGAAGAAGGGTCAGAACATCCAGAACACACTCGCACAGAAGCAGCACGCTCTTGAGCAGGCTTACGGCAACTTCCAGCAGAAGGTTCAGCAGAACGCCTACACACGCGAGCAGGCAGAGCAGATCCAGATGTCGCTGCAGAAGCAGAACAGCGACCTTCAGGTGCTCAACCAGCGTCTGAGCGGCGAGTTCCAGGCAGAGACAGAGAAGTATAACAACGCTCTGCGCGACTCTATCCAGCACTTCCTCGCTGTATATAACAAGGACAAGAAGTACGGCTTGATTCTGAGCAAGGCAGGCGACAACATCCTCTACGCCGACAAGGCTTACGACATCACCAACGAGGTGATTGCAGGCTTGAACAAGGCTTACAAGCCGGCGGCTCCTGCAAAGGAGGAGAAGGCTGCTAAGAAGAAGTAAGTATTTCTGCAAAGAAAAAGTAAGGCTTCTTTACAGACAAAACGCATATAACCGGAGACAATGCTGCCAATAGCATAGTCTTCGGTTTTTTTGTGCTCGCACACTTTGTTGCTTGTTTTGCAAATTCACGCTGCGAATGAAGATTTTCAAACAAAATGCCAATTTAAACACAAAAATATCTATCAAATGTTTCTTTGTATTAAAATATTTATTACTTTTGCAATCGTATTGTATGCCTTTAGTGTAAAATTGATACAATTAATAATTGGAGAGTAGTAATAGATAACTAAATAGATTCATTAACTTTTAAACTTTATAGTTATGAGAAAGACGTTACTTAACACAATGGGGCTCGTTCTTGCGTTGTTTGGCGCAACGAATGTTTATGCCCAGAGCACAGTAGCACTGCCTTACTCTATCACCTTCGATTCTACCAACGACGTTTGGACCGTGCTTGACGCCAGCCCGACACCTGGCACCTCATGGGAGTTCAATAACGATTGGGGCAACGACGGTTTCTGCATCGGCAATGCGTGGACAGCCACACCGAGCTACTGCATCAGGACCGACTCGGGCGAACCTAACGACTACTACGTTTCTCCGTCATTCAGCCTGAAGGCAGGCAAGACATACACCGTGAAGACAAGCTCGGGCACAATGTACAGCACACCTGCAAAACTCTCTGTAGAGTACACGACGACTCCTACCGATGCCGCTTCGTTCACAAAGCTGAGCGACATCGATATGCCGTCTTCTGGCGTGCAGTACGACAACTCGTACGACCTCACCGTTCCTGAGGACGGACTCTACAGTTTTGCGTTCCATGCCACAAATACTTCTTCAGGCGACAAGAGCAACTGGGCATATCTCTACGCTCTCGGCTTCAGCGTCGAAGAGAAGGTAGGCGGCGAAACTCCTGACCCGGGTCCTGATCCTGATCCCGACAAACCAGATCCACCAGTAGAAGACCAGGAGGGCACATTGCCTTACGATATGACATTCGATTCGGCTGAGAAGTTTGCCACATGGACCACGATGGACAACAGCGAGACGCCGGGCGTGACATGGGCTTACACCGCATCCGACTTCGCCGGCAAACCGGCTGCACACATGGGCGTAGACGCTAAGTCTGAAACATGCGACTGGCTCGTTTCGCCGAAGTTCGAGCTGAAGGAAGGCAAGTCGTACACGATTACTGTAGATGCTGCTTCGGGTCCGGACAACGAGCTGAACCTCATCCTCGACTACTTCGTAGGCAGCAAGTCGGCTGACAACCAGAAGACCATCGAGTGGATCGGCTCTAAGCTCCCCGCAACCGTAGGCGAGAGCGGCGAGGTGAAGAACCAGTGGACACTCGACGCCAACAAGGACGGCGTATACCTCTTCGCGTTCCGCGCACTCAACTGGGGCGCCAACAACGCTAACGACGCTATCAGCATCTACTCTGTGAAGATAGAGGAGAAGGCAGACGGCGAGCCCGATGCTCCGGTAGCACTTCCGTACGAGGTTTCGTTCGAGCAGGAAGAGAACGTAGCTGCATGGACAGCAATGGACCGCAGCGGCAACACCGGTTCTACATGGAGCTGGAACTCATGGGGCTATCAGGAGTACGATACCGACTGGAATCCGGTAGGCGACCAGCATCCTTGTGTAAGCTTCAGCAGCGACTGGAACACCGACGCCAACGACTATTGGGTATCTCCGGCGTTCGCTCTCGAGGCAGGAAAGACATACGTAGCGAAGGCTCATACAGCCAACAACCGCAGCTGTCTTGAGTCTGGCACAACATCGTTCACAATGAAGCTCGGCACAAACAAGAAGGTGCAGTCTTCGTTCGACCAGACTCTCGGCTCTATCGAGCTCAATACAGTATACGACCGCGACCCGAGCACATTCGAGTTCAGCGTACAGGAGTCGGGCAACTACTATGTAGCGTTCCACATCAGCGACTCGGAGGGTGCAAACGCTTACGGCTACATCTTCGACTTCAGTCTGGCTGAGAAGGAAGGCGCAGCAGAAGAGCCGGTGGCTACAGCTCCGGTTGCCAACCTCGCAGCAGCCGAGATCGCCACAGCAAAGAGCGTAGAGCTTACCTGGACCAACCCGACTAAGGACGTCGACGGAAAGGATCTGCCGGCTGACGCAGCGCTCACCGTGAAGGTTTACGAGGGCGAGGAGCTTCTCGCTACACTCGACGCTCAGGCTCCGGGCAGCGAAGGCAAATACACCAAGGAATACACAGCCGACACATTCGCCGGCGAACACAACTACAAGGTGGTTGTAGTTTACAAGGAGAAGGAGTCGGACGCAGCTACAGCAACGCTCACAGTAGTGGTTGACGCTATCAACGGCGTGGTTGTTCCGACTGACGCAACGGTTTCGGTTCACACTCTCGGTGGAGCAGCGGTTGGCAACAACCTCTCAACACTCGGCAAGGGCACATACATCGTGACCGTGAAGAGAGCCGACGGCACTATGAAGACCGTGAAGGTTACTAAGTAACTGAATTCTCATAATTAATTAATTGGGCCGCTCTGCATACCAGTATGGGATGTGGAGCGGTTTTTTTTTATTGCTTTTGGGCGAAAAAGAATATACGGTGGGTAGCAAATAGTAGGTAATGATTAATATTTCTTTGCAAAAAGGTTTGGTATGTGTGAAAAATACTATATATTTGCAAATGTTATACCACTTAAAAACAGTAACCTAAAAAAATTATAGCTATGGAAGAAAAACTTCAGTTCGTGCCTTCTTTGAAGGACGCATTCGCCATCGGCGTTAAAAATCTTGTGCCGATTGTTCTCTCTGTGTTGCTTTGGCTCGTAACCGTATGGATTCCGTACGTTAATGTGGGCACTACGATAGCCTTGGCTACGCTTCCCGTGAAGCTCAGCAGGGGCGAGATGATTAGTCCGATGTTCATTTTCGACTCCGAGTACCGTCATTGTATGGGCGAATACTTCATTCTGCAGGCTGTCATCTTCTCTGCCGTATACATATCCATCCTGTTCATGATTGTTCCGGCAATAGTACTCTCGCTCAGTTGGATGCTTGCTGTCTATCTGCTTGTGGGCAAGAAGATGAATTGGGCTTTGTGTCTTTCTGAGAGCAACCGTTTGATGATGGGCTATAAGTTTAAGGCGTTCTGCTTGAAGTTTGCCGTAAACATCGCTCTGCTCGTTGTTTCCTACGTTCTCTTCAGCATGTTCGACGCCATCGCAGGTTCGTTGGGCGTACTTGTTGTGCTTGTATGCGTTCTTGTCGGCGTTTGCGTAATGCTTTCTGTCGACGCAGTTATCTATCGCGAGTTGGTGCTCAGTGAGGATAAGGTTGAGGAAGCTAAGCCAGAAGAAGCTCTTTAACGAGTGAATTGCAATGCAATAGGCATCGGTTCGCGTTCGGAATCTAATCGGTTCGCGTTCGGTGTCCGATTGGGTTGCGTTCGGAATCTGATCGGGTCGCGTTCGGAATCCGATCGGGTTGCGTTCGGTGTCCGATGGTTTTTCGATAGCAAAACATTCGTAAAACCACTGCCAATAGGCAGGAGTTCTCTGAAAAAGTAAAGATTAAAGCATAAGAAAAGGCTGACTCTTGCTGCGGTTTTGCAGCTTAAGAGTCAGCCTTTTTTTTAGTAGCGGATTAGAAGTCGACGACCGTGATGCCTGCTCCGCCGAACTGCACGTGCTCATCCTTGCATTGCGTCACGTTCGGCACCGACTGCAGATACTGTCTGATGAGCTGTCTGAGTATGCCGTTGCCCTTGCCGTGAAGGATGCGCACGCGCGACATACCCACGAGTATGGCGTCGTCGATGAAGTGCTGCACGGCGTTCAGCGCCTCGTCGCCACGCATTCCGCGCACGTCGAGGTCCTGGTGGAAGTTGAGCTTGTGCTGGTCGATGGTCTGACGCGTTTCGCGGCTTATGCCGAACGTTGGCGGCAGTGTCGACTCCGGCGTCTTCGTAGTGTGCTCAAGGCGCGATGTCTTCACCTTCGTGCGCACGTCGCCGAACACCACCGTTGCCTCCTTGCCCTCTACCGACTCTACGCGACCCACCGTCGTGAGTCCGCGCATGCGCACCGTGTCGCCAGCCTTAAAGGGGTGTTGAGGTGTTGAGGTGTTGAGGTGGTGAGATGTTGAGGTGGTGAGGAGTTGAGATGTTGAGGTGGCTGGGTTCGCCGCGTTCTCCTTCTTCTCCTTCTTGCGCTTCTCGCGTCGCTCCTTGCGCTCCATAATCTGGCGCATCTTCTTCTCGATGAGGTTGTCAGCCGACTTCGTGTCTATCTCGTTCACGTCCTCCTTAAACGCTTTCAGCTCTTCGCGCAGACGCTTCGTCTCCTCCTTCTCCGCCTGACACTCGCGTATCTCGCGGATAGTGTTCTCGATGTTGCGGTTGCTCTCCTTCAGCAGTTCCTGCGCCTGCTCCTTCGCCTGGCGCAGAATCTCCTTGCGCTTGCGGTCGAGCTCGCTAATCTCCTCCTCGTATTTTGCGATAGTCTTCTCCAGGTCCTTCTCGCGCTGATGCACGTTCTGTCGCTTGTTCTCCCAGTAGCGCTTGTCGCGCACGATGTCCTGCAAGTATTTGTCGCTCTGTATGTAGTCGGAGCCCACGATGTCGCTCGCCTCGCGTATCACCTCGTCGGGTATGCCCGTCTTGCGTGCAATCTCGATGGCGAACGACGAGCCCGGCTGACCGATGGCGAGCTGGAAGAGCGGTCGCATCTCGTGGCGGTCGTAGAGCATGGCGCCGTTGGCTATGCCGTCGTGCGAGTCGGCGTAGTGCTTCAGGTTCTGGTAGTGGGTGGTTATCACGCCCCATGCGTGCTTCTTCACAAACTGGTTGAGCACAGCCTCTGCCATAGCGCCGCCAATCTGCGGCTCGGTGCCCGTGCCGAACTCGTCGATGAGCAGCAGCGTGCGTTCGCCCGCCTGTCGCATCATGTTCTTCATGTTCAGCAAGTGAGACGAGTAGGTCGAGAGGTCGTTCTCTATGCTCTGCTCGTCGCCGATGTCGATCATTATGTCGCTGAAGACGCCCACCTTCGATCGTTCGCTCACGGGGATGGACAGTCCGCACTGCAGCATGTACTGCAGCAGACCCACCGTCTTCAGGCACACCGACTTGCCGCCGGCGTTCGGACCCGAGATGATCAGTATGTGGCGGTCGCGCGTCAGCATGATGTCGAGCGGCACGATGGGCTTCTCCTGCTTCTTCAGCGCGAGCCACAAGAGCGGATGCTTCGCCGTAATCCAGTCGACCACGGGCTTCGCGCTCACCTCCGGCTCTATGCCGCCCGTGAGCTGCGCAAACTCGGCGCGTGCACGAATGAAGTCTACCTCGGCAAGCATGCGGTAGGCGTTCACGATGTCGTCCACGTGAGGACGCACAATCTTCGTGAACTCCGTGAGAATCACTATTATCTCGCGGCGCTCGTCTGCCTCCAACTCGCGTATGCGGTTGTTCGCCTCAACCACCTCCGTCGGCTCCACGAACACCGTCTTTCCCGTCGACGACTCGTCGTGTACGATGCCCTTAATGCGTCGCTTCATGGCAGGAGCGATAGGCACAACGAGACGACCGTCGCGCAGCGTCGGCGTAACGTCCTTGTCGACGAGGCCCTCGCTCTGCGCGGCGTGCAATATGCTATATAATGTACGCGACACACTGCCCTCAGCCTTGCGCAGCTGCGAGCGAATCTCGGCGAGACGCGGCGACGCCGTGTCCTTAATCTTGCCGTACTTGTCGAGAATCTGGTCGATGCGGCGAATGAGGTCGGGGAAGGTGAGCACGCCCTCCGTAAGGTCGTGCAGAGTAGGGTAGTCGAAGTTGCCGTCGTCGTCGCTGCGGTTGAGGAAGCGCACTATGCCAGCCACCGTGTCGAGCGAGCGGCGCAGGTCGAATATCTCGTTCTCCTCAAGGTGCGTGCCCTCGATGCGTATGCGCTTTATCGACTCGCGCATGTCGAAGAAGAACTGCAGCGGAAAGTCGTCGGTCTCCTCCTGCATTCGGCGGAACTCGCGCGTCTGCTTCAACGCCGTGTTGATGCGCTCCGCATTGTCCGTGAAGCCCATAGCGTCCACCTTGTCCTTGCCCAACTGGCTCAGACAATAGCCCTTCAGCAGCGAGCGTATCTCGCTGAACTGTATCTTGTTTTCAAAGTTGCTTGGATAAATCATAGGTGCAAAGTTACTGCAAACCGAAGACAATACAAAATATGCTTGCATATTTTTATTGTTGAGGTGCAGCGTGACTTATTTAGAGTTACTGCAAACCGAAGACAATACAAAATATGCTTGCATATTTTTATTGTTGAGGTGTAGCGTAACTTATTCAGAGTTACTGCAAACCGAAGACAATACAAAACAAGCCCGCTTGTTTTTGCGTTGTCTGCGGCTTATATTTGTATTCCTTGCGGCTTCAGAAGCAGTAAAATGTGTCGAAACCAATGTTTTTTCGCCAATAGACGAAAAAAGTAAGCCGAAAATTTGGAGGTATGAACTAAAAAGCGTAACTTTGCACCCGCTAATAAAGCAAAGTGGAATAGTAATTCACTGCGATTGCAAGGCTACATCAATTGCGTTTCCCCTATTGGAGAGATGGCAGAGTGGTCGAATGCACCGGTCTTGAAAACCGGCGTACTGAGAGGTACCGGGGGTTCGAATCCCTCTCTCTCCGCAATGTAGTGACGCTTTCAAGTGATTTACTTTTTCACTGCGAGCACCGCAATCTCAAACACCCTATGGAGAGATGGCAGAGTGGTCGAATGCACCGGTCTTGAAAACCGGCGTACTGAGAGGTACCGGGGGTTCGAATCCCTCTCTCTCCGCAACAGAGTCCTGTAAGTCGAAAGGTTTACAGGACTTTTTCTTTTTTGCGCTTTTAAGTAGTCCTCCTTTTTTTACCACCATATAAAGAACTACTGCAAAAATAGTCGCATCATACGACTATTTTTGCAGTGATTTCATTCTGTATGTTATTGTCCGATAACTGATTTGGACCATGCAGACATGGCCTATGAGTGGTTGTATGGCAATTATCAATGGGCGGCTGGTGATTACCTTTGCACCCGCTTTTCTGAAAGTAAACAATAGCTATAAATGATGATTTCCCATAGAAGATAGAGCTCTATCTTTCCACCTTGAATATGGCGGCACTTATGCCAGAAGCTTTAATCACATCA
>OGPQ01001778.1_pt1 | contig 13896 bp, 6 predicted proteins | sample 1552971 | NCBI WGS metagenome assembly OGPQ01 (sample SAMEA2580232, study PRJEB22360) | human gut metagenome | biome: human gut; feature: human-associated habitat; material: faeces | place: Denmark | collected 2008/2010 | reverse complement strand
TTGGCGTTCATTAAAACAGTTGAATCTTTCTGACAAGAAGGATATACTCCAAGCTTGCGGTATGTCTGATAATTACACTGTTGAATTTGACAAAGGAATGGCTGTTGGAGAAGAATATCTTGCTTGTTCAAACGAATCTCGTATTATTTATTCTTTCGTTCCTCAGGCATTTCTTAATGCTTATATACAGGCATACAAAAAATCGGAAGAAAAAGTATATCTTATTATTGAGGAAATCAATCGAGGTAACTGCGCACAAATATTCGGTGACTTGTTCCAGCTTCTTGACAGAGATGAAAACGGTGTATCAGAATATACAATTAAAGCGGATGCTGATTTAAAAGCGTTCTTAGAGGAGGTGCTTGGCGAAGACAATCCAGGAATAAAAGACGGAGAACTTTGTCTGCCGTCAAATCTGTATATCTATGCAACAATGAATACTTCAGATCAATCGTTGTTCCCGATTGATAGTGCTTTCAAGAGGCGTTGGGACTGGGAGTATGAGCCGATTAAGTATAAAAATACAGGCTGGAAGATAGTTATTGACGGTACAGAATATTCTTGGGTTTCATTTCAAAGAATAGTCAACGAAAAGATTTTGAGGGCAAACAGCTCCGAAGATAAAATGTTAGGTGATTATTTCGTAAATCCATCAGATGGAATAATTACCGATAAAGTCTTGTTGAACAAAATATTGTTCTATCTATGGAATGATGTCTGCAAAGATGGTGAGGGAGATATATTCAAAGTCAGTGAAACTGAAGATGTTTCCTTCTCTGAATTGTATGGAGAAAATGGGACTAAAACGTTAAAGAAAATGATGTCCTATCTCGGAGTCACTGACCCTGACAGCAATAAGGTTACTATTGAAAATGACGAGGAGAATACAGAACCTTAATCTGAATAAGTTTTATGCTGCTGTTTATTGAAGGATACCCATATAGTCTGAATGACGTAGTCAAGAATAATCTGACGGTAAGAGATATACTCAAAGATGTTGTGTCAGTTCCTGTAAAGGAGGACAAATATTCTTTCGGGTATGTCGGGTATTGCTATAGCAGGGCAGCAAAAGATGTTGTCTTCTTCTTGCCAAAAGTAGTATTGACAGGTGAGATAAACGAGGAGAGTGGGGATGATACGATATTCGGTGCTTCGCCACAGGAAATAATAGACTTTGAGTCCGATACGGTAAAAGCCAAGTTTACAGAAGAGGGCTGCAAGGAATACAAGGAGTTTCTGTCCACTCTTTCGATTTGGATATATCGGACGATAAGCGTATATAAACAATCTCATAACGACAATATACTTGAAAGCAAGGAATATCAGTCCGAAAGCAGAGGGCGAAAACAGAAACACAACACATTACTTGATGTGATAATAGCACTGAGAGATTTCAACAGAAACAATCAGGACTATTTTACATTTGTGGCCAAGAACGTTCATTCCGGTTATAACAAAATCAATTGGAACAGGACCATAGCTTCATCGCAAGCCATCATACAAAATGGAAGCCCTGTTTACATCGAGCCGGTAAACAGGAAGAAAATGGTGAACTTTGACGAAGAGCTGCTTGTCATATATTTTTCCATTTTGAATTACATTCGAGAGACACATGGTTTCTCTTTTGAAATCAATATCCAGTATCCTCTTATCAGCTGTGAGAAGTTGAAGAGGTCCTATATAGGCAGGAATTTGGGATGCCGAAGACTGAAACAAATCAAGTATAAGTATTTCTCGGACAAGGCTCTTCGGATATGGGATTTGTGTTACGCTTTCTTTGACAGGGAATATAAGATTGCAATGAACAGGCAGTCTGAGGACTATTTGCTGGCAAAAGATTTCGAGCACATTTTTGAAGTCATGATTGATACTTTAGTAAGTGGCAATGACAAGCAAAATCTGCCGAAAGAACTGACGGAGCAAAGAGACGGCAAACTGGTTGACCATATGTTTGTCGGTCAAGGCCTGATTGAACAATCCGATTTGACATCGGAGCTTACCTACTATATAGGAGACAGCAAATATTATAAACGTGCCAAGAATGACAGGACACAGCTTGGCGACAAATCGATATACAAGCAATATACATACGCCAGAAATGTCATTCAGTGGAACATGAATCTGTTTTTGGACGGTGACGGTAACGGAGCGCATCCTCAGTTAAGGGATACATTGACGGAAGGATATAATCCTATCCCCAATTTCTTTATCAGTGCCCGGATTCCTAACAAAAAGACCGGTGGAGGTAAATTTCTGTCCTTTGATGATAAGGAGTTGAAAGCACAGGATGGTGGAGTACAGTTAAACCGACAATTTGAAAATCGTCTGTTTGACAGGGATACGCTGTTGTTGTGCCACTATGATGTAAACTTTTTGTACATCGTATCGTTGTATGGTCGCAACAATAAGAGTGCACAAGCAGCATGGCGAGAGTATGTTCGCAAAGAATTCAGAAATAAGATTCAAGGCATTCTCAATCGACTCTACACATTCAGAACTCTGCAGCCACGTGATGGCATGGATTGCTATCAGTTCATTCAGGATAATTTCCAACGGCTGAACGGCAAATTGTATCGTCCGAAGAGTGATAGTAATTATCTGATTCTTGCTCTGATGAAGGATGAAGATTCCGATATATGGAACTCTCTCAAAATAAAATCAGCAACGATAAAAAGGGAAACGGCTCAAAGTAAAGAGCTTTTGGAAACTTTACAGACACATTTCTATGTCAGTGATTCGTTTGAACTTGAAACAGAGTTCCATATCGATAGCATTGACAATGTCGGTACTTTGGAACAACAACCGAAACAGGAGTTTAGGAATATCCTTACTGGATTGGTACGGAGAACCGATGCAGATTATTCAGATTTTGACAGTCATATTGCAAAAACATATACTATGGAGAAGATACCGACATCTATCAATGTGATGGATATCAGGTATTTCCTGCCTATGGTTGGTGGAGAGATTGATGGTTATTATAAAGTGGAGAAAGTATATTTGGGCACTAAGAACGGAAAGCTATGCTTGAAGTTAAATCTATCCTCTTTTATTTCATTGGGCAGTAATCGAACTCCCATATATCGCATAAAAATGCAGCCGGGAGAATTGATTTCCAATGATTTGATGGTGGAATTATACGAACAAAGGATTTAGTTAATTCAGATTAAAAAAGGTGGATATGGCAATAGATACACTACTTCCTAAGAAAATTGATAAGTCGGATGCATCATATAAATCAGTTACTGAATTAAATGATGCTTTGTCTATAGCGAAGAAAGAGCATATAAGAAACATTGCTCTCACCGGTCCTTTCGGATCCGGAAAGAGTTCCGTACTCATTACCCTCATGGAAGATTTTGCCAACGAACATAAATTTCTACCTATATCATTGGCAACTCTGCAAGCTAATGAGGAACAAATAGATTATGATGAATCGGAAAAGCATAGCTCTGATGAGAAAAAGCCTAAACCATCCAAATCAACAGATGCAGAAAAAGAAAAGCGCATAGAAAATCTTAACCGCAAAATCGAATATAGTATTCTGCAACAAATCATTTATAGAGAAGAAACGCGAACTGTACCAAATTCTCGTTTTAGAAAAATTGTACATTTGTCGAATCGTGAACTGATAAGATATCCGTTTTGTTGTGTATTGACATTAGTCTGTTTCCTTATCTTATTTGAGCCGAATTTCGCAAGAGTGGATTCAATTTATGATTTCTTTAGTTGGGGTAGAACATGGAATACGTTTTTTGATTTAGCTGCATCTGCATGGCTGTTGTTCGTATTATATGTGATTGCCCGTTATGTATTCAAATCATATAGCAATTCAAAACTGAATAAATTAAATCTAAAAGAGGGTGAAATTGAAGTTATAGAGGATAACTCTATATTCAACAAGCACCTTGACGAAATTCTGTATTTTTTCCAAGTAACGGATTATAATGTCGTAATTATTGAAGATTTGGACAGATTCGGGACACCGAATATATTTTTGAAATTACGAGAGCTTAATCAGCTTATTAATGAATCCAAGATAGTTGGCAGACATATCACTTTTGTCTATGCTATTAAAGATGACATTTTTAAAGATGAAGAAAGAACAAAGTTCTTTGACTTTATTACAACGGTAATACCTGTAATCAATCCTTCGAATTCGAAAGATAAGCTCAAATCTGCACTTGAAGCAAAAGAATGCGGAAACGATGGGATTAGTGATGAAGATTTGTCTGAGATGGCTTTTTTCATTCAGGACATGCGTATTCTGACAAACATTGTAAACGAATACAAACAATATCGGGATAAGCTGTGCGAGGCAAATGATTTTCAGCTTAATAAGACTAAGCTATTGGGAATGATAGTTTACAAAAACTATTATCCTCAGGATTTTGCTTTATTGCATCGCAGGGAAGGAAAGATTTACAAGTGCATCAGCAGTAAACCTGTTTTTATTCCTCTTGCATTAAAAGCTATTGAGGAATCAGAAAATGCCCTCTCTGAAAAAGAGCAAATCTTCAAACAGGATACGAATTTAAGTAAAACTGATTTGAGAAGGCTGTTTCTGTTTAAACTTTGGCATAAGTTGTCCAACAAGCCGTTGTCTATACTTATTCAAAATAATCATTATTCTTTTGAACAAATTGCTAATAATGAAGATTTGTTTGCTAGACTATTGAATGAAGAAAAGGTAAGATACGAATATCGTTATTATTATCACAATACAACTATAGAATCGGAATCTATTGACTTCAAACAAATAGACAATGAGATTGATTATTCTAAAAGAATAGAACTGATAGGAAATGGCTCTATTTATTTTTCAAAGGAACGCAGACGTATCCAACAAGAAAAAATTAAGGCGAAATCTTTGAGGTTAAAGGATCTAATTAAAAAATACAAATTAGGAGAAACAAATGAATATAAGAAACTCGGATTAACTCCGATGATGAATGTGTTTGTCCGCAGAGGTTACCTTGACGAAGATTACTACGACTATATATCATATTTCTATGAAGGTATGGTTTCATTGGCAGATAGGGAACTTTTGTTATCAATGAAAATTGAAGAAAGGCAACCTTATGAATACCATATAGACAAGATTGAGAATTTTGTCAAGGAATTGAGGGATTATATGTTTGAGAGCGATGCCATTCTTAATATAGATTTATTGGATTATTTTGCCTCGCATAATGTTCCGAGTGATAAATTTGAACATATTATGATGCGATTGGAGAGAGATAGAGCACCTTTACAATTCTTGTCCCAGTATTATTCTGAGGGCAAGCAACAAGGTGTGGTCTTCAAGCACTTTATTGAATATATAAATTCATGGAATAATATAGTAAGTTGGAATAATTCGGCTGAAAAGGATAATCTCATTGAGGCATATCTAAAGTTTTGCCCAAATTTGGGCCAGATGCAGCAAAAATGGCTTAATGAGAATTATAAGTTTTTGGTTGAACATAGTGAAGGGATCACGTTGGATAAATCTCTGTTTTTGGTAAAGGCGAGCCGATTTGTCAGTTTATGTAATGGTTCTGAGGATTTGCTTGATTGTGTTATCGAGAACAATTGTTACGAAATTAATCTTGAGAATCTATGTATTATAGCGAGGAGACTTCATTCCGAAGGCAGCGCTTTATCTGCCGAAAATCTTAATTATACTCGTATAAGGGAGACTAACAATGATTCTTTCATTGACTATATTGAGGACAATATATCTTCTACAATTCAATGCCTAAAGGATAAATACCAAGATGAAAGCTCAGAATCTTTGCTGTTTCTCTTAAACAATGCGGATATAGATGCAGAGGTTAAAACCAAATATTTAACAGGTCAACATAATCATATTGATGATTTTGCAAGAATAGATAATAAGGAGATGTATGATATAGCTGTAAAATCGAGGGTATTGTCGCCTACATGGAAAAATGTGTCATTCTATTATAAACACAAAGATGAAATGAGTGATGAACTGATGTCGTTTATTAATTACTATGCGACTGAGTTATCTGGTGAAATATGTTCGGATGATTTAAGTAATAAAGATGAGCTATATGTATCTTTGTTTGGCAGCAAAATGTTGAACATAGATAATTATAGAAAGCTGTTAAAATCATTCACCGGACATTTTCCGGATATTGACAAGTTACAGAATGTAGGGCAAGACAGACTGATGATTCTTGCAGATAATGGACGGATTTTATTTAATGCAGATGCACTCTCATCACTTCTTATAAATATCTCCAAGAATGAATCCTTAAAATTGGAATTGGTTGTATATGTGATTTCTGCTGGACTCAATGATCATAATGCAATAACGCATTTACTGACTTCCATTGGAGGTGATTATGTTGAAGTATGTAATCAGGACAAAAGGATCAAATTATCTGACAATGCCTTGAACAGGCAATTATTGGAAGCATTGCAAAATGTTGGATATATCTCTTCCTATCAAACGGACAAAAATGATAAAGATAAATTGAAAGTATATCATAAGATGAAAAAGAATTAATCATTAAGTCGTTTAAATTATAGGGAAAATTTGATATGGATACTAATATATATGTATTGATAGGCGAAGCTACAGCTTACGATAAAAAGCAGATGCTTGAGATCAAGCGTCCTAAAAGCTGGCTCAAAAGTGTATCTGCCTTTGCCAATGGTGAAGGTGGGACTTTGATTTTTGGCATTAGTGATGATGACCAAATAGTTGGGCTTGCTGATGCAGAAAGCGATGCGGAGAAAATCAGTGAGGAGATAAAGACCAAACTTGATCCGGTGCCTGTAGTCAATCTAGAGTACAAGGAGATTGATGGAAAGAGACTCATATTGCTGCATGTATATGCAGGGCAGGAAACCCCATATTACTACATCGGCGACAAGCAGCGTCTGGCTTTTGTGCGCATAGGGAACGAGTCGGTTACGGCAGACCGCATTCAATTGAAAGCTCTTGTCTTGAAAGGATCCGGACGTACTTACGACAGTTTGCCGTCCAATTACAGATTTGAAGATATGGCTTTTTCAAAACTCAGATCCGTCCATTACAAACGACTGCAGCGTTCGTTTGATGACAGCGAGTTCGTATCGTGGGGCATTGTGGATGAAAACGGCAATCTGACAAATGCCGGAGCATTGTTGGCTGATGAATCACCTGTACGGCAGTCCCGTATTTTCTGCACACGTTGGAACGGTCTGGACATGACCAGCGGTTTGGGAGAAGCGATTGATGATGTTGAACTGGAAGGTTGCGTAATTGGCCAGCTGCAGGATGCCGTGTCTTTTGTGAGAAATAACTCTCATAAGAAATGGTGGAAGGAGAACGACTATCGTGAAGAGCTTCCAGATTATCCAGAACGTGCGGTGACGGAAGCGATTGCGAATGCTATCATCCATCGTGATTACTTGCAGATGGGAAGTGAGATTCATATTGACATGTACGATGACAGGCTGGAAATATACTCTCCCGGAGGAATGATGGACGGCAGGTTTATTCAGCAGTTGAATCCTCTTACTGTACCATCCAAAAGAAGAAATCCGTTATTGGCTGATTTCTTCAGCCGATTGGGGCTAATGGAACGACGGGGGAGCGGAATGAAGAAGATAATTGATTCCTATAAGAGGTTTGAGATGCTGCATAATTTTCATGCACCTGAATTCCATTCAAATGCATCGGAGTTCCATGTGATACTATGGAACTTGAATTTTGAGAATGAAATTATTGGAGAAGTTACACCTAATGGTACACCTTTAATACAAGAGTTCGTAAAAGAAAATGGGGAGGTGTTCGTAAAAGAGTTCGTAAAAGGACCGCCAAAGTTTGCAAAAGAGTTCGTAAGAGCGAGTCGTCAGATTTACAAGCTAATATCCCAAAATCCTCAAATTAATGCAGTACAGATGGCTGAGAACATGGGCGTATCAGCGCGTCAAGTTCAGAAATATTTAAAACGTCTTCAAGAATTGAAAAAGATTACTCGTATTGGGGGACGCAAAATCGGAAAATGGAAGATAATTGATGAAGATTATGAAGGGTTCTTTGACCGAATATAGGTATTATTCCTAATTATTAGAAAATTAACATAAGATAAAAAGCATATGAATAGTAAATTTGGTTCATTATGGCGCAAGTGGGATCTTCATATCCATACTGATGCCTCAGATGGAAAAGGTACCTGCGAAGAAATATTAAAAGAGGCTGCGGCAAAAAAGATTTCGTGTATTGCAGTGACAGATCATCATACAGTTGCTAATATTGATTTAATGAAGTCACTAGCAGAACCGATGAAGATAAAAGTAATTTCAGGGGTAGAATTTCGTACTGAGTATGGAAAGGCTTCAGTTCATATGATTGGTTTGTTTCCGGACGAATATAATGGGACTAAACTTGATGCAGATTTTTTAACAGAAAATGTTCTAAATCCATTAGGAATAACTCGTTCTAGGATGATTTTGAAGGGAAAGGAAACTTTGAAAGAAGACATAAAGGACGATGAGATATACTTCAAAACAGGCATGTTTCAAGTACAAGTGAATTTTAAGGAGGCTGCAAATTTGATACATAAATATGGCGGCTTAGTGACTGTACATGCTGGTTCTAAATCAAATAGTATTGATGAGGAAATGAAACATGAAGGCAAAGCCAAAAAAAACGTGTCAATAGAAGATTCTTTAGGACCAGTAAAAGAGGAGCTTTTTAATGAAGGATATATTGATATTTGCGATATTACAAACCCCAAGGAGGCCATTTTCTATCTAAAAACATTCGGGAAACCTTCAATCACAACATCAGATGCGCATGAGGTCAAAGAGGTCGGCACTAAAGCATGCTGGATTAAAGCAGATTTGACATTTGAAGGATTAAAACAGATTCTGGCAGAACCTGAACGAGTGAGCTATGATGTTCCTGAAATTTTGGAACGTATAAGAAAAAATCCGTATAAGTTCATAAAAGGGCTTCAGATAAACCGTACTTCAACCGCAACAATGCCTGAAAAGTGGTTCGACAACATTGATATCCCATTAAATCCAGGTTTAGTCGCTGTAATAGGAAATAAAGGTAGTGGAAAAAGTGCTCTAACAGATATCGTGGCATTGTGTGCAGACACTGCAATACAGAATTGGTCATTCTTAACACCTTCAAAGTTTAGAATGGCTAAGCCTTATAATCGTTCAAAGCAAACAGAGGCCTCCATCGAATGGTTTGACCGGTCTCATTCTGCTATCAAAACGCTTGATATGCCTTCTGATACTACACAGCCTGAACGAGTGAAATATATTCCTCAGAATTTTCTTGAAACACTATGCACTACGGAAGATGATAATCAATTTGAAAGTGAATTGAAGAAAATTATCTTTCAATATTTGGAGCCTGCAAAACGCTATGGACAAAATGACCTTGACAGTATCATAAACTATCTGACAAAAGAAAATACAGCCTCTTGCATAGGAACTCAGGACATGATAAGTAAAATCAATAAGGATATTATTGAAAAAGAAGCAATGCTTGATCCTGAATACAAAAAGAAATTGGCAAATGACTTAACCTTTAAACAAGAACAGTTGAGTAATGCTCAGACTTCAAAACCAAAGGAGGTACAGAAACCTTCGGTTGAAGACAATCCAGAAGCACAGCGATCAAAGCTAAAAATAGAACAACTGCAAGATGAGTGTAGGAAACTTGAGTTGAATATACAATCTGCACGTGATTCACGAGAAAAACTAATACTATTGATTCAGGATATAACAGTCAGTAAAGATAAGTTGATTAGGCTGACAATGAATATTGAATCAGAAAAAAATGAACTAAAGTCTTTGTATGCAGGAATAGGATTGAACATTGATGATGTACTGGCCATAAAATTTAATAAAGAACTAATAGATTGTTGTATAGGCAAATTAAGTGAACAACTTTCAGACATTGAGCAAAACTTAAATGAAACTAAAGAAGGAAGTCTGGTTTACGTCTATAAAAAGACTCTTGAGCAGCTTGAAATAGCTAAAGAGAAGTTGAGCGCACCTGAGCTTGAATATCAGAAATATCTAAAGGATAAGCAAGAGTGGGAAAAGATGATAGAGGATATTATAGGGACACCAGACAAAAATGATACAATCAAATTCCTTCAAGCACGGATAGAATACATTGAACGCAATCTGCAAATGGACCTTGATGAGCAAAAAGAATTAAGAAAACAGTACGTTACTGAACTTATGCTGAAAAAACATGAAGTCCTTGACATATATAACAATCTGTTTGCTCCAATTGTCAAATTTATTAAAGAGTATAAAGATGACTTGAAAGATTATCCTATAGAATTTGATGCTTCTTTTGCAATAAGAAATTTTGCAGACCGTTTTTTTGACTTTATAAGTCAACAGGCTTCCGGATCATATTGTGGAAAGGAACAGGGAGCTTTGAGAATCAAGGAGAATGTTGAGTCTGTTGAAGAAGATAAAATAGAGTCTTTTGTACATTTTGCCTGCATTGTCAATGATGATTTATCAAAAGACAAGCGTGATAATCAGAACAGCATAAGGCAGATTGACAGCCAACTGAAGAAAGGGCATAGCAAACAGGAACTTTATGATTTCATTTATGGAATGGATTATGTGATGCCTTTCTTCCAATTGAAAATGAATGGTAAACCGTTGTCATCATTGTCACCAGGCGAAAGAGGGGCTCTTCTCTTACTTCTTTACTTATTTATTGATATGGATGACAAACCTTTGATAATAGACCAACCGGAAGAAAACCTTGACAATGAGAGCGTATTCAAGTATTTGGTCCACTTTATAAAAGCAGCTAAGAAGAAACGTCAGATAATCATGGTTACTCATAATCCTAATCTTGCTGTAGTATGTGATGCTGATCAAATAATACAGATGAAGATTGACAAATTACATGGTAATGAGGTAACATATGAGTCTGGTGCTATTGAGAATCCAAAAATAAATAAGATTATTGTAGATATCTTAGAGGGTACCTATCCTGCATTTCACAATAGAGATTGTAAATATTTTGACAAGTCGCTAATAAAATATGATACAAAGGCTTCATGAGAAATAAATGGATAAACTGACAAAAGAACAGCGTCATCGTTGCATGTCTGCGATAAAGGGCAAGAACACAAAGCCGGAATTATTGGTGAGAAAGTTCTTGTTCAGCCGTGGTTTTCGATATAGACTAAATCACCCAAGGCTTCCCGGACATCCTGATTTGGTTTTGCGCAAATACAGAACTGTTATTTTCGTAAACGGCTGTTTTTGGCATGGTCATGAAGGATGCAAATATTATGTTCTACCCAAAACAAATGTTGAGTTTTGGAAGAATAAAATTGAGCGTAATCGGAGTAGAGATATAGAGGAACGGCAACAGCTAACTTCAATGGGTTGGCATTGTATTACCGTTTGGGAATGTCAGTTGAAACCGAAAGTTCGCCAACAGACTTTAGAGGCTTTAGAATACACGCTTTACCATATTTATCTTGAGGATAGAAGAATCAAATCATATGAGACAACAGAAGAAGAATATAGCATGGTGGCAGAACCCGTTGAAAGTTATGGCAAATCGAAATGAGTAATCGTAAAGATGATAATTTAAATTATGGCAAAGAATATAGAAATACGAAATAGTACGGCTGAGTTTCTCATCTTTTTGCTTGAAGGCAAGGAGGATGGGATTCAGGTGATGTATAAGGATGAAACCATTTGGGCAACGCAAAAGGCAATGGCGCAGCTTTTTGATTGCTCTACTGACAATATTGGACTGCACTTAAAAAATATATTTGCATCCGGGGAACTTGTCAAAGATTCAGTTGCCGAGAAAAACTCGGCAACTGCCGCAGACGGGAAGATTTATCAAACGATGTTCTATAATCTTGATGCCATTATCAGTGTTGGATATAGAGTCAACTCGGTTCGTGCCACTCAGTTCCGTCAGTGGTGTACGTTTGTACTCCGCCAGTTTGCCATCCGTGGATATGTGCTTGATCATAAACGAATGGAGAACGGGGCTTTCTTAGGTGTAGATTACTTTGAACATTTGCTTGCCGAAATAAGGGAGATAAGGCTGAGTGAGCGTCGTTTTTATCAGAAGCTGACCGATATCTATGCTACGGCAATAGACTATAACAAGGATGCTCCGACAACCCGTCTTTTCTTTAAGAAGGTACAGAACAAAATGCACTATGCTGTGCATGGACATACCGCTGCGGAACTGATTGTAGAACGAGCTAATGCAGATAAAGAGCACATGGGATTGACCACTTGGGAAAATGCTCCGAATGGAAAAATTGTCAAAACAGATGTGTCTGTTGCAAAAAACTATTTGCGAGAAAAAGAATTGGAAGAAATGGGCAGAATAGTCAATGCGTCCCTTGATATGGCAGAAAGTATGGCTATGCGTCATATACCTATGACAATGGAAGATTGGGTAAAGCGAATAGACAAATTCATCAATTTATTTGAGAGCCCGATATTACAAGATAGCGGAAAGGTTTCTGCCGAATATGCCAAAGAGTTTGCTGAATCAGAGTTTGAAAAGTACAGGATTATTCAAGACCGTCTTTTCCAATCTGACTTTGATAGATTTGAAGATAATAGTCTTCCAGCATTGGATATTGAATAATTATAATGTCATTTTGAGGTTGGCAAAATCGCCTTTGGGATATGGCAGATTCATGTAGTTAGATTGGCAAGCGTTCGAACAATAGTTCTGTGTTCATCACCTAGTATCTGCATTTATGGTGGCCGACGTTACTCCAGGATACCACTTAAAAGCAAGAAAAGAGTTCACATAAGAGTTCATAAAAGAACCAGTAGGGTTCATAAAAGAGTTCGTAAAAGCACTATTGAAATATGCTTGCCTATGGTAATTGTCAAACAGAGGCTACAAGGATATTACAAGCCCATCCAAAACATGATTGCGTGGAGAGTTAAGGTATTCTATAATCGCAATAAAGCCATATCCTGCTTGCCTGGGATTGGCAACTTCTCGCGAGCGATTTATCGCTTGGGGTATTGAGTTACCCTAACTTAATAGAGGTCGTATAATGAGCAAACTCAGGGCGCAATTAAGTGTGCAAATTTCGCTTTTTGTTGAGACAGACGAAAGAGGCTGGCGAAAAGATAAAAGGTTCAAATAACGCCTTTTTCTCACCAATCAGCTTGCTGGAAGATTGGCATTCTCAAACGACCTATTGGTCGCTTGGGGTATTAGGCTCCCCATACAAGATAATGTCTGTACAACGGGCAAGCCCGTGGCTTAAAAAGGGAGATAAAACGGCAACGACCAGTTCCGAGAATTATCATGAAACCAGCCGTTGCATCTTGCACTTTAATTTATGTCCGAATACACACTTTTAGAATAAAGTCAAGTGGAGAGTCAATAGTGGTAATCCTGCATAAACCGATAAATGCCACGGCTTTCCTGAACCACCATCCGTTTGTTCGTGAGAAACTTGATTATTTCCACAATCTTGTTGTGATTCAATTTCGTTCCTGCCAGTTCGTAGGCAGCGGTCAGTTCTTCTTCCAAAGCCTTATATCCCGAAATCGTCCTTTTCCCGTCAAAAGCCAGTTCGAGAGCCTTGCGGTGGATGGCTTCGTGGATATCCCTATAAGGGGAGAACGGTTCCTGTTTGGGACGACCTGCACTCTTCTTTGTTAGTACATAGTCTGGCAGAAGTTCGGGAAGTGATTGGTCATTGATGTAGAAAGCGAATGGCGGGAAGCCCTTTGAACGGGTATGCACACTTTCCACTTTGCTGATGTTGCTGTCGTCCTTGTCTTTCTCGATTTGGATGACTGTTTCCGCTTTGTTGTTGATTTCCGTGCCAATGTGTCCACGGGCATTTTCATCGCTTTTGTTCTGGTGAAGGATGGTGTGAAGATGAATCT
>OGPQ01001771.1_pt1 | contig 13961 bp, 8 predicted proteins | sample 1552971 | NCBI WGS metagenome assembly OGPQ01 (sample SAMEA2580232, study PRJEB22360) | human gut metagenome | biome: human gut; feature: human-associated habitat; material: faeces | place: Denmark | collected 2008/2010 | reverse complement strand
ATCAACTTTTCTTTTTAGCATAATTCCACCTAACCTCAATTATATTATACACATTTTCGTGTAATTTATCAAGCGTATTAATCACATTTTTGTTAAATTAAAATTATGCAAAATCACTTTTTTGTATTATTCTTATACTCTCCATTCATTGTATACACATAAACCATCTTTTAATAATTCATATTTTGATAATGTTGTTGGTGTAACTGTGCCGTATGAAGCTCAATTGGAGGAGATACAATTGAAGTTCTCTCCACATCGTTTCAAATATGTAACATCCAAACCTATCCACAAGTCGCAAAAAACGATTAGTGAAAAGGATTGTATAATATCACTCAATCTGTATCACACATTGGAGTTGGAACAACAAATCTTTTCCTTCGGGCCAGATGTTGAGGTGCTGTCCCCTACTTGGTTCAGAGACGAATTTAGCAACAAAATTGCTGATTGCATGAAAAAATATTTTTCTGTGCAGAAACCTTGCATAGAAGATGGTGAACTTTGCAGTCGTAATCAAACAATGGACGTTAAACTTTAATTTTGTTAGACATGACACAGTTCGTTACTCTTTCTGATAAGGCGCAGGCTCTCGTAAATAACTATATGAATAGTTCGATAGCTAAAAATCCTTTCGACAGCAACATTTTGAAAAAGTTGCTAATTTCAGTATATAAGTATACCGCGAGTGCGGATGTAGCATTATTATCTGTTTTGGAAAAATATGTAATTGATTTAAGTGATTATTATACAGACGAGGATATTCAGGTTCTTCTGACAGAATATTCTGCTCTTGCTATATATTGCCACCAGCATGATGATGTTTTTTATCGTTCTTCAAATAATCGAACTGCAGCTGAAATTGGCGGGTTTCATGTTGGTAATTCAGACTTTCTAACTCCAATGTCTTTGGTTGAGCTATGTCTTAAAATGTCTGATTGTAAAGCCGGCAGTAGAGTATATCTTCCGTTTGCCGGTACATGCCCATTTGCCTTATATCAGACACACTCATGTGTTTTTGATACGGCTGAAATAAATAGAGAAGTTTGGGCTTACTCTAAAATCCTTCTTTCTTCGCAAGGTATTAATGCGAATGTTGAATGTAAGAATTGCTTGGTTAGCGATGAAATGAATGACACTTATTTTAAGAATAAGTACGATTATATCTTCTCCTTTCCGCCACTTATGGGAGGACGTGAGGAACGATGCATTGCAGATACGTTTCTTTACCTTGCTCAAAATGCACTAAGGGACAATGGCGAGATTTATTGCATATTACCAATGTCTTTCTGCTTTGGAAGAGCATGGTCGGAATTTCGTAAATCCATTTTAAAGGAAAGTAACAACATGTTTTCTGCTGTTGTTATATCATTACCTCCACTTTTTCAACCGTATACCTCTATTTCTACAATTCTTCTTTGCCTGAAAAAAGACGGAAAAGGACAAATATGTCTTATGGATGCAGCAAATGATGCGTTCCTTGCCACAAAAGACTTAGCAGGATGGAAGCAAAAAACATTGAAGGCTGACAGTATCATTGAAACCATATTAAAACAAGATGAGACATATGTATGGGGAGGAGATGCAGCGTGTCTATCCGATGACGTCAATCTTCTGCCGTCACGTTACCTTATAACCAGTGTTTTGCCCAAAACCACTAGTGAGGAAAAGCTTTTTAAGTTGGCAGACCTAATTTCTGTTGTTCCCCTAGTGAGGGATAGGAGTATTACAAAAACAGATATACCTTTGATTGGTATGAGGGAGCTCTCATCTTCGTATCTGAACTGTGATATCAATCGTAAAGATATTCCTATTTCAAATAAAACAGAATATAGAATACTTTCGACTGATAGCCTTCTAATCGGCTTCATAGGTGGAAAATTTAAAGTTGGCAGAGTACATGGCGTATCGGAAGACGCCCCTATTGCTTTAAGGCACGAAGTCTTTGCAATTCAACTAAATTCCAATGTCATAACAGAAGATTATTTACTTCGCTGTATTATGTCTGCAGAGACAGAACTCCAAGCTAAGAGGCTCTCGTCTGGAGTGGCTATATCGAGAATAAGCCAACAAGATTTTTTGTCAATCTCAATTATAGTTCCAAATCGTATTTCTCAACAAGAAAATCTGTGTAGGGAAGATACTAGAAGTAGTTTGACTGAATCAGATCGTAAACTGTTGGAGTCTGCAGAGACATTTCGACGTGACATTCATATGAAAAAGCACGCCATAGGTCAGGTCATATTCAATCTTAATAATTGGATGAAAGTGTTGCAGCGTGCTCGTAGAGACGGTAATGGCATTTTGGATGATAATGCGACAGTTGGCACTGTTCATAAGACAAGAGTGTCTGATATTTATTCAAACTTGCAAGCTATTATGCAAGAATTGCAGATAAAAATAAACAAATTGGATATTGGATATGGAATGCAGAGTAGTGAGATTGCATTGGTTGACTTCATTGAAAAATATATCAATAAAAATCAAAGTCCTATTTTTCAGTATGTTTTTGATAATATGTCACATCGTGCAGCACAATCTCTTTATGATGAAGACAGAGATATTGTTCTTGAAAAAGGTGATGCAATGGAAGTAGTTCAATTCCCTTTAGAAGCATTGACTGTTATTTTTGATAATATTATCAGTAATGCCTGTTGCCATGGATTTAATGATACTGCAAATCCAAAGAATATGGTCAAAATTGATATATTATCAGAAGGAGAAGATTACATCATAACTATTTCTAACAATGGTGCGCCATTGCTTATAGGTTACAACACTGAGAATGTGCTTACATATGGTGTGTCTTCTAAAGAAGGAGAAGGACATTATGGTATTGGAGGATATGAAGTTCGCAAGTTAATGAGGGAGTTTGGTGGTGAAGCGGAATTGATATCCAATCCTAATGATGATTTTTGCATTACTTATAGGCTTGTTTTCAAAAACACCAATATAATTGCATCATTTAGTTAAATAGAATGTTATGAGTGAGTTTAGATATAAAGTTGTGTGGGTAGATGACCTGAGTGGAACCCTAGACAATAGTTTTGCAAGTGGATTTGAAAGTGTTGCAGACGAATATGGCATAGACCTAACCATATTTACAAATTGGGAAGAAGCTGAAGCGGACTTGAAAAAGAACTTCCAATCATATTCTGCTGTCATTCTCGATGCGAATTGCAAGTATGGTAAAAATGACAATACAACAGATGAATTTTTTATCCCATCTGTTGTGTCATCGTTAGCCCGTATGTTTGGGGAGAAGAGGCAAACAAAGCCATGGTACATACTTTCTGCCGGAACAATGAGCAAATTTGATGATGTGATTCAAATTGCAGAAAGAGAACATGCTGTGCACCAAGAGGAATGGGGTAACATGGTATATCTAAAAGATGCCATAGATAATTCCATTAACTCTGTAGATACTCTGTTTAAGAATATTGTCAAAGTGGCAAATACTCAAAATGCGAATATCATTGCATTTAACTTCCAGGATGTTTTCAAATATCTTGGTGAAGGAAAACTTATTTGCAAAGAAGCACGTACAATTATGATGGATATGCTCTGTACATTTTACTATCCTGCGGATAATTGGCAGTTTAAATATGATGGAAATCCACTTCGCAAAGTGATGGAATACATTTTTCGTGCTGCATATAACTATGGTTTGCTACCACAGGAATGCTTTGAACGAGATAACCAACTTAATCTATTAGAGTCGAATCGCTATATGTCCGGATTAGTAACAAAGCATAGCGAATTACGTTACGGTTCTGACAATGATACAATATTCCCAAAATCTATTGGAAATATTACATTGCAGATACTCAATTTCACCAATACCGACTCGCATACAAATGAAGAGCATCCATATACGATAGATGATAAAGACCTGGAAATTTCAGAAAACGAAAAAGAACTTTACTTTTCGTATGTTCTTCAATTATGCCATGTAATTAAATCCTTTGGGGCATTCATTGACAAACATCCAGACAAGGAAACAAATAGAAAAATGAAAAGAGCTGTCTCTACAGCCGTTCCATCTATCAATGATTCTGTAACATCTCCCGTCGGACAAAGATCAATGATTTTAGTTAGTGAAAACGGACCATACATACTGAATTGCCGCTTGGCTCCATGTTTTGCGAAGTATGAAGGAAAGTATGCGATAATAACTGAAATCAATGCTAACAAGGGGAAAGACGTTGCAGACTTTCCATATTATGCCAAAATTAACATAGAAAATTAAAAAGTAAGATATATGAGCAATAATATACAACAACAAACGACGATTAATGTTCAAGAGAAAGCGAACCTTATCTGGGCTATAGCAGATAAGTTAGTAGGTGTTTATAAACCTCATGAATATGGAAACGTCATTCTTCCTATGTGTGTCATCAAACGTTTTGAGGACACACTGGCTCCTACCAAACAGGCTGTGCTCGACATGAATGTCAAACTCGACAAAGATGGGATTGTTGTGAAAAAAGGATTCTTGGAAACAGCCGCCGGTCAACAGTTCTACAATCTTTCCCCTTTCACGTTCCAAAGCCTGCTGAACGACCCGGAGAACATCAAGGAGAACTTCGAGTCGTATCTCAACCATTTTTCGGAAAATGTGATTGACATCATTCATCGCATGGACTTCGACCGTGAACTCCAGAAGATGGCTGACAATAATGTGTTGTATCTCGTTGTGAAGGAGTTCTGCACTCCCAAGGCATATTTGGGTGCTGACCAAGTGACCAGTGTGGATATGGGTTATGTCTTCGAGGAACTGGTCCGCAAGTTCTCGGAAAGCTACGACGAGCAGGCAGGAGCACACTTTACCGCACGCGACATTATCTACCTCATGGCCGAACTGCTTGTAGGCAACGATGAAGAAAAACTGGAACGCGAAGGCATCACCGCCTCTATTTATGACATGGCCATGGGTACCAGTCAGATGCTTGGCTGCTTGACCGAACGTTTTCTGAAGATAGACCCGGAAGCGGAGATTACAAGCTACGGACAGGAGTTGAACAACCAAACTTTTGCCATAGCCAAAGCCGACACGCTCATCAAAGGCGGCAATGCCGACAACATGCGTCAGGGAGACACCTTGGGCGATGACAAATTCTCCGGTTACAAGTTCGACTACATCATCTCCAATCCCCCTTTCGGTATTGAGTGGAAGACCTCAAAGAAAGCTGTGGAAGAAGAACACTACCTTGGCGAAGCAGGTCGCTTTGCTCCCGGACTGCCTGCCATTGGCGATGGACAGATGCTGTTCCTGCTGAACGGTATTGCTAAGCTGAAAGACGAGGAGGGCCGTATGGCTATCATCCAGAATGGCAGTAGCCTTTTCAAGGGAGATGCAGGCAGTGGCGAGAGCGAGATTCGTGGCTATCTTTTGGAGAACGACTGGCTGGAAGCCATTGTGCAACTGCCCAACGACCTGTTCTACAACACCGGTATAGCTACTTACATTTGGATTATCACCAAAAACAAGAGCGAGGAACGCGAAGGGAAAGTACAGCTCATTGATGCAAGCCAATGTTTCGACAAGCGTCGCAAAAGTCTTGGCAACAAACGTGTGGAGATAAGCGACCGCTGTCGTGAACTCATCATGGAGGCTTATCGTGACTTTACGGATTGGAGTTATCAGAGTGAGGACGAGACGCTGAAAGTAGAAAGCAAGGTACTGGATAATGACTATTTCAAGTACTCCAAATTGACTGTGGAACGTCCTTTGGTAGATGAGGAAACAGGCGAGCCTATTCTCAAAAAAGGAAAAGTGCAGCCGGATGCCAAGAAACGTGACACCGAGATTGTTCCCTGGACAGAGGATATCGAAACCTATATGCAGAAGAATGTCCTCCCCTACGCTCCCGATGCTTGGATTGACGAGAAGAAAACCAAGATTGGCTATGAGATTCCCTTCACGCGTGAGTTCTACAAGTATGTGGCTCCGCGCAAAAGCGAAGAGATTTTTGCACATTTGAAGGAGTTGGAACAACTGGAGGCTGAATTGATGACTAAAATTTTGAGATAGTTATGGCAAAGACTTACGATACATATAAGGATAGTGGCGTTGCTTGGATTGGGGAGATTCCAAGTGGGTGGAAGGTCGGTCTTGTGGGACGATATTTCGATGAAATCAAAAATCCAAATACTAATCAAGAGGAAACCAATACACTTCAATTTAAAATGGGAAATATTATTTCCAAGAAAGATGGAGATAGTAAATATAACCCTGAAACTATTGAGGCTTATAATATTGTTGAACCTGGTACAATCATGATAAATGGACTAAATCTTTCGTTCGATCTTATTTCACAAAGAGTTGCCCAAGTTCATGAAAAAGGAGTTATTACTTCAACCTACCTTGCCCTTAAACCAACAGAAGGCATGAAGTCTGATTATGCAAAGTATCTTCTCAAAGCGTATGATAACAATAAAGCTCTTCATGCAATGGGACGTGGTTTACGGGCGACATTAAGTTATGGTATTTTTCGTTCAGAACCAGTCCTCGTTCCTTCTGATAATGAGCAGCAATCCATCGCCACCTTCCTCGACCAGAAATGCAGCGAGATAGATTCTTTGATTTCCTTGCAGGAGGAGATGATAAGTGAATTGCAGGCTTATAAGCAGTCTGTAATTACAGAGGCTGTAACCAAAGGTCTTGACCCTAATGCGAAAATGAAGGATAGCGGCGTTGAGTGGATTGGAGAGATACCGGAGGGATGGAAAATCGTGAAAATCAACCGAATATTCTGGTTTATTGGTGGTTTTGCGTTTAACAGCGATAAGTATGCCAAAGACACTACTCCACATCAAGTTGTTAGAATAGGCAATGTTAAAAATGACTTTCTAAAATTAGATGCATCGCCTGTTTATATCGACAAAGAGGTTGCTCATCAAGCCGAAAAATACAAACTGCAAAAAGATTGCATTTTGTTTACAATGACTGGAACAAAAGGTAAAAGGGATTATTTCTATACGCTACTATTGAAAGATGAACATTTTAAAGAAAAAGAGTTATATCTAAATCAAAGAGTTGGATGTTTTTATCCTTTTAATAATCTCATTGATGTGAGATATTATAATTATCTCTTAAAAGACAAACACATTCTTGACTCTATTTTTCTTTATGAAACAGGTACGGCAAATCAAGGCAATTTGAGTATTGAATCTATAAATAAAACACTTTTACAGTTTCCTCCTCTTTCAGAGCAACAAGCCATTGCCTCCTACCTTGACACCAAAACCCAGCAAATCGACTCCCTCATCTCCCTCAAGCAACAAAAGATTGCGGAGTTGAAGGACTACAAGAAGAGCATTATCTACGAATATGTCACCGGCAAAAAACGAGTATAGGTTATGACATCGAATAATAAGAACATACTGCTGCAACTGCTACAACAGCACAAAGCATTGGAAATATCGAAACAGATAGATTACGAAAAATTCTATCTGTATTCCATTATTACCCATTCCACAGCTATTGAAGGTAGTACCGTAACAGAAATAGAAGCCCAACTCCTGTTTGATGAGGGAATTACTGCCAAGGGCAAACCAATGATGGAACAACTGATGAACCTTGACCTGAAAAACGCATACGAATATGGCAGGGAATGGATTGCACATCACAAAGATATCACGATTGATTCACTCATCGCGCTTGCTGCCAAAGTGATGGCAAGAACCGGGGCAGAATACAACTCTTTAGGTGGTAGTTTTGATGCCTCCAAGGGGGAACTGCGCAAACTGAATGTAACGGCAGGTGCCAGAGGGAAATCGTATATGAACTGGATGAAGGTGCCTCAAAAGCTGGAAGCATTTTGCAACGAACTCAACGCACGCCGCAAGGCACTTAATCCGACGGATATAATAGCTATATACGAACTGAGTTTCTGGGCACACTACGAACTTGTGACCATACATCCTTGGGCGGACGGCAACGGCAGAACCTGTCGCCTGCTGATGAACCTCTTGCAAATGGAATATAATGTATTGCCTACGAAAATATTCAAAGAAGAAAAAGGCGAATACATACAAGCCTTGATAAACACAAGAGAAAAAGAGGACATGGAAATATTCTTCAATTGCATGACCGAGTTGCATTGTTCTCATTTGAAACAGGACATCGAACACTATGTTAAGTCGGTAGAAGTGGTCGATAAAACAGACCTAACGAAGGAAATGGTCGATAAATGGTCGATAAAGCCTTCCCTTGCCGAGAAAATGGTCGATATTTTATTGTTTATGGCCGATAAAGACGAAATAAAGACCGAAACGGTTGTCAGTGCTTTCGGCTTCACCGAGACAACTGCCAAGCGTTATCTACGTCAATTGACTGAATTTGGATATTTGGAAGCTCACGGAGGCAATAAAAACAGAACTTACTCTAAAAAAGACTAACACACCATGACACATACAGGTTTATACGAAAAGAACTTTGAGGCAGATATCGAACAATACCTGCTCACAGAAGGTGGCTATACCAAAGGCACACAGGAAACCTACGACAAGGAAAAAGCCATTGACCTCGACACCTTGATTCGCTTTATCAAGAACTCCCAACCCAAGGAATGGGAAAAGTTTGAACGTAAGTATGGCAATGGAGCCAAAGCGCAACTGTATAAAACAATACAAGGGAGAATCCTAAAATATGGGTTGATACACACCCTGCGCAACGGAATCAACGATTTTGGCATTCCGTTGAAACTTTGCTTCTTCGCTCCTACCTCTATGCTCAACCCTGAACTCGTTGAGAAATACAATAAGAACATCCTGGAGTGTACACGCCAGTTTATCTATAGCAAGGACCTGAAGAATTCCATCGACATGGTGCTCTCGCTCAATGGTATCCCTATCGTTGCCATAGAACTGAAAAATCAGTTCACCAACCAGGACCTAAGCGACTCCATCGAGCAATGGAAGACGAACCGCAATCCCAAGGAACCGCTATTCCATTTCGACAACCGCATCCTTGCCTACTTCGGTTGCGACCTGTATGAGGCGGCCATGGCCACCGAACTGAAGGGTGAGAAAACATTCTTCATGCCTTTCAACCAAGGCAGCAATGGTGCAGGCGAAGTGGGCGGCGCAGGCAATCCGCCACAAGAGGGAGACGACTACGTGACCAGCTATTTGTGGAAGGATGTGCTGCGCAGAGACATGCTGCTTGCCATCCTGCAACGCTACATCATGCGGCAGGAGGAAGAGAAAATTTCCATCATCAAAGACAAGCATGGCAAGGAAAAAGAAGTTTCGGACAAGAGTGTGAAAATCATCTTCCCTCGCTACCACCAACTGGACGTGGTGGAGAAACTTATCCACGATACGGAAAACAAAGGTTCAGGCAACAATTACCTGATTCAGCACTCTGCCGGTTCCGGCAAATCAAACTCTATAGCCTGGCTGACCTACCGTCTCTCTTCGTTGCACGACAAGGACAACAGACATATTTTCAAAGGCGTGTTTGTGGTAACAGACCGTCGTGCGTTGAACAGACAACTCCAAGACACAATTCTTGGCTTCGAGCATGTGAATGGAACAGTGACTACTATCACAGAGAAGGACGCAAATGCCAGTGAAAAATTGCGTGACGCTATCAATGCAGAGCAAACCGGCATCGTCATCACCACCTTGCAGCGTTTCCCTCAAATCTATGAGCAAATCACTTCACACAGCGGAAAACGCTATGCCGTCGTAGTGGATGAAGCCCATTCAAGCCAAAGCGGTAAGAGTGCGGAAAAGCTGAAAGCCGCCCTTGCCGATACCGACGAGGCCTTGAAAGAACTTGCCGAATGGGAAGACAAGAGCGTGGAAGAACTGGAGAAGGAACAAGACCGACTGATGCTCGACCTGTTAAGTCAGGGACAGCACAACAATCTTTCGTTCTATGCATTCACAGCTACCCCTAAGCCCAAAACGCTCCAGACTTTCGGCGTCCTGGCTGAAAAAGGTGAGACCCCAGACAAGGACAAGTACAAGGCTTATCACAACTACTCAATGTTGCAGGCCATTGAAGAAGGCTTTATCAAAGACGTGCTGAAGAACTATACAACGTATCAGATTTCATACGAAATAGCACGTAAGTCGGAGGATAATCCCGACTATGAGGAAACACCTGCCACGATAGCGTTGAAGGCTTTCCATGACAATCACAAGGATACAATCAACAAAAAGACAGCTATCATAGTAGAGAAATTCCGCGAAGTGACCCTTCAAAGCATGGCAGGTAAAGCCAAGGCTATGGTAGTGACATCCAGTCGCGCCCATGCCGTCCGTTATTTCTTTGCTGTCAAGGAATACTGCAAACAACATAAGATTACGGATATTCATCCCATGGTGGCATTCTCCGGCAAAGTGGAATATAACGGTGTGGAATATACGGAGCCCAAACTCAATACAAGAGACGAAAAGACCATTTCGGAAGACAAGCTTCCCCTCTACTTTGCCAGCGACTTCTACAACATGTTGATTGTGGCGGACAAGTATCAGACAGGATTTGACGAGCCGATGCTCCACACCATGTTTGTGGACAAGAAACTGAAAAACGTGAAGGCGGTTCAGACGCTATCGCGCCTGAACCGTTCCCATCCGTTGAAAGAGGATACCTATGTATTTGACTTTGCGAATACTTCAGAAGAGATTCAGACTGCCTTTGAACCTTTCTATAAAGGAACAGAGCTAATCAATCCGGCGGACGTGAACTATGTATATCAGTTCCACACGGATATCGAACTTTATCACCTTTGGACAACCGAGGATGAAGAGAAATTCTACGACCTTTTTACTGTTGCGCAAGGCCAAAAGGACAAAGGCAAGTCTAAACTGGGCGCATTGTCCAATGTGCTGAAGCCGGTTGTTGCCAGGATTGAAGAACTGGATGAGGATACACGCTTTGCCGTTCGTGGAAAAATCAAGAATTTCATCCGTTTCTACGCATACATGGCGCAGATTGCCCGAACCTTCGACCGTTCGCTGATGAAATCCTACATCTTTGCCGACTATCTCTATCGCGTGTTGCCCAAGAACCCACGGGAAAGGGTGGACTTGGAGAAAAAGGTGCGCCTTGTCAACAATACCATCAAAGCAAACGACAGCACCCATATCATACTCGGTGGTGACAAGCCTGAAATAAAGGGCGAGAATCCGGGAGCAGCCCGCAAGCCGGAATATACTCGTGACTTATTGGACAATATCATTGTCAAAGTAAACCTGATGTTCCGTGGCGAATTCTCGGAGGCCGACCGTGTCATGGTAGAAGGTATCTTTGACCATATACAGAAATCTGCCACCAAGAAGATGCAAAAGCAAGCGGTGGGCAACGATGAGAATCAGTTTGTGGAAAGTATTTTCCCGGACATCTTCGGCAAAGCTGCCCAACAGTGTTATACCACCCAAACAGATGCCTATCGCAAGTTGTTTGAAAACCAGGAATTCTATCAAACCTTGATGCAACAAATGGGACACGCCATCTATGAACGCTATCGCGAGCAAGAGGAAAAGGCCTATACGATTGAGAACCTGCAAAACAAGATGATTCCGACAATCCGTGAGGAATTTATTGGAATAGCTGGCATTGGCAGGTCACTGGAAGAAGCATTTGAATGGATGATAAAGGTTATAAAAACAGAAAGTATTGATAAATACAATGGTTTGACAGATACCGTTCTAAATGCGTTGTTCAAGCTTTACTGTACCCCTCAAACGCTTACTTTGCCAGAAAAACGTATTTATCTCAAAGCCCTTGTAACCGGTTATGAATCCTATCTGAAGAAACTCTATTTCCTCATTACAGGTAAAGAAGTAACAGACAAGAATGGCGACACGGAGCATGCGGCTCTAAGCAACGCTTTATATTGCATGCGACTAAACAGACTGCAATATAGCGACAAATCAATCGACCAGAAGTTTGCGCAATATGTAGATCTTCTTGTAAACCTACGCAATGAAGAGAACCATCAGGCGAAGAGTCTCGGTGCAAAAGAGGTTCAGTTAGGGATTCATGTTGTAACGACCATGCTTATGTATATTACATTTAAAAATATAACAGAGCTTGAAATGGTGGAAGATAAGTTTGTCATAAAGAATATTAACAAGCTACCTAAAAAGTATGTCATCATGGAGAAGGCGGCTATGAGTCAAATGGTTGCAGAGGGTACTTTGGAATATTCTTCAAAAGGAAGCAATTAGAGTAGAATTTTTCCAACTTCACATTTGCTATGCAAAAAGACTGCATAGGTACATATTAACTTTGCAGCGATAAATGAAGTTTAACCAATAAAAGTGTAATAATGGCTGATTATACAACTCTTATTAATCGTATCGAAAGTAGATACAATCCGGATTCTCTTAGAGAAGTCCGCCAGAATTCCATTTCTTCTCTTTCTGGCATAGACAAGGATATTGCAAAATACGTAAAACTTGCAATGAATGAAGTTGACCCTATATATACGAATAAGACTTTAGAAGCAGGTGAAAATGCAAAATCGCATTTACAAAGAGAACTACAGCAAAGTGTCGATTTTCGATATCAGGGTTCTGTAATGACTAGAACTCATATTCGTGGTGTGAGTGATATTGACCTGCTTACAATTACAAGTAAGTTTCAAGACACAGATTACAGCAAAGCTAAAGCATTTATTGAAAATCACCCCTATTCGTATGATATAGAAACAACGCGAATAAAGAATTGGGTCAACAACTTTACTAGATATATTGGAGATGCGAATAATGATTTAAGACAACTTCGTTTGGAAGATGAAAGAATTTTGCAATCTCATTATGTAATATGCGATATTACGAAACCAAAATCTATACGTATCACGAACCAAAACCTACATCGTGATGTTGACGTTGTTGTTGCTTCATGGCATGATTCTCTTGATTATATTAGTGGGAAAGGAGAAATATACAAAGGTATCTATATTTATGACAAACAAAAAAACGACCGTCTAGGTCCTGACTATCCATTCCTCAGCATCGATAGAATCAACACTAGAAGTTCATACACCGAAGGGCGACTCAAAAAGATGATTCGATTTCTAAAGAATATAAAAACGGATGCGCCTGTAAATATAGACCTCACAAGTTTTGATATAAACGCAATCTGCTACGACATTAACCCCGAATCATATCGTAATTCCTATTACCTGGATTTAGTTCGTATATTATGGAATAAGCTTTACAACTTAAGCCAAAATGAAGCAGAAGCAAACAACTTAAAATCCGTTGACGGAACAGAATACATATTTAGATATAATCCGTCTAAACTTGAAAATTTAAAGCGACTAGAAAATGAAGTTTGGAAAATTTACAACGATATAAAATAATGAAACCAAGAATTTTTATAGGATCTTCTACAGAGGGATTAGCTGTTGCTCAAAGAATTAAAACATTCTTTGAGCCAGACTATGATTGTTATATTTGGAATGACGGCATATTTCAATTTAATGAAGGTTTTTTGGAAACATTACTTAAGTCTGCAAGTTTGTTTGATTTTGGTTTTATGGTATTTGCCGCTGACGATATAAGTAGAATCCGAAATCAAGAATATAATACAGCAAGAGATAATGTGCTTTTTGAATACGGACTCTTTCTGGGAAGAGTTGGAATTGACAGAGCCTACATCATTAAAGAAGATACGGTTAAAATACCATCTGATATATTAGGTGTTACATTATTATCTTACACGACAACTTATAACCAAGATGGGATCAAAATACCTAATCAGGACTTTGAAACGCAACTGTCAAATCTTAAAAAGAAAATTGATGAAAAAGTTGCTTTAGGACATCTGGGGCTTTTGCCTTCTACTGTTATCGCAATTTCCTATTTTGAAAATTTCATCAAATTGTTGGCAGATGAGATAATTAGACAAGGTGATAAAATTCAAATTGGGGATAAAATATACAAATCTGCAAAGATTAGAATAGTTATCCCAAGGACTCTTGATGCTGATATGAAAA
>OGPQ01001760.1_pt1 | contig 14019 bp, 11 predicted proteins | sample 1552971 | NCBI WGS metagenome assembly OGPQ01 (sample SAMEA2580232, study PRJEB22360) | human gut metagenome | biome: human gut; feature: human-associated habitat; material: faeces | place: Denmark | collected 2008/2010 | reverse complement strand
CATAGGAATTATCGGTATTGCAATGATTCTGTCTATCTCAAATGGTATCCAGTTATACATAGACAGGGTTCAGAGAGATACGCTTTCGAGTTATCCTATAACACTTCAGGCGGAAGCTATTGATATAAGCAGTATGGTATCAAGCATGACAGGTAATTCGGATTCAGAAGAGCATGAGGATAAGTCTAAAATATATTCTAACGATATCATGGGTGATATGATTAATACCATGGTAAAGGAAGTTAAGAGCAATAACCTTTCTGAGTTTAAGAAATACATTGAAAACGGCAGCTCTGACATTAAGTCATATGTAAGTGATATACAGTATTCATATGATGTTCCTCTTAACATTTATATGAAGGATACTTCTAACGGTGTTGAGCAGTTAAACCCAGGTACAATGTTTGATTCGATATATGGTGAAGGTGCAACAAGCGCATCTTCTTCAATGTCATCTGGTATGGGCATGGGAATGTTTTCTAACAGCAGTGTGTGGAACCAGCTTTTAGGAAACCAGCAGGTTCTTGATGAGCAGTATGATATCCTTGCAGGACACTGGCCAGAGAATTTCAACGAGGTTGTGCTTGTTGCAGATAAGAATAACGAGGTTGATGATTATACACTTTACTCATTAGGTCTTAAAGACCCTGAGGAAGTAAGAACACTCTTTAAGAAAATGATGGTTGGTGAATCATACGAAACAGAAAAGGATATAAGCTATACATTTGACGAGATTCTTGATACAGAGTTTAAGCTTGTTATGCCTACAGACATGTATAAGTACAATGATGTGACTGGTACATGGGACGATTACAGCAAAGATGATAAGTATATGACAAATGTTGTAAATAACGGAACTGACATTAAAGTATGTGGAATAATCAGACCTAATGATGATGCAGTCAGTACTTCACTTTCAAGTGGAATCGGTTATACAGCAAAGCTTACGGAATACATTATCGAAGAAGTAAAAAACAGTGAGATAGCCAAGGCACAGCTTGCTGATACAAGTGTTGATGTATTTACAGGAGTTCCATTTGACAATGACAGGAATACAGAGATTACAATGGATGATGTAAATGCATATATGGCAACACTTTCACCAGAGGAAAGCGCTCAGATGCAGGCAATGACAAGTGGAATGAGCGATGATCAGATACTACAGCTTTTCTCAGCGTCACTAAAGGCTAGAACAACAGATGCAACATTAGACAGCAATAAGTCGAAGCTTGGAATTACAGACCTTGATACACCTTCGCAGATAGATATATATGCAACTGATTTTGATTCTAAGGAGAAGGTTCAGAATATTATTAAGGATTACAATAAGCTGCAGCATGACGATGGCAAGGAAGAAAATGTTATTAACTACACAGATTATGTTGGAATAATGATGTCATCAGTAAGTACAATTATTAATGCAATTTCATATGTTTTAATAGCATTTGTTGCAATATCACTTATAGTTTCTTCAATAATGATAGGTATTATCACATACATTTCAGTACTTGAAAGAACTAAGGAAATTGGAGTATTAAGAAGTATTGGTGCTTCTAAGAAAGATGTTTCAAGAATATTCAATGCAGAGACACTTATTGAAGGTTTTGTCTCAGGCGCACTCCGCATTGTTGTAACTTTATTGTTGTGCATACCTGCAAATGCGTTGATTAAGCACCTTACAGACATTTCCAATGTTGCACAGCTTCCGGTTGCAGGAGGAGTAATACTTATAATAATAAGCATGTTCCTTACATTTATTGCCGGACTTATCCCAGCAAAGCTTGCAGCTAAAAAAGACCCTGTTGTGGCATTAAGAAGTGAATAATGTCTTTACTTCAAAACTTCACTGTGTTAAAATTTAAAAGTAATAAGCCAATGTTATTTTTGGAAAACCGGGGTGGATAATTATGAACAATAAGTTAAAGACACAGGCTGTTGAGCAGCTTTTTCAGGCAATATTAAGTCTTAAGGATTTAGATGAAGCATACGATTTCTTTGAGGATGTATGTACAATTAACGAGATTTTATCCCTATCCCAGAGATTTGAGGTTGCCAAGATGTTAAGAGAACACAGGACATATCTTGATATTGCAGAAGACAGGTGCGTCTACTGCGACAATCAGCAGGGTAAACCGTTCGCTTAATTATGGTAATGACGGGTATGACAGAGTATTTGAAAGACTTGGCATGCTTGAGAAAGAGTCAGAAGATAATAAGTAATATATGAAGCAATGTAAAAGGGAACTGTCAGTACTGGCAGTTCCCTTAATTTGTATGGATTATTTCTTTTTGTCTGTTTTATCAGATTTTTCAGGATGCTTTGGCGCATGCTTGGCAGAGTAATCATCAATCAGACTTTCAATCATGTTCTTCTTCATGTATACATCAAAGCTTAAAAGGCATACAAGGCTGAAGAACTGTAAGAATTCTCTGTCATCATCATTCTTTACATCTGAAAATGCATTGCTTGCCTGTTCAGACTTTGCAAATATATCTTTAGATAATGGCCTTGCAAGAGAGGATTCCATTGAAAAAATCTCTTTATATATATAATCCAGATCCGGCTTGGAACCTTCATCAAAGAATTTCTCAGTGAGAGGATTGAGCATTTTCTGTATATCACTTATTGAGAGAATGTTCTTAAAGTAATAGATAAATGTAAGGATATATATGTGTTCCTTAGAGTACTTTTTCTTTACTGGTGATGGCAGCAGATTGTTTTTGGCATAGTTGTTTATCATTGTCTTGGTAAGGATTTTGTCGCTTTCATAGCGCTTTGATGCAGCGAGCTGCTCGTCCATGAAGGTTGTGACCTGATCCATGTACAGATCAATATTTGGTATATCCTCCGGCTTTATGTAATCTATTGATTTAAGCTGCTTTAATAATTCTGATAAAAATTCTTTAACGTCATTCTCCATATCATCACCTCAGGCTTTTATTATATAGTATTGAAAACTATATGACAAGTTTTTTTTGAATTTTCTCATATTGGGTTGTGCAAAACATATGTTTGTGGTATGCTGTAAATAAATTATTTTTGTATTTATGGTTTGTGTGCCTGTAATAAGACTGGAGAATTGAGAGGAAAACAGATGAACTTAGATATGTTGAATGAACAGCAAAGGGAGGCCGTTTTGACCACAGAGGGACCGCTTCTTATTTTAGCGGGGGCAGGCAGTGGCAAGACCAGGGTTCTTACATACAGGACTGCCTACCTGATAGATGAGTGTGGCGTCAATCCTTACAATATCATGGCAATCACCTTTACAAACAAGGCTGCGGGAGAGATGCGTGAGCGAATTGATGATATGGTGGGCTATGGTTCGGAAAGCATATGGGTTTCCACATTCCATTCGACATGTGTGCGTATACTGCGCAGGTATATTGACAGGCTGGGATATGACACGAATTTTACAATATATGATGCTGACGACCAGAAGGCTCTGATGAAGGACATCTGCAAGCGTCTTGAGATAGATACCAAGATGTATAAGGAAAAGATGTTTTTAAATGTCATTTCATCTGCAAAGGATGAGATGATTGATCCGATAGAGTTTGAAAACCGCTTCACAGGTGACTTCGTGAAGCGCAAGCAGGCACTTGTATACAAAGAGTATCAGAATGCCCTAAAGCAGAATAACGCACTCGATTTTGATGATTTGCTTGTGAAGACAGTAGAGCTTTTTAAGCTGGATAAAGAGGTGCTGGATTACTATCAGGAGCGCTTCAGGTATATCATGGTGGATGAGTATCAGGATACAAACACCGTGCAGTTTGAGCTTATCAGGCTTCTTGCCATGAAGTATAAGAATCTGTGTGTGGTGGGTGATGATGATCAGTCCATTTACAAGTTCAGAGGTGCCAATATCTACAATATCTTAAACTTTGAGAAGCATTTTGAAGATGCAAAGGTCATAAAGCTTGAGCAGAATTACAGGTCTACACAGAATATCCTAGATGCCGCCAACAGCGTTATTTCCAACAACGTGGGTAGAAAGGACAAGCGCCTTTGGACTGATAACGGAGCCGGAGACAGGATTACCTTTGAACAGCTTGAGAGTGGATTTGAGGAAGCGGATTATGTGGCGCGTTCGATAGCGAGACTCGTGAGAAAGGGTGAGGCACGCTATAAGGACTGTGCTGTGCTTTACCGAACCAACGCACAGTCGCGTCTCTTCGAGGAAAAATTTATTGCAGCCAATATTCCATACAAGATTGTCGGCGGCGTGAATTTCTATGCCAGAAAAGAGATAAAGGATATCCTTGCATATTTAAAGACTATTGACAATGGCCATGATGACCTTGCGGTAAAGCGAATAATAAATGTGCCAAAGCGCGGCATCGGAGCCACAAGCATCAATAAGGTGACGGACTATGCCCTTGAGAAGGGTATAGATTTCTATACGGCACTGCGCTATGTCGATGAGGTGCCGGGCATGGCGAGATCAGCAGGCAAGATAAAGCCTTTTGTGATGTTTATACAGTCACTTCGTGCGAGAGCCGAGATGGATTCGGTTTCGCAGCTCATACAGGCAATAATCGATGAGACCGGCTATGTCGATGAGCTGAAGGCTGAGGGCACGGATGAAGCAGAGCAGCGTATTGAGAATATTGATGAGCTTATAAACAAGGCTGTTGATTACGAGCAGGGGGAGGAGAATCCTACTCTCAGTGGCTTTTTGGAGGAAGTGGCGCTTGTAGCCGATATAGACGGTCTTGACGAAAACAGCGACTATGTGGTTCTTATGACTCTGCACAGTGCTAAGGGACTTGAGTTTCCGAATGTTTATCTGGCGGGTATGGAGGATGGTCTTTTCCCAAGCTATATGTCAATCACGAGTGATGATGCGACAAGCGAGATAGAGGAGGAAAGGCGTCTTGTTTATGTTGGTATCACAAGAGCCAAGGAGCATCTGACCATCACATCTGCACGTATGCGCATGGTGCGTGGAGAGACACAGTTCAACAAGGTATCGCGATTTGTGAAGGAGATTCCGCGCGAGCTTATGGCAGGCGAGGTTTATGAGCCAAAGCGCCGTGATGATGACCTTGAAAGAAATTCGCAGAGCACGTACAGAAAAGCTAAGGAGGCCTTCAAAAAGACACCTGTATATGGCACAGAGTATGCGACAACCTTTAATACACAGCGTACAAGGACACCTGTCTACACGCCTGTGAGCAATCAGAAGTCATTTGCCAGTGCCAATACCACCGGAGGCCTTTCATATAAGGTAGGAGACAGAGTATCTCACATTAAGTTTGGCGCGGGAGAGGTCATGGCAATCGTAGAAGGCGGCAGGGATTATGAGGTCACTGTGGACTTTGACAAGGCCGGTACCAAAAAGATGTTTGCTTCATTTGCCAAATTGAAAAAAATTGACTAAAATTATTGTAATTTTTATAGGAAAATTGGATATAATATGCTATAATGGATTTAACAAATAGCATTTGACAATTACTTTTGGAAAAGGAGCGGATTGAATTATGAGTAAAGTTGAAGAATTATTAAAGGACAACAAGCTTGCAGAGAAGCTCAGCATGGCAAAGCTTAATGACCTTCTCAAAAAAGAAGAGGAAGACAAGAAGCCTTCCAAGGCTGTTATCATATTTGCCATCATTGGTGTATTAGTTGCAGTGGCAGCAGCGGCATATGGTATCTACAGATTTTTTACACCGGATTATTTAGATGATTTCGATGATGAGTATGATGATGAATTCGATGATGATTTCTTCGAGGATGAAGACGATGATGATGCTGAAGATGAAAAAGAGGCACCAAAGACTAAAGAAGAGAAATAATCGTTTTTAGATAATGGGGGCTACATATGTAGTCCTCATTTTTCTTTATGTGTGAAGCAAGGCATTTGCAGTCAGGCATACAAAGGAATAATAAAGTATAAAGAGAGATAAGAATTACATGAAAAAAGGATTTAGAGGAACAGGAACCGTAGAAAGAGTAGACTTCCCAAACAAGGGAATAGCCGTTACAGATGACGGCGACAGAGTAATTGTGAAAAATACAATTCCGGGACAGAAGGTGGAATTTGTTGTAAATAAAGTAAAGCATCAAAGGGCAGAGGGCAGACTCATGGAGGTAATTGAGAAATCGCCTCTGGAGACAGAAGAGCCATGTCCTCACTTTGGAATGTGCGGGGGCTGTACATATCAGACAGTGCCTTACGAAAAGCAGCTTGATATGAAGCTTACCCAGGTGAAAAAGCTCATTTCGGATGCCATTGGCACTGAGGAAGAGTCAGGATATGAGTTTATAGGGATACATGGAAGTCCGAAAAAGAGTGAATACAGAAACAAGATGGAATTTTCCTTCGGTGATGAGTATAAGGATGGCCCTCTTGCGCTTGGCATGCACAAAAGAGGAAGCTTTTATGACCTTGTGACAGTATCAGACTGTCAGATTGTGGATGAGGATTTCAGGACAATATTAAAGGCAACACTTGATTATTTTTCAAAAAACAATATCCCATATTTCCACAGAGCAACTCATAAGGGCTATCTGCGGCATCTACTTGTCAGAAAGGCAACAAAAACCGGTGAAATCATAGTCGACCTTGTCACTAGCACACAGACAGAGGGCTTCAACGAGGAGGAGCTGCTCGCAGGCTTTAGATATGCGCTTTTGACCAGGCAATATGACGGCAGATTTAAGGGCGTTTTACACACAAAAAATGACAGCGTGGCAGATGTGGTCAAAAACGAGGGCACAGAGGTGCTCTACGGAGATTCATATTTCTACGAGGAGCTCTTAGGTCTGAAATTTAAAATCACACCATTCTCATTTTTCCAGACCAACTCACTCGGAGCGGAGGTGCTCTATGAGACAGCGAGAGAGTTTATCCTGGGAGATGACAAGGATTCGCTAAACGGTAAAACAGTCTACGACCTCTACAGCGGAACCGGCACCATCGCGCAGCTTATGGCACCGGTGTGTAAGGAAGTAGTAGGTGTCGAAATAGTTGAGGAGGCAGTTTGCGCAGCAAAGGAAAATGCAGCTCTTAATGGTCTTGATAACTGTAAATTTATCGCAGGTGATGTACTCAAGGTGCTTGACGAGATAGAGGAAAAACCTGATTATATAATTCTTGATCCACCACGAGACGGTATCCATCCGAAGGCTATCGGGAAAATCATAGAGTATGGTGTTGAGAATATGGTTTATATTTCATGTAAACCGACAAGCCTGGCAAGGGATTTGCAGATATTTATGGACAGAGGGTATAGAGTGGAGAAGATATGCTGCGTGGATATGTTTCCGAATACTTATCATGTGGAGACGGTTGTTCTTTTGTCCCAACAAAAACCAGATGACACGATAGAGATCGACTTAGACCTGGACGAGCTGGATGCCACCAGTGCCGAGTTGAAAGCAACCTATCAGGAAATCAAAGATTATGTGTTGAAAGAATTTGGCTTGAAGGTTTCAAGTTTATATATTTCTCAGGTAAAACGCAAATGTGGAATTGAAGTGGGAGAAAACTATAATCTTCCAAAATCAGAAAATGCAAGAGTTCCACAATGCCCGAAAGAGAAAGAAGATGCTATCAAGGCTGCCCTGAAATATTTTGCGATGATCTAAGGACATCGCTGATTTCAAGGAGGAATAACACATGAAAAGCACATTTGAAAAAATGGGTGGAACCTACACACTTGGCGCAGACGGAATTTACTATCCGAATCTTGTCAGTACAGATGAAGAACCGCATTATGGGAAATATGGAATGATGCGGAAAACATATCTGAAAGAGCATCGTCCGGCAATGTATTCACTGTATATGTTGGAAGACAGATTGACAGAACATCTGAATGTTGTAGACGATGAAGCACAGGAAAGGATGGATATTCTGGTGCGTCAGATGATGGAGAAGCAGGGGATTACGGAGGAATTGAAAGTTCGTGATCAGATGGAATGGGTCAGAGTGGTAAATGGTATTCGTAGTAGGGCAGAAGAGATTGTGTTAAAAGAATTAGTGTATATTTAAGGTAATGGAAAGCTCTTTCGGGAGCTTTTCGTTGATTATAGAAAATTTAAAGATGATAAAGTGTAAGGTGGAGGTAAAATTATATGAGAGATGATTTTTCACAAAGAACAAAGGATTTGTTAGCTAATAGAGTTGGATGGAAATGCAGCAATCCTAATTGTAGAAAAGCAACTCGTGGAGCAGGAATAGGAAAAGAGAATATCATAAATATTGGAGTTGCATCTCATATTACAGCAGCTTCTAAGGGCGGACCAAGGTATGATGAGAACATAACGTCTCAAGAGAGAGCATCAGCAGAAAATGGAATATGGTTATGCCAGTCGTGTTCAAAATTAATAGATTCAGATGTGAATAGATATACGATTGCTAAATTGAAAAAATGGAAGGAAATTTCAGAGCAAATGGCAGTTCTTGATTTGGAAGAAGCAACAGCAGAGGAGCAACATGAAGATAAAGAACTTATAAAGTTCTTTGTGCAATGTTTTGATCGTCCAGCATTTCAGGATAGAATATATCAAGAAGGAAGAATGGAAGATTTTGATAAGGCTATTGAGGATACTATTATTGCTTTAAATACGGGAGTTCTTAGAACCAGAGACGGAAGTATCTTAAAAAAAGCAGACGGAAAATCGTCTGTTGTAAATATAGAGTGGCGGGAGAAGCTTAATACAATTTGTGATATGTTGGTTGCACTAAGAAAACGATTAAAAATTGCAAAAGACACTGGAGCATATTCATTATATGGAGAAGATGATGTGATGTATTGTTTCTATGACAGAGATTTGGCAATATGGTTTGATTCAACAAGGGAAGAAATATTAAAGATATTATCTTCAATTTGTGAAGAAATAGGAATACATGGATTAGGTTTTCCTAGGAAACAGTACGAGTGGTAACTGATAATAATGGATAACTGTCATAAAGGGCTATTGGAAGTAATAAAGAATGATGAGCAGTTTACATTCCTGCGTGAAAAATATTGAGATGAAATAAACATGTTATATTACGGATTCTTCAAATGGAAAGAAATATGTTGGCTCTGCAACAGGTGAAAATATGATTTGGGGAAGATGGAAGGATTACATAGCCAATGGAAATGGTGGAAATATTGAGTTGAAGAGTTTGGATTTTGAATATATCCAGAAGAATTTCAGATATAGCATCTTGGAAATATATAAAAGTACAACAGATGATGATGCGATATTAGAGAGGGAATCCTGGTGGAAAGAGCTCTTAATGACTCGACAATTTGGATATAACAAGAATTAGAAATCATAGAGAATGGGGGAATGCTTTCAAAACTAGAAAGCAGAAAAGAATGTATGGAGCAAATTGAACTTATACGGCATTGGAATTATTTTTGTTCCCTTGCTGAACGATTGGATGATACAAAGCATTATATAGACCATGGTTTGCAAGAACATGATGGAATAAGAGAACTTGTACATGGAAAAGTATACTCTGATATTTTTAAACAAATAATTGTTTTAGCAGCCTCTGAATTTGAAATAATGAGTAAGGCCTTATGTAGTGCTAAGGGAGTAAAAACCAAGAGGATAGGAGATATAAGCGAAACAATACTAGGAGTATTCCCTAAAATTATTGATTTTGAAGTAAGTACACCTTTTTGGATTAATACACCTTTACATGATTGGAAGACGACACGTATTGATAATGGAAAGAATGTAAAAGTAGAAGGCTTGGACTGGTGGTTTGCATATAATTCGATAAAGCATGACGAAAAGGAATCTATAAAAAATGCAACATTTGAAAATGCAGTATTAGCATTGGCTTCACTTTATATTATTGAAATTTACCTAATGAAAGAACTGTTTGGAAATATGAGTATTATTTACACATATCCGACAGTATATTTTAAATGCAAGTATTTGCCCCATTCTGTTAGCAGTGGAGAAGGATTGTTGCCGGATGAAGGTGGTTTATCACCAACTGAGAGATATAAAAAGGAATGTCCCGAACTTTTTAAGAAGTATGAAATAGAATCAAAGTGATTGTGAAAAATGGTTGTGACAAGTTGATATAACACAATTTCTTTTAATTAGATATCAAAGAAGTATCGGTTGAAAGCTGTTTTTTAGTTATCATAAAAACTTACTTATGTCCAGCCTATAACAGGCTGGACAATTTATTATAAATAAGTACAACAAAGAAGGTAATTTATATGGATTCAATATTAGTTTTTGATGATTTTAAGCATTGTTTTAGGGAATTAGACACCTCAAATTATAATGATGATTTAGTTGTAGGATCTGTTTTTTTTACAAGAGATGCTATAAATGTCATTGAAAAATATTACAGAATAATTGGTTACATAATATGCGATGATAAGGGCGTTTATTATCCGATTGATGTGAGAAAAAATGATATAGCCATATTGGAAGGAACTTATAATTGCATAGAGGATGAATTAAAGAAGGAATTGGTGCCATATAATATAAAGATCGAACCAGCAGAGGTATGGAGTCCTTTCTTTTTTCGTTGGCAGTTCATGTGTGATTGGAATGTTTTTGAAACTTGTGGAGATTTTATAAATATAGCCTCAAAAATAATAGGAAATGAGAGGCTGATGAAGAAGATTATTGATGACAAAATCGATTATGTCCTTCCAGTAAATTATAAAGAATTATCTCAAATGGTACGAGGCTTGAATAAATTATTTGGAGTTGAATTTTATAATAAGGATTATTACGAAGAGATAAACTATTTATTTGATTCGCTTGTGAATGGATACCATATAAATATGTCTACAGAAGAAGTTGAGACGTATTGTTATCAATTATGTAATTACGTTTTGAAAAGAATAGAGGGAGAACATGTATAATTCGGGAATAGGTACACCTTATTGGTTTGAATGGGAAATTGGAATACTAGAATGCTTGAATATGCTACAAGATACATCAATTGAATCAGTAATACTTCAATCAACTGATTTTCAGGCATTAGATGATGTCGTAGTAAATTATAGTGATAAAAGCATTTTAAATATTCAAGTAAAACATACAGATGAAGATGCTAATTTCACATATTCTTTTTTAGCTTCTGGGAAAAAGCCTTTACTGAATGAGTTGGCTTTAGAATGGAAGAATAATAAAGATAATTATAATTTTAAAGGTATTCAAATTGTAACAAATAAAAAATGGGGTCCGCAGGAAACAGATGGAAAGTGTTCAATGGATGACTTTATTTCTAAGGTGTTTCCATGCTTACAAGATAATTATAATTATACTTCGGCAAAGCCTAATGAGCAGAAGGCTATCGAATGGTACAGAGAAAATTTGGAGATAAATTTAGATTCAAATGAGGCGGCGTGTTTCACTAAAATTTTCTCTTTTAGAAAAGAGTCGTGTCTTGCTGATGTGGAAGAAAAAATACGTGTGAAGATTGGCGAAATACTAGGAACAGATAATAGTGATGCGATAGATTTTTGCTTAAATAGTCTTCTTTCTAAATTGAATATATGGGCAACATCAAGAAGAGAGAAGCAGGAAATAACAAGAGAAAATGTATATGGAGCATTATGCTATACCGAGCCGGATGTTCCTTCATATGAACTATGTCCAGAAAAACCGATACTTCCTTCGCGACAACGGTTTGGGGAGACCTTTATAGATGACATTAAAAAGAATAGTAATCATATCATATTCTTAGAAGGATTACCGGGCTGTGGAAAAACAAATTTTATAAGTTATTTATCACAGATGAATGAGTCTATAGTTGATTTTAGATTTTACACATATCTCCCAGTAAATAAAGTAGATGGTTCATATAGTGATGATGAAGGCTTTTATTTGGGTAATATTTTGTGGAGAAGTATTCTCGTACAGCTTAAGAAAAAATTTGAAGAGAATAATTTATTATCTGTTGTAAAGTTTCCACTTATATACCAATTTATGTCTGTTTCTGAAATGCGGGAAACGGTAATACATTTCCTACCGGAATATGCAAAATGTATAGGAAGGCCTTGCTACTTTTTTATAGATGGATTAGATCATGCTGCAAGATCAAAAGATGCACGAAATTCATTTTTATCTCAATTGCCAAGACCAGAGGAAATCGGGGATGATTTTTATTTTGTCTTGGTCGGACAGCCTATAAATGATGGTTATCCGTCTTGGATGAAAGATAATAAAGGTATTACATATTACAGCATGCCGGCTTTGGATACAGATGATGTTGTTATATTATTAGAGCAAAGCGGTGTAGCAGAGAATACAGTCGATATGGAAAACTTGGCGAAAACCGTTATTTCAGTTATTGGGAACAATGTTCTTAATATAATATTTGCAATTCTGGAATTGAAGAAAATGGTATTGCCACTTTCCTTCGAGGCAATAGAGAAGGAACTAAATAGTAGGTTTTTAAATAAACAAATTGATAAATATTACGAATGGATTATTAGTTCGCAGGAAAAAAGCCTTTTGCTATACAAAATTGAGGCAATTATGGCGTTTTCAAGTAAACGTATTAACGCTTATGATGTGGCTCAAATGTGTGGAGTTGAACACGACGAGGCGGCGTTTGTTTTAAATGGCTTATATCCAATTATTGTATGTGAAGGCGATAGATACTTCGCTTTTCATAATGATGTAAGGCTTTTTTTACAGAATGCAATTATTCACAATTCAAATATAAAAGGAATTACCGAATCAATAATTAATCGAATTAAACAGGATAGAGAATTATGGAAATATCGATATGATATCTCTTTTAATTTACTAGTATCTTGTAAGGCCACTGATGAGGTGTTGAAACTGATTGATGTTGAATATGTAATGGATTCAGCATTATATGGGATATCGTTTGATAGGATACTTCAGCAGTTTATACTAGCGCACCAATTGCCAATGGATAATCTTGAAGAAGTATGCATACATTCAAGTGCAGTGTCTCTTTGTTTGGCACAGTATGCAAATTGCATACAGTATTATGCAAAAGAATCGGATTATTTTGAAGCACAAAGTATCAACAAAAAGACTAAAGCGGAAAAATATTGTTTGAATGTTAAAAATGATATAGAGCAAATCATTTTAGATATTGATTTTGCTGCTAAGGCTGGATTTGAACGAGGACATAAACTTTTCGATGAATACCTCAGTGGATATAATATAGAGGCATTGTTAAGCGGGGAGCTAAACAAAGAAACGCTTGTTAAGGCAGGATATATATTTCGATGCTATGGTGCAGATTATATGGATGCTCTTACTGGAAATTCTAACGATTATGTTTATTTTGTAGATGGATGGTTAGATGCCAGTGTAAGTATTACATCAAAAGAAGATATCAGGCAAACATTCACTTTTAAATGGTATAATCCAGATTCATTGTATGCATATATTCATCAGATTACAGAAGAAAAGAATCTTGAAAAAGAATCATTTGACGAATTGTTGAATATTCTTTTAGGAATGTCTGCATCTATAGAAATAATTATAGAGATTTGCACATATGGACTGTTAAACTCATATAAATGCGAAGCTGGGATAGAATATATTGGCAACCATTTAAGTGATATTATAAAAATAGATAGAGATTATAAATACGAAGATTTAAGAATAATTTCTTTGATTAAGGCTAACTTGTGCCTGTTTGGTAGGATTGAGGAATCGTTAGTTGAAAAATGTTATAAAGAAATATTGAATCTAACTCATAATGGTGAATCACAAAGAGGTTATAAACCAGCATTGGCACAGTATGATATTGCAAAGCATGTTAGTGAACAATTTTATTCGGTGGACAGAAATGATGTATTATCTAAAGATGATATCTTTTCATTGATTTATTTTGCGGATAAGTACGGTGCTGGATCTGCTCATGATTGTAATGGATATACTGTTATGAGATTTTTACGTAAAGTATTGGTGAGCTTTTCCGAGCATAACCCCAAGGCAGGAATTATCGATACTATTTGTAAAGCGGTTGTTCAATGTTTGGAATGGGATAAGACTCGATTTATTCCGGAGTTTAACAGGTTGTTCTGTATATCAAATGCGCATGCTGA
>OGPQ01001742.1_pt1 | contig 14092 bp, 13 predicted proteins | sample 1552971 | NCBI WGS metagenome assembly OGPQ01 (sample SAMEA2580232, study PRJEB22360) | human gut metagenome | biome: human gut; feature: human-associated habitat; material: faeces | place: Denmark | collected 2008/2010 | reverse complement strand
CGCACGTCTGGACAAGGAGGTAAGTGATGCACACAAACAGAATTAAAGCTAAAGTTGACTTCAAGTTCTGCCTCGGCAGTATTCCAGCAATGCTGAGAGCCACAAAGCCCGTACTTTCGGAACGGCAGTACAAGGAGCTGTGTAACGAGGTCAATAAAGCCAACGGCTATCTTGAACAGAAACGCATCATATTCAGCTACGTCGATCCGATCATCAATGGCTGAAAATACAACAAATGAAAATCAGCGGGCAGGCAGTATAGTTCATATCAAATTTGAGCGTAAATTGCGCCGTCCGCGCTAGGACAAGGTCGTTTTGCCAATGACAGAAAACTTCTGTTTTTAGCAAAGCGACTTTCTTTCTGTCATTGGCTTTAAACGGCAGAAAGGAGTTTCATGAACAGTTTTATGTCATGGGTAGGCGGGAAAAAATCATTGCGTGATGCAGTTCTGGCGAGATTTCCGCCCTACTATGAAAGGTATATAGAGGTTTTCGGAGGAGCAGGCTGGGTGCTGTTCCACAAGCCTCCGGGTATGGATTTTGAGGTGTATAACGATTTTAACGGAAATCTCTCAAATCTTTATCGGTGTGTGCGTGATAAACCCAATAAGCTGAAATACAAGTTGCGGTATGTCCTCAATTCCCGTGAAGATTTTGACCGTATCGCTTTACTTCATAAGCGTGGGATTTTTGAAAAGCTATGTGATGCAGACAGAGCGTCAAAATTCTATCAGCTCATAAGGTACAGCTATGCTTCGGGACTTGACAGCTTTGGAAGTCAGCCACATTCTATTTGGTCGGATTTCCCGATGATAGACTTGGCGGCAAGAAGATTGCAGAAGGTAGTAGTTGAAAACAAGGATTTTGAAAAGCTGATAAGGCAGTACGATCGCCCCGTCAGCTTTTTTTACTGCGATCCGCCGTATTTTGCAACCGAAAACTACTACAAGGACGTGGGTTTTAAAACCAAGGATCATATTAGGCTCAGAGATTCGCTAATGGATATCAAGGGTAAATTCCTTGTTTCCTACAATGACTGTCCCGAAATCCGTGAGCTGTGGGACAAACCGAATATTCACATCGAGGAAATTTCAAGAATAAACAACCTTGCACAAAGATACGATGGAGGTTCGCAGTATGCGGAGCTTTTAATTTCAAATTACGATACAAGCGAGAGATTACGGGCGGTTCGCCAACTTTCGCTGTTTGACGATGAAACAGACAATTTGGAGGTATAATTTTATGAGAAAGATTATTTTTGCACAGGTACTCACAACCAACGAAACTACCGTATTTTCGGGGCTTTTTGATGAAAACGAAAATCCCGTAAGCGTGGAAACGGAGTGCGATGATAGCGGAGTGACGCTTACGATATGGCGCAATGCTCCTGAAACAGAACGCCGTGACTGCGGTATCTCGGAGGAAGAAATAGAGCGAACATGTTCAATGTATGATGACTGTAACGAGTGTCCACTGTGGGATTATTGCAATGAAGATGAGGAGGTTTTGTAAATGAAAATACTTGTTATTGAGCCTGAAAAAGCGCCGTATGAAAAGGAAATCGGCGATGATATTCACGATATGCAGGCAATAGTCGGAGGGTGTATCGAACCTATATATTTTGAGCCGAAAGAAACTGCGATTGCTTGGTGCAACGATGAATTCCTGCTTAATGGTTCACAGCCTAATCGTATTGTGGGAAATGTTCTTGTACATGGAACTTTCTTTGTTTCAGGAAATTATATGAACGAATACGGCGAATGGGACAGCTGTTCGCTTACCGATGAGCAGATCGAAAAGTATTCCAAGACGTTTAAGAACCCTATTATTGCATTGGGGAAAATGGAGATGGCGGATATTGAGGCTCTTTGCGAGGTCTTTGAGGAAACGGAAGAACCTGAAATTACGATGTCATAAACGAAAGGATCAGGTGATGCAAATGAAAATTACAGCAACAATCAACAGATTTGTTGACAAACAGGATTCATCGGTAAAAGCGTATGCCAGTGTTACAATGGACGGAATGTTTGCTGTTCACGGACTGAAAGTAATGGAAACCGAGAAAGGCAGATTTGTAAATATGCCGTCAACTTCATATACCGACCGTGACGGCAACAAGCAGTATTCGGTAACAAAAGCAGCGAGAAATGCACTTAATCAGGCTGTTCTGAATGCTTACGATGTCAAACTTCAGCAGATACAGGCAACAGAGATTGAGGTTGAAAATACTCCCGACGAGGAAATGTCCGACGAGCCTGCGGACGAACCTGAACCTGAGATAGCAATGTGAAATATCTCACAAAAGAATACTGTATACTTTGTTGCTTTGGTAGAATTTCTTTGAAAAGACTGGATTATGATGTATCTCTGTGATATAGTGAAAGAAACAAATTTATCGGGGTGATACTATGAAAAAAGCGATAACGATCTTAGCTATATGCAGTCTTCTGCTCACGGCTTGCGGACAGATAGACGATACAGAATCCAAATCGGAAACTACTACTGCAATTGCTTCCGAAAGCACGGCTGGCGAAGATACTGCGGAAACTTCATCGGCAAAAGAAGAAAAGGATACAAGCGAAGCCACAACTACTACGAAAAAGAGTTCGCAGACGGTATCCTCATCTTCAAAGCCGACGGGTATTACTGTAACTACTACAAAGAAATCAGGTTCGTCAGGTGCTTCGGGAAACTCAATTCAGGGACAAAACAATTCCGTGCAGAATAATAACGGTCAGGAAAATAACGTACAGCCTGCGCAGAATAGTCAGCAGACCTATAATTCGCCGTCCGATAACAATCAGAGCAATAACGGTGCGCAGCAGAATAACCAATCGTCTGACAATAAGCCTCAGAATAACAACCCTTCTCCTCCGGTTACAACGGCAAAACCTGCGGTGACAAATCCGCCGACTACTACACCAAAACCGCAGACTGAACCGCCGGAAGATATAATTGAAGATACAACAAGCCTGCAAAGCGTTTTGAATTATGTAAATTCGCTCGGAAGAACAACCGATGAATATTACAATATAGGTGCAGGATTGGGGCACAACGGCTCTGATTATGGAAAAGCCGAAGCTGTTTACAATTGGATCAGAGGGAACGTCAGCGGAAATTGTCAAGTATTCTCAGCAGCAACAATGTACGCTTGTAAAGGTGTGGGACTTGAATGTCGGTATGCGTTTTTCTCACCGGATGCCTGGTACGGTCATATGGCAAACTTAGTATGTGTGGAAGGAACATGGTATGTGTTCGATACACAGGGCGGCAGATTTTTAAAATCAGATAAATACGGTGAAATAACCCGAATATTTGATGAAAATGATAATACAATTGAAATTTCGATAAGCGAATCGGCTTATTGATAATATGTAACAAATATGCAAGTGAGAGAGCCGAAGAAATTTCGGCTCTTTTTCTTTGCGTGAAATCAAAGGAGAAATGTACTTTATGTTTAAAATTAAATCAAAGATTTTAAAGAAACTTAGCGCAGGGTTCATGGCAGGACTCTGCGCTTTTTCAATGCTCGGCTCTACAATGAGCGGAGTAATTACTGCAAATGCCGCAAGTACTTCGACCGAAAACTCTGCGTTTCCGTCTTCCGATACGGTGATCGCAAAGGCGGCAACTTTGCTCGGAACACCGTATACATTTGGGAATAAGGGGTACTGGTACGCATACAATCAGGGACAGTATACTCCTCTGTCGGTGCAGACGATAAATAATCTCGGCATCGACTGTTCGGGACTTGTGTACTATACGCTGACGCAGCTTGGATACAAAACATCGGGATTTTCATGGAACAACCCCGTTCCTGTGGATACCGATCACTGGCTGACAGTCAGCGATAACTGCACAATCACTTATGACGGTGTGACTTCAAAAGTCGATGTTGAAAAGCAGAATATTAAGACAACAGACCGTCCTTATTGGGAGTGTTCCGACGGTTCGACGATTACTCCCGGTTCTGTAGTGGTGGCTCAGAATCCATATGGCGAAGATCATGCGTGGATTTACATGGGTGAATTTGATTCAAAAAACGATGTTGTTTCATATCTGAAATCTATCGGTGTATCCGAAAGCCTCATAAATTCCAAAACAGTCGGCGACGGAAAAGGCGCAGGCGGCAGGCATTGGAGAATAGAGTCCAACGGTTCGGAGGGTGTTGTGATCAACAACAAGACCGACGGTAAAACTGCAACTGCTATGAATATGTCGGCGTTCAGGATCACAAAGACCGACGTGACTTTTGAGATAGATAAGTATAATACAAATGGTGATCTTGTGGGAAAATCAAGCGTTGACAATTCTACAGCGGTATATGGAATCTACAGCGATAAATCCTGCAAAAACAAGGTTGCTGAAATCAAAATCGGCAGCAATGGAAAAGGCTCTGTAAAGCTGCCAAACAAGACTTATTACGCAAAGGAAATCAAGGCTCCTACGGGTTACGCACTGGACAAAACCGTGTACAAAATCAAGGCGGGCGTGAACAAGGTTAAGGAGGATTTCCAGACGGGAAAAATCAAAATCAATAAGTCAGCAGAGGATGGCATAATCAGCGGCAGAAAGTTTAAAATCACCTATTCATACAATGGAAAATCTCTTTCTGAAACTGCAAAAACAAATGCAAAAGGCATTGCGACCTTTGACGATCTGAAAGTTTATGATATGTCCACAGGCAAGGCTATCACTTACACTGTTTCCGAAATCAACGTAGATACGAGATATGAAGCTCCCAAGGCGAAGAATGTCAAGCTTACCGACGGCGACGTTGACCTGACCATAAATGTGAAATTCAACAACGAACTTAAAACAGGTTCTATTAAGATCAACAAGCAGTCTGAGGATAATCATAACGGCGGCAGAGAATTTACTGTCACAGGTAACGGCAAGACTTACAGCATAAAAACCGGTTCTGACGGTGTTGCAATTCTTTCCGATATCCCCGTATACGACAGTAACAATCAGAAAATTGTTTACACGATTTCTGAAAAAAACGTTCCCATAAAGTATGTTGTTCCTGCCAGTCAGACGGTTACTTTGACAGCTGATGAAACTACCTCTGTAACGTTTGAAAATGTGCTTAAAAAATTCACTTTGGAAGTTACAAAAAAAGACTCGGAAAAGGCTGAAAAACAAGGCGATGCAAGCCTTGCGGGAGCGGTTTACGGCGTGTTTAAAGACAGTGTTTTGATAGACGAATACACCACAGATGAAAACGGATATTTCAAGACAAAAGAGTATGTCTGCGGAAACTACACGGTTCAGGAGATTTCTCCCTCAGAGGGATATCTGCTTGATGAAACTGTGTACCCGGTTGGTGCAGAAGCTGAGAATTATTCTATTGAGCATAACCCCATTTCCATGACAGTGACCGAGGATATTATCAAGGGCAATATTTCAATCATCAAGCATTCCGATGACGGAACAACGCAGATCGAAACTCCCGAAGTCGGTGCGGAATTTGAGGTTTATCTCAAGTCATCAGGCTCTTATGAAGCCGCAAAAGACAGCGAAAAAGACTACCTCGTATGCGATGAAAACGGCTATGCTGCGACAAAAATGCTCCCCTACGGCACGTATATTGTGCATCAGACAAAGGGTTGGGAAAATACCGAATGGATCGATGATTTTGAAGTGATTATCAGCGAAAACGAAAAAGAATATTTCTATCTTATCAATGACGCAGTGAAAAAATCCTTTGTAAAAATCGTAAAGAAGGACGCAGAAACAGGCAATATAATTCCCGTTTCGGGCATAGGCTTCAAGGTTTGGGACTGTGCAAATTCCGAATATGTTTCGCAGAAAATTAACTATCCGTCTGAGATGATCCTTGACACATTCTACACAGACGAAAGCGGCTCGCTTATGCTCCCGAACGAGCTTGCTTACGGCGATTACGAGCTTCATGAGGTGCAGTCGGCAGAGGGATATGTGCTTGATAAAAAGCCTGTTCCATTTACAATTGACGGTTCAGTAGAAACCGTAGTTGTGGAGAAAACAAATACCGCACAGAAGGGCAAAATTTCGGTTCAGAAAACAGGTGATGTTTTTGCAAGCGTAACTGCTCTTGGCAGCGCAATATATATCGATGAAAACGGCGAGGTTCACAAAAGTGGGCAGACCACCTATACTCCCGTTTTTGCAAAAGGAAATCTCAGTGGTGCAGTATTTCAGGTGATTGCAAGCGAGGATATTATTACTCTTGACGGCACGATCAGAGCCAACGCAGGCGATGTTGTGGCTGAGATCACGACCGATGAAAACGGGTATGCGGAAACTGATCTTCTTTATCTCGGAAAATACGAAATAGTGGAAGCTTCCGCACCATACGGATATGTAAAAAATTCCGAAATACAGGCAGTTGAACTGACCTATGCAGGACAGGAAATTGCTGTTCGTGATACCGTAAATACGTCATTTGTCAACGATTATCAGGGTGTAGAAATTTCACTTTCTAAGGTCATGGAAAAGGACGAGCTATTTAACATCGGTAACTCCGATGAATATACCCGAGTTCGTTTCGGACTGTTTGCGGCAGAGGAAATTATTGCCGCTGACGGCTCGGTAATTCCTGCTGACGGACTGATTTCTGAAATAAGTCTTGCTGAAAATATGTCCGCAAAGTTTGATACTGCTCTGCCTTTCGGCAAGTATTACGTTCAGGAAATTGCAACCGATGAGCATTATGTTCTGAACGGTAAAAAGTACCTTGTAAACTTCGAGTATATGGGACAGGAAGTAACTACTGTTACTGTTGATTGCGGCGAGTTTAAGAATGCTTTAAAACGTGGAAAAATCAGCGGTAAAAAGGTTGATGAAAACGAGAAATCTCTTGAAAATGCTTTGTTCGGACTGTTTGCTGTTGATACTGCTGAGTTTACTGCTGACAACGCATATATGACCGCTGTTTCCGATGAAAACGGACACTTTGAATTTGACAAGATCCCATACGGCGAGTATATCGTCAGGGAAATCGAAGCTCCCACAGGATATATTCTCAGCGATGAAAGCTACCCTGTGACAATTTCTGAGGACGGCGAAGTCATAGAAATTAAAGCTGTGAATAAATCTACAAAAGTCAGAATTTCCAAGCAGGATATTACTACAGGTGAGGAGCTCCCCGGCGCAACGCTTCAGATTATTGACGAGGACGGAAATGTTGCCACGGAATGGGTATCAACAGACGAGGCTCACTTTATCGAGGGCAAGCTGATTGCAGGCAAGGAGTACACGCTCCGTGAAACGATCGCTCCCGACGGTTATGAGATTGCAAGCGAGATAAAGTTTACTGTGAATACTGACGGAAGTGTAACGGAGGTCGTTATGTACGATGAGCATACGCCTGATCTTGAAATTCCTCCTACAGTCACAATAGATACTCCTAATACAGGTGTATCCGCAGACAATAGTGCTGAGCTTTATCTAGTAGCCGCAGCGGTTATTATGGCTTTCGGTATGGTCATATGCAAGAGGAACGATAAGGAACAGAGAAAGGATGATGTGAAATGAGATCTAAAAAGAAACTGATCGCAGCAGCAAGTTCGGTGTGCTTTGCAGCTATGATGTCGACCTCAGCCTACGCATCGGGAGATGTTGCGGGAGCTGTGCAAAGCACTTGGAGTACCGCAAGATCGCAGGTGGTTTCGGTTGTAAACAACGTTGTGTTTCCTGTGATTGACGTAATATTGGCGGTTTTGTTGTTTGTCAAGATAGGTATGCTTTACATGGATTACCGCAAGCACGGTCAGATAGAATGGACTCCGGCGGCTATTCTGTTCGGCTGTTTGATCTTTACTCTGACGGCTCCGTTGTATATCTGGTCAATCGTTTAAAAAGGAGAATTTGTGTATGAAAAAAATATATTCAGCTATGTTTTCAGCGGCAATCGCAATGACAATGACCGCCTGCGGAACGATCAGTCCGCCAATACAGAATGCAGCAGAAACTACCGCAACAACGCCGATAACAGCCGAGTCCGTATTGGATTCGGCTGTCTCTTCGGAGGTCGAAAGTACCGTCAACAATGAACAGGTAAAGTCCGATACCTTTATCGCTGAGTTTTTCGATTCAAATATCAGCTTTGCAGATACAAGCGAATTGGTTACTGAGTCGATGAAAGACTGTGCCTTTGAGAACGAAACCGATAATTTCAATGGAGTGAATAAGGTCACTTTAAAAGGTAAAAACGGCGGCGGTATGTTGAATGTGATGTGTATAGATCTGTCTCAGTCACAGCTTGATTACGACATGGAATATATCCTTGAAAACTTCGGAGATTATTACTTCGGACAGACCTCCGCACAGATGAGCGGTATCACTGAGGATGATTTTGTGTCAAATTATCGTATGACAACAAATGTATATTCAAAAGGAAAATATCAGCAGTACGGCTCTGTTCAGAAGTCTGACGGTATGGCGACGCAGTTTGGGTACACCGAAACTTATGCTGTGCTTAGTGAGGACAAGCTGACTGTTGCGTCGGGAGCATATCTTGGTACGGATATGATGGAAAGGCAGAGTTTTTCGCAGCTTATGGCTAAGTTTGCGGAAAACGTCAAGTATTAAAGGTTGGTGTAGTTATGCCATATATCCCATTTACAGAAGAACAAAAAGTAATGGCAAACTTCGTAGACTTGGAGCAGTTTTTGCGTATGCGGGGTGAAAAATTAGAACGTGTCGGCAGAGAGCATAAACTCATTTACTACGACGGTTCGGGCAAGCACGACAGCATAACGCTCCGTGGCTCGACATGGTTTGACCATAAAAATCAGGTTGGCGGCGGAGCAATAAAGTTTATGCAGGAGTTTTATGGTATGGACTTTCAGACTGCGGTACAGGAACTGTTGGGACAGAGGGTAACTCCGCTGTCCCACAGTCCGCCGAAAGTATCGGCAAAGGAAGAAAAGAAAGAGTTCAGACTTCCCGAGACAAACACAAATATGCATAGGGTTTATGCCTACCTGATAAAGCAGAGGTTCATTTCTCCCGATATTATCAGCCATTTTGCAAAACAGCACACGCTTTATGAGGACAAGGAACATCACAATGCCGTGTTTGTAGGAATTGACGAAAACGGCGTTCCAAGGCAGGCAAGCAAGCGTTCAACAAATTCTTACGGCAATAGTTTCAGGATCACTTGTCAAGGTTCTGACACAAGATACAGCTTTGCACATTTCGGTGAAAGCAAAAGGCTCTATGTGTTTGAGGCTCCCATAGATATGATGAGTTTTCTTACGCTTTATCCGAAAGACTGGCAAAAGCACAGCTGCATTGCAATGAACGGAGTGTATGAAAATGCTGTGCTTGCGGCATTAAAGAATCATTCTAACTTATCGGAAGTAATTCTCTGCGTTGATAATGACGAAGGAGGGATCGAGGCCGTTGACCGCTTAAAAGATATTCTTTCAGAGAATGGATATACCGATGTGAAACGGCTTGCACCGAAGTTTAAGGACTGGAACGAGGTGCTGAAAGCAAAGAACGGGGTCAAAGCTTTACCTGCTGTTCCTCACAAGCGGAAGGAAGAATATCTGAAAGAAGTAAGCGAACTGGGGTATTTAAAATGCCGTCCCGATAAGCTGACCTCGCAAATCTATGCAACATTCAAAAACGGACAATACAAATATCTTGCCGAGTATGCACTTGCGTTATACCATTAACGAAGAAAAATAAAAATGAACCGAATAGGAGCTATTACAAAGCTGTTGTATGTCATCATAACCATACAACGGCTTTTATCATTTGATTGGAAACTCCAATTCCAGAACAAACTCCGGGAACTGCTTTGGTATTCTCATCTCTCCGCCAAGCTTTTCGACAGTCCTGCGAATGTTGTATAACCCAAAGCCGTGATTATCTTTGTCGAGCTTAGAGGTTTCTGTGGAATTTTTGTTGTCTGGATTTGGATTTGATAATTTAATCACCTGAACATTCTGTACAACAGCACATTTCACCGTTATAACAGCCGAATCGGTTAAGCTGAGTTTTTCACAAGCCTCGATAGCATTATCCAAAGCGTTGGAAAGCATTGTACATAGATCGACTGCAGGAATCTCATCGGAAATAAAACCGCTGAATTGAATCTGAGTGCCGATATTTGCGGCTGATTCGCTTTTCTCCGAAAGTATCGAATCAGCGATCTGATTTCCGCTTGAAAACTTATTTGCATCAATTATCTTCTGCTTGGTTATACTTTTTACATAGTCAAGTGCTTCATCAAGCTGTCTTTTCTCAAGCGTTGCCTGCAAACATATCATATGATTTTTATAATCATGACGAAATTCTCTCAAATCGTCTGTAAGCTTATTGATCTTTTGGTAATGCTCAACTTGACCTACCATCTGTTTTTCCATTATTCCTAATATGCTTTCGTAGTATTGCCGTGAAATACTGCTGAATACAAATGAAATAATAATTGTCAAAAAAGCCATAATGGTCAGCACTGTCAAGAAACTGTTTATTTTATTATCAAAGAACAACTCGCTAGATTCAACAGCCATGTTTCCACAAAGCTCTCCGATAAAAACCAGGACAATTAATATCAATATATATAATCGTTTTGGCAGTAATCTTATGCTGTTCCTGATTTGATTTTGATGATTTTTTTGAAGAAATCTGAGTAGGATTAATACAACAATATTAAAAATCATAGATGAAAAATTTAAAACCGTTGCTCTGTCAAAATCTTGTACAAATAAATCAATCAGTATGCATCCAATTGATTGGAAAATAGAATCTAAAATCAGTACAATAACCGAAATATATACAGACCATAATTTTTTTGATTTGAATATTGACAAAATGCAAATTAGTAGAAATGCATAATAACATATTGTTGCCGTTAGGAAAATAACAGGTTTGTCATGATTTCTATACCAGGAGCAAATAATTCCGGAAATCAAATACATAAGAAATACAGTCACATATTTTCTCCTGTACTCTTTGGTTCCATAAATAAGACTCATGGTTTGGATAATCGTAAATAAATATAGTATAGATATTACTGTAAATTCAAATGTGTGTACTAAATTCATTTCTATTCTCCTATACTTTTTCTTTTAAGATAATTCAGATATTTGCTTTTAAAGTCCTTGAATTTAGAGCTTGAAATAAGCGCTTTTTGACCGTTAGAAAATTCAATTTCCTTTTTACTGTAGCCGATTATGTAATTGAAATTGACGATATACGAGCGATTTGAGCGGTAGAAATACTCTTCATTCAATTTTTTCACCAACAAAGAAATTTTGTTTGAATAAAGAAAAATTCCTTGAGCTGTGACAACTTCCGCATAGATATTGTCGGCTTGTGCATATATTATTTCGTTTTCGGGTATCGTTATATTCTTTTGATTAACAGTATCCTTAACTACTATATAAGCAGTTTTTGCTAGATTTTTTATAACAGAATCCAAAGCTTCGTACAAATCCTCTTTTTCAAACGGTTTAACGAGAAAGCGAAAAGCATTAACTTTCATACTGTCAAAAACAACGTCCTTATAGCTGCTCACAAATATTACGGTAGTATCAACATTGCGTTTCCTCAATACCGAAACGGTATCGAGTCCGTTTTTATCTGTCATTTGATGATCCATAAAAATCAAGTCAAAGGACATATCGGCAGCTAAGAGTTCCATGCCGTCGGAATATTCGTATATAATAAAATTAAGACCATGCTTATCTGCATATATGTATAATTCTTCAGACAACGTTTTTCGAAAAAAAGACTCATCATCGCAAACTGCTATATGCATAATAACCTCTCCCTATTATTTTCTGATATTTTTTGTTGTTCTTATTATACAATATTTTGACATTAATTTCAAGCTATTTTGAGCTTTACAAGAAAAAAAGGGGTGTTTACAAGAATTTTGTAGCCTGTTTTAGAAATCGGTGTTATCTTAATGGCATCGATTTGTAAAGGAGGCAAATAATATGTTCTATAATTTTTGGCTTGCATTTTATAAATTCTTCAAGTAAGGCGGTGCGGTTATGCCGATAGTTGAACACCAGTATCTACATTATAAAAATGTTTTATGTTTTGAAATGCAGCTTGATTACGGAGAAATAGAGGACTTTGCCCAAAGAATCGATTATAGTCTTGACGTTTTAGATCTATCCCGTGACGGGAAAATTGTTATTACTCAAAAATCCCCTTTTCTTGAGTTTCTGATTCCTGTAGATAAACAATTTTCAAGCAGCAAGCATTACCGCTATAAACCGGAGTTCAAACTTGTAAATGCTATAAGGACAAGACATTACGGTTCTTTCGACAGTATTCAAAACAAAGTGGAGGAGCTTAAGAAGTATATTCAAGACCAGTCTTTTTTGCCCGCTACCCCTCCGTACTTCATTGTTCAGGATATTAAAAACAAAATTTATGATGTGTATATTGGTATCAATGAGAACATTTTATGAAATGCGAAAACGAGGTTGGATTTTAGTAATCTGATCTCGTTTTTGTTCCTTTACAAGGAAAAAGGGGGTGTTTACAAGAAATTTGTTGAGAACAGCATGATTTTGTGGTATTTTTATGGCGTTAGTAAACTAACAAGGATTTTAAATTATGGAGGTAAAAGTTATGATCAAACAGAAAACAAAGTCACGGCTCAAGCGAACGCTATCCGGAGTACTGGCTTTAGCTATGACAGCGAGTGTGGCAGCTGTCATGCCGGCAGCGGCTGAGGAAACCGCCAAGTATCCCTATGCTGTTTTTGCCGCAGACAATGACGCAGGCATCACAATAAACACTGACAATTTCACACTCAACGGCAGTGCATATACAAACGGTGTGTTTGGGGCAACCGCTCAGTATCCCAATATCAACGGTACTGTTACAGATATTGACGATATTACAGATGAAGACAATACAGAGGGAGAAGAAACCGAAGATGTATTTGATGTAAGCTGCGATATGATACTTATTCACACCAAGCTTGCAGACAAATATTTTACAGAAAACTGCGATACATACAACGAAGATTACACATATTCCGATATGAATATTAATATAAATAATTCTGTCTACGTTATGGGCAGACTGAGTTTGGACGGCAATATCAGCCTGAATAACGCTGTCGGAGCTGTTTCGGATGTTGATCTTACAGGCGGTAATCTTAACGGAAATAATACGGTTATCTATTCAAAGTTCGGAGATATTGATATTACAAACAGTCAGGCAACTGTAAATGGTCTGATCTATGCTCCGTTCGGAACTGTTACCATAGACTGCGACAACTTCAATATGAACGGACTTATCATTGCTCAGAATGTTGTTATCGACGGATATGGAGCGAATATTAACTACAGTAGCTCGTGGGCAGAGCTTGTCGGTACAGAATCCGAAGAACTTAGTTGGACGTTTGATGACTGGCAGTATCTCGCCGATACTGACGAAGACGGTCTGCCTAATCTTATTGAAAAGGAAATAGGCTCAGATCCTTACAATCCCGATACTGACGGAGATAATCTTCCTGACGGGTACGAAGCGTTAACGCTTGGAACCGATCCCACAAAACCCGATACCGATGATAACGGCGTACTTGACTGTGATGAGGATTTTGACGAAGACGGTTTAACAAATCTTCAGGAATACGAGCAGGGTACAGAGCCTTACAATGATGATACGGACGGTGACGGATTAAAGGACGGTGAAGAAATTTATACCTACGGAACAGACCCTCTCAAGGTTGACACCGATGATGACGGACTTGATGACGGAGACGAGATCTACTTTGAAACCGATCCTCTGAATCCCGATAGCGACGGCAACGGCATTTCCGATGGCGATGAAAAGCGTTCACAGACGTTTGTCCATAAAGTAGAAAATGAAGATTGTGCTATTACAGAAGTCCGTGTAGCTATGGAGGGTACAGGCAATATTCAAAAAACAACAACTGTTGAAAGCATCATGAACAAAGATGTTCTCTGCACTGATGTTGTGGGGCTGGTCGGAGAGCCTTTTGAGATTGAAACGACTTCGCAGTTTGATAAGGCTACGCTTACTTATGTGATCGATAAGTCTAAGCTTGGTGATACTGAGTTTGACAACCTACTGTTTTTATGGTATGATGAAGAAAATGACAATT
>OGPQ01001739.1_pt1 | contig 14115 bp, 9 predicted proteins | sample 1552971 | NCBI WGS metagenome assembly OGPQ01 (sample SAMEA2580232, study PRJEB22360) | human gut metagenome | biome: human gut; feature: human-associated habitat; material: faeces | place: Denmark | collected 2008/2010 | reverse complement strand
CAATTCTCCATTTGCTTTATTCCTGCCACCACTTGAATCAGGAGATACCGTGCAGACAGTAACGAGTGCTTATGTGCAGGAGTTTAACCGGGATGTTAATACGAAAGTGAATGAGCATACCGGATATGACCTTGGAGAGCTTGTCTATGTGGATTATGAAGGTATGGAAGAAAACCCAAGCAATTACTATGACATCATGGCAGTCTATATGGTCAAGCATGGTGTCGGAGATACAGCAACAGTCATGAATGATACTTCAAAAGGCTGGCTGCAGGCAGTTGTAAATGATATGTGTTCATACACCACAAGCACCGGAACAAAGGATGTGGAAGAAACGGATGCAGACGGCAATGTAACTACTGTCACAAAGTCGGTTCTGTATGTGAATGTCACACTAAAATCGTACAGGGATATGATTTCGGTCTATGGATTTAATTCTGATCAGGTGGAAATGCTTGAGCAGATCATGAGTCCGGAGTTTATGGGACAGCTTGGATATGCCGGAAGCGGAAGTGGCGGCGGAGGCGGAAGTCCTGGAGTAAGCTCCATGACTGAGGATGAAATCAATGCCATCCTAAACGGAATTACAGACAGCAGGCAGAAAACAGTCTGCTCCTATGCACTTCACAGAGTTGGCTTCCCTTATAGTCAGGATTTAAGAGACAGCGGTAACTATTATGACTGCAGCTCCTTAGCCTATTATTCATGGAAAGATGCAGGCGTGGATATTAGTTACGGCGGTGCAACCACAGCGGCAGCGGAGGCACAGGGACTGGATGAAGCCGGAAAGACAGTCTCCTTTGATGAGTTACAGCCGGGAGACCTTATCTTCTACAGTTTTACAAGCAACGGAAGATATAAGAACATCAGCCATGTGGCAGTATATGTCGGAAATGGCAAGGTGGTAGAGGCACTTAATGAAAGTCTTGGTGTGGTCTACAGGGATGTGGCAAGCACAGGAAAGATTGTTGTGATTGGAAGACCATAACAGAAAATTTGCTGAGAGGGCATAGTCCCTCTCTGAGACTGGAGGTAAGAATGGATTTAAAAGATATGATACTGGTAACAGAAAACGACAGGGGAACAGAGATAAATATGCTGATGACTCTGGATGATTATAAGAGTTTTATAGCAATTGATGACATGTCAGAGCTTGCAGACCATCTGTTGCAGCTTGGAAGGACACTTGGTGAAGCAGATAACTTCACAGAGTATTACAGGGCAGCAAATGTAACTGTATCTGCGAGATTCTGTCTGGATGATATTCAGCTGGGACATTTTCTTCAGGGATTTTATAACGATTCCAAAGAATTTCGGTTTGATAAAGAAGCCAGTTCTTCTGAATGTGTTGCAAAGCTTAAGGAGATTGGAATGACCGATAAGGGCTGGGTGGATGATTTTAACCTGCATTATGAAATGGAGAACCGCTCATTTGAAAGGGGACAGACATTTCATAACTTCAATGACCATGATTACATGGTGCTTGAAGCATTATCACCAAGGAATCTTGTGGTGATGGATATGAAGTCAGGTTCCATTACAATCGCCCTTGGTGCGACAGAGTATAAGCGTTATCCGAAGGATGAGAAGCCTACAAAGGACAATACCACAATCGGGGTATCGTGGGAGCATGGCATTTATCTAGGTTCCACACTTTCAACTACAAATTTCAAGGCATACAAGAGGGAGTATGGCACACCGGAAAAGATAGAGGATATCTATGATTACAGGGCAAAGCTAAAGCAGAAGTTCTATTTTTATCAGGATATGTCAAAGGATGATGATGTACCAAAGAAGCTGCAGAATGACTTCCTTCACCAGATGTATGAGGATTTTGGAACGATTGAAGAGGACTGTTTTTACGACAGGCTGGAAGATGGAAAGTACGATGGAGGCTTTAAGGAAAGACAGGTAAAGGAAGAAAAGAGCCGGTGATGAGATTTTTACAGGAGGCGATATCATATGGAACAGGAATTTGATGTTGAGATAAAAGAAGTGCTTTCACGAGTACAGAAAGTAAAGGCAGAGTCGCTTGACGATGCCATCAATAAGGCAATGGATATGTATTATGCAGAGCAGATAGTCCTTGGAGCAGAGGACATGAAGGGAGTTGATTTTGCGCCTATCAGCGAAGGTCAGCTCCCTTATTCATTAAAAGAAAACGGAGGAAAAGCAAGATGAAAAGTGATTCAACAACAGTAATTAAGAACATGGAGTTTTTAGTAAAGGAACTTCATAAGGAGTGGGACAGATCGGGTGCTTCTAAGGCATCCGTTATTATTTCCCTTGAGGAAGTAGATGGTATCAATGATAAGTTAAAAGAGATTATCTATCAGACACAGAAGTCAGTCGATGAGGATGAGCTGACCTTTAAACAGAGCATTGCAAAGTCCAAGGAGTGCTATGTGATTCTTCGTGTGGTGCGTAAGATTGCAAAGAAAAAGGATAAATGCGAAAAACAGGCAATCGACAATGAATTTGCAATCGAGCTGGATAAGGATGAGTTAAAGCTATTTAAGGGATTGTTTGCAGAGATGTTTAAGTAGAGGAGGACAAAGGTATGGGCGTTGATATGAAGGTCAAAGCGATATACGATTCTGAAATTGGTAACATCACAAGATCAGAAAAGAACTGGAAGGATGTGTTAAAGGTCGCAGGTCAGTTATACCGCTATGAATTTGACAATATCGTTATGGTAACAGCTCAGAGACCTCCGGAAAAAAGCACACTCATGGCAGATTATGATACCTGGAAAAAGGTGGGAAGATATGTAAAGCGTGGTGCGAAAGGCTGCGCCATCTTCCCGTCAAGGGCACTGAATCCACGCATGAGGTATATCTTTGATATCAGTGATACCGGAGGGAAGAATGTTAAGTTGACATGGGACCTTGAGGGAGAAAATCTTAAAGATTATGTGGATTTTCTTGTGTCAGAAGGTCAGATTGAGCAGTACGATAACAGCGACAGGGAGTCTCTAAAAAATATATTAAAACAGTTTACAGGAACAGATGTTTGGCTTATAATAAAAGAAGAGTTCAAAGACCAAATGACCGAGCTTATGCAGCTATCAGGTAGTGTGATAAAGGAAGAAAGTAAGAAACGCAATGGCTTACAGCAGGAAATGGACATGGAGCAGCTTGTATATGCAAGTGTCATGTATGCTGTAGGGACGAGATGCGGATTTGACTTATCTGTGCAAGAACAGGATTTTAGTCAGATCGTAAATATCAAAGACGAAGAGATCATTTACCGTCTTGGTTCCATTGTATGCGATGTCTCCTGTAGTGTTCTTAGAGAATTTAGTCGTAACTTAAAGGCAATCGAGAGCGAAAGGAGAATTGGATATGTTAGAAGAAATGACTTACAAGGAAGTGGACGGACTGCTTTATCCGCAGATAGAGATGCCGGACGAGACGGAGGATCTCACGAAGCTGGGCAAATACGGAAGGATGGCGATGAACTATCTAAAGGAGAACGAGCCGGCAAGATACAAGACGCTGATGAGATTCGGGAAGATGTACGAGAAGATGTCAGCGGTAGAGGAGGAAGCGAATCAGCTGTACGACCAGTTAGAGATGCAGTATCTGGCGAAGCACAAGCCACAGGATCCGTCATCGACAATGGAGATGTGGAAGATAAGAGAGCAGGCGAAGATGCAGGCAGAGGAAGTGGTACTGAATCAGATAGTGATGCGATTCCACTAGAATCAGATGATACAGAACTGAATAGGGAACTTGATGAAATCAATTCATTGGGTGTCAGTAAGGAAGCCGAATATACACAGGCTTCCTTTTTTTTCGACCAGAACGGGCAGGCAAGCATTGGCACCATTCATACTGAGGACGAAAACAATAATCAGTTTATGCGTCAGTTCGAGCAGGACAGAAAAGCTGCATTAGCAGGTAAATACAATTACCTGAATCCAAAGAAGTCAGCCACAGTACCAGGTGAGTATATCAAACAGGTGCTTATGAGAGGTACAGGTTTTATCGGTGGTAAGGGCAGGGTATGCAAGATTTTTGAAACAGAGATTGATGCAGGAACCAGAGCAAAGCGTATCAAAGCAGAATATGGTCAGGGAGGTGCAGGCTGGCCGGTTGACGGACTGGGACTGCACGGATATGACACATTTCATGGGAACGGACTGCGTTTTCAGTGGCGAGATGAGGATGGAGAGGTTGAAGGATATGTTTCATGGAAAGATATCGAAAAAGAGCTTGGTGTCCTTATTCTTACAGGGGAATACCAGCCTGAGACACCTCGTATTGATGAGCTTGCGATGGACGGACTCCGTGAGGATGATGAGGTCATTGATGCCGAATATCGGGAAGTGGAACCGGAAGAGGCAGAATCAGAGATTGATGATTATGCAATACCGGATGAGCCGGAGAGCTATGCTTCTAACAGAGATTATGTAAGTGCAAAAGGCATGACACCACAGGAAGCTGCCGATGAAGACCGCATGGTAACACAGGCAGAATATGGTGCCGAGATAGAAGCTGAAACATCTGAAAAAGATTCATCAGAGCTTCAGTATATTACACCGATTGATTATGCCAAGCGTATTGAGGAGCTTGATGAAGACCTGCGTGATGCGGCGGAGATTCTTGTATCAGATTGCAGCTGCTACACTCCGTTTAGGGCATTCCTTATGGATGTGGTGCAGTCTGATTTTGCATTTATGCCAAATAAACTTGACCTTATCAGGGATATTGCATTAGGGACAGATAATGCAGAAAGAAAGGCATATTCCAACAATAAGTATGGTCTTGTGGAGTACTCAATCAGAAGCGGATATGTGAAGATCAGCTATAAGAACAGGAATGGTGTGCGTAAAGAAGGTGCTCTCGATTGGCGTGAGTTATACGAGATTTTATCCTATATGGTAAAACAGCCATTTTACTGCGGAGAAGACCAGAAGAAGTATTATCATGAGACAAAGCAGAAGGCTGACAGGGATAAGATGAATCCGGTCTATAAGAGATTCTTTGATATCGAGGATAGTGTAAAAGCCAATCGTCTTGAAACCAGGGAAAGAGCAATAGCGAATGGCTGGGAAACCAAGATTGATGAGAATGGACATGTGGTTTCAGATGATGCAGCACAGAAAAAATACAACTTCCACTATAATCTCTGGGAAATGGAAAAAGGCGGTGCTAAGACCAGATACAAGTGGAATATTGATGCAATCCGCACTTTAAAGCAGATTGAATCAGAAAACAGGCTTGCCACACCGGAGGAACAGAAAGTTTTGTCGAAGTTTGTCGGCTGGGGCGGACTGTCACAGGCATTTGACGAGGAAAACGCAGGCTGGAACAAACAGTATGCAGAGCTGAAAGAACTTTTATCTGATGAGGAATACAGTGCTGCAAGGGCAACAGTAAACAATGCCTTTTACACTTCACCTGAGATTGCCATGTGCATAAATTCGGCACTTGTCCAGTTTGGTTTCAGAGGCGGCAATGTATTAGAGCCATCTATGGGTATCGGTAACTTCTTTGGGAGTATGCCGGCACCTATGCAGAGAAGTAAGCTGTATGGGGTGGAGCTTGACAGCATTTCAGGAAGAATTGCAAAGCAGCTTTATCAGAATGCCAATATCAGTATCACAGGATTTGAAAATACCACTTATCCGGATAACTTCTTTGATGTGGTTGTCGGGAATGTGCCATTTGGAGATTACAAGGTATTTGATCCGAAGTACAACAAGTATAACTTCCGTATTCATGATTATTTTCTGGCAAAAGCACTTGATCAGGTAAGACCGGGTGGCATGGTTGCTGTAATTACCACAAAGGGAACACTTGATAAGGCAAATCCTACTATCCGAAAGTATCTGGCTGAAAGAGCAGAACTTGTGGGAGCAATAAGACTTCCAAATACTGCATTTAAAGACAATGCAGGAACCGAAGTGACAGCAGATATCTTGTTTCTGCAGAAGAGGGAGAGAAAGATTGATATTGAGCCGGACTGGGTACACCTTGGTGTGACTGAGAATGGCATTGCAGTCAACTCTTATTTTGCAGAGCATCCGGAAATGATGCTTGGGGCTATGGAGTATGATACGAGGATTTACGGACAGGACAGCAGGTATACAGTCTGTGTGAATGATGATGAGAACTTCAATATGTATGAAGCACTAAACAAAGCTATCGGTAATATCAAAGCCCAGATGACAGATTTTGAGAGAGTGGCAGATGAGGCGGAGCAGACGGAGGAAGTTATCCCGGCTGATCCGGATGTGAGAAACTACACTTACACATTCTTTGAAGGAAAGCTCTATTACAGGGAAAATTCCGAGATGGTAAGAAAAGAAGTATCACAGACTGCTGAGGAGCGAATCCGAAGTCTTGATGAAATCAGACAGATAACAAGAGAGCTGATTGATATCCAGATGGATGGCTGCAGCGAGGAGGAGCTTTCTGATAAGCAGAGACTTCTTAATGTAAAATATGATGCCTTTGTAAAGCAGTATGGAGCCATTACTTCAAAAGCAAACAGAATAGCATTCAGGGATGACAGCGATTATCCACTTCTTTGCAGTCTTGAGGAAGTAAACGAAGATGGGGAGGTGAAAAAAGCGGATATGTTTTATAAGCAGACGATTAAGGCAAAGACAGTCATAGACAGAGTGGAGACCGCTGTGGAAGCATTAAATGTATCCGTCAATGAATTTGGATATGTAAATCTTGCCTATATGCTTTCTATCTATGAGCCGGATATTACAAATGCAAAGGAAGAACTTGCAGAAAAGTCCGGACAGACAGTGGATGAGATAACGCTAAGTGATGATGCATTAGCAGAGCTTAGAAGGGCAGTCCTTGTGGAAGAGCTGGACGGACTGGTTTTCCTAAATCCAGACCGCTACAACGAGAACAATCCCGACATAGGCTGGGAGACAGCAGACGAGTATCTTTCGGGAAATGTGAGAGACAAACTTCGTGTAGCAAAGGCTATGGCGGCTGATACAGACAATCCGCAGGCAGAAAGATTTGCAGGCAATGTGGCAGCACTTGAAAAGGTGCAGCCGGAATGGATTGAAGCCTCGGATATTGATGTAAAGATTGGTACGACATGGATTGAGTCGCTTGATTATGAGCAGTTTATCTATGAGCTTCTCAATACACCAAGAAGAGCAAGGGCAGTCAGAAGCCAGTTTTACAATACAGGCATTCAGGTACACTTAAATAAGATGAGCATGGAATGGTTCATCGAGAATAAGAGCATGGATAAGCATTCAGTGGCAGCTACTAAGACTTATGGTACAAGCCGCATGGATGCTTATTCTATTTTTGAGGATACGCTGAATCTTAAAACTGTAACAGTAAGGGACAGGATTGATGACGGTGATGGCAAATATCATTACGAAGTCAATAAGAACGAGACAATGCTTGCAAGGGAAAAGCAGAACATGATCAAGGAGAAGTTCAAGGAATGGCTGTTTGCAGAGCCGGAGCGAAGACAGAAATATGTGGAGTATTACAACGAGACATTCAATAACATCCGTCTGCGTGAGTATGACGGAAGTCACTTACAGTTTCCGGGAATGAATCCGGCGATTGAGTTAAAGCCACATCAGAAGAATGCGGTGGCAAGAATCCTTCTTGGAGGAAACACCCTGTTGGCACACTGCGTTGGTGCCGGAAAGTCCTTTGAGATGATGGCTGCATGCATGGAGCAGAAGAGACTCGGACTTGCCAATAAGACGATCATGGTTGTTCCAAAGCCACTTATCGGTCAGACGGCATCAGAGTTTTTAAGGCTTTATCCGTCAGCAAATATCCTGGTTGCCACAGAGCGTGATTTTGAAAAGAGCCGCAGGAAGCAGTTCGTATCAAGGATTGCAACAGGTGACTATGACTGTATCATCATGTCGCACTCGCAGTTTGAAAAAATCCCGATCTCAGCAGAGAGAAAGGAAAGAATGCTCAATGAGCAGATTGATGAAATCAGCTATGCGATTGATGAGATGAAGGAGCGTAACGGGGAGCGTTGGACTGTAAAACAGATGGAAAGCCAGAAGAAAAAGCTGGAGGAGCAGCTGAAATCCTTATCAGATGAGAGCAGGAAGGATGCCCTTATAACCTTTGAGGAACTTGGTGTGGACTCTATCATGGTTGACGAAGCGCACAATTTTAAGAACCTTGCGATTTTTTCCAAGATGAATAATGTGTCAGGTATCAGCAGCAGTGGAGCGAAGAAGTCAACGGATATGCAGCTTAAATGCCAGTATTTGTCTGAGATAAATGATGGCAGAGGCATTGTGTTTGCGACAGGTACGCCAATATCCAATACCATGTGTGAGATGTATGTCATGCAGCTTTACTTACAGAAAGCGGCACTTGAAGAGATGGGGATTTATCACTTTGATTCCTGGGCAGCGAACTTTGGTGAAGTGACAACAGCACTGGAGCTTACTGTAGAGGGAAGCGGTTTCCGTTTTAAAAGCAGATTCAATAAGTTTACGAATCTGCCGGAGCTTATGAATATCTTTCGTGAAGTAGCAGATGTGCAGACCGCAGACATGCTTGACCTTGATGTGCCGGCTCTTCGTGGCGGCAAGCCTATCATAGTGGAGTCAGAGCCTGACTGGTATGTAAAGCAGGTTATGGAAGACTTTGTTGTGAGGGCAGAGCGTATCAGAGGTGGTGGAGTTGATCCAAGTGTGGACAACTTCCTAAAGATTACTCATGAGGCAAGATTACTCGGAACAGATGCAAGGCTGATTGATAAGGACGCACCAAATAATCCAGATGGAAAGCTCAATAAGGTAGCGGAGAATGTATGGAAAGAATATGAGAAAGGAAATGCCAACGGTCATATAGGCTGCCAGCTTATTTTTTCGGATATCGGCACACCGGGACCGGATAAGGACTTTACCATCTACGATTATCTGAAGGAAACACTTATCCAGTATGGTATTCCGGCAGATGAGATAGCATTTATCCATGATGCCAAAACGGATGCACAGAGGGATGCACTTTTTAAGGAAATGAGGACAGGTAAAAAGAAAGTTCTTATCGGTTCAACGGACAAGTGTGGAACAGGTGTCAATGTGCAGACACACCTTGTAGCAATGCATCATGTGGATTGTCCGTGGAAGCCAAGCTCCATTGAACAGAGAGAAGGACGAGGCATACGACAGGGCAACGAAAATGAAGAAGTAGCAATTTACAGATATGTCACCAAAGGAACCTTTGATGCATACAACTGGTCGCTCGTTGAAAATAAGCAGCGTTTCATCAGTCAGGTCATGACAAGCAAGGCAGTAAGCCGAAGCTGCGAGGATATCGACGAGGCAACACTTTCCTATGCAGAGATTAAGGCGGTTGCCACCGGTAATCCTTTGATCAAGGAAAAGATGGAGATTGACAATGATGTCCAGAGATTAAAGCTCTTAAAGGCATCCTATGACAATCAGAGATATGGCTTGCAGGATAACTTTATGATTAAGTACCCGAAGCTGATTAAGACAGCAACAGAAAAGCTTGCAAATGTAAGAGAGGATGTAAAGGCAAGGGATAAAGAGCTGATTGATAATCCGGAATTTGCCATTACCATAGGCAAAGCGACTTACACAGAGCGAGTGGATGGCGGAACCATGATGCTTGAAGCAATCAGCAAATGTAAGACCGGAGAGACAACTGCAATCGGCAAGTTCCATGGATTTGAGCTGCTTGTGGAAAAGAACTTCCTTGGTATCAATTATATGGTGCTTCGTGGAAAGACTGAGTACAAGGCAGAACTTTCCACAAGTCCGGTCGGCAGCATGGTAAAGCTGGAAAACCTGTTCAATGGACTCCATGAGAACATTGATTTCTTAGAAAAGAAGATTGAGCAGTACCAGAATGACCTTGAAGCATCAAAGGCAGAGTATGACAAGCCATTTGCATACAGCAAGGAACTGGAAGAAAAGCTGTCAAGGCAGTGTGAACTGAATGCCCAGCTTGACCTTGAGAACGCAAAGGCTGTGGATGCAGACCTGAGCGGACCGGAGGAAGAAAGAGAAGCAGATGACAGGATGGAATCTGCAGCAATTGTAGCAGAGGATAAAGGTGCTTATCCAGCCGACAGAGAGGGCAGAACACGATAGGAGAGTGAATAATATGAGCATAAGAAAAGTGGTCGCAGGACTACTGATTACAGCAGGGATTGCCATTATGGCAGTCCCTTTTTTCTGGCGGGCAACAGGAGAAAAACAGACAGAACAGCTCATAAGTGAATTTGAGCAGACATTGGAGGATGATTACGATGAAGAAACAGATGTGGAGGAAGAGCAAACCTCCATTAGTAAAGAGGATGAAGCCATTTTTAAAGAAGGCGGTGTTATCGGTATCATTGAGATACCGGGCATAGATATCCGGTATCCGGTAATGGAAGGAACCACAAGTAAAGTGCTTAATGCCGGGATCGGTCATATAGAAGAAACAGCAGGGATTGGGGAGAGTGGCAACTGTGTATTGTGCGGTCACAATGGCAGCAGATATGGCACATTTTTTACACCACTAAGTCAGATATCCATAGGTGATGAAGTAATGATAACCGACAAAAATGGACTGAAGCATATCTATGAGGTAACAGAGACAGAGGTAGTAAATCCGTATGATAACAGCATCAAGACACAGGGCGATGAAAAAGAACTAACTCTTTTTACCTGTTCCCAGAAAGGAACCATGCGTTTTGTAGTCAGGTGCATTTATAAGGAGGCGGTGATGGATGAATAAGAGATACCGGTTAGGTGAGATAGAAGAGGCAGTATCGGAAATGGAAGAGCTAATTGACATCGAGGATGATATTGCAGAGATTGATGATGAATTTCAGATAGTCGTAAGCGGCTGGTCTGTGTATGTCGAAAGCCTGAATCTGACACTCAGACAGGGAATAGCCTGTGTATGGGATGCAGAGGAAGGATTATTTATGCCTGATTTTGATGTGACCATCGTGTATGAGGGGAACATTGAAACACAGGAGTGGCTCTACTATGAGCAGGACGGAATGGTCGTTACACTTGGCAACTGGTTAAATGGCAGATTGTCTTGTGAACAGATAGAACAGCTTTGGTGTGAGTTTATCATACCGGAGCAAAACAAAGAACAAAAAGAAAGCGAGGAATAGCATATGAAGTATTCAATTAAGGTAAACGAAGTAAGGGCAAAAGAGGGCAGCAATATCAAAGGATTTGCAACAGTGGTATTCGGTGATTCATTTAAGATCACCAATATTGCAATCCTTGAGAATAAGGACAAGGGAGAGCTTTTCGTATCAATGCCAAGATACCGCTCCAATGAGCGTGATGAAAGCAACGGCGTGATCTATAAGGATGTGTGCAATCCTATCACAGCGGAGTTTCGTGAGGAACTCTATACCAATATCCTTGATGCCTATGCAAGAATCAAGGAACCGGAGAAAGAGGAGACACAGAAGCAGGACAGAACACAGGAAATGCCAGAGTTTTCCGTAACTGTGACACCTTATGAGAGGGAAGGCAGTAACATCAAAGGACTTGCACGCATTTATTTTGAAAACAGTTTCATTGTAAATAATATCAATATCGTGCAGGGAAAAGAGAAAATCTTTGTATCAATGCCTTCCTATAAGACAAAGCAGGTAGATGAGCAGGGCAAGCCAATCTATCAGGATGTCTGCTATCCGGTCACAAAGGATTTCAGGGAAAAACTCTATAATGAGATTATCTCGGAATATGAGAAAGCAAAGGATAAGAGCAACGAAAAGGCGAGGGAGAGTGCCGAGAAACATCATGGCAATCCCGATAAAGAGAAGGACAAAGAGGCAACGCTCTTTCGATAATCAGTAATTAAGGTACAGGGGCGGCCAAGGCTGCCCCGTTTATGAATGGAGGACACAGAATGGATATGGAAGCAGGAAAAACACTTACCAATGAGGAGGTCATAAGGGAACTTCTCGAATTATTAAAGAAAAATGCCATGAAAGGGCAGGCAAACGATGTATTTGAGATATGCAGCTATGTGGATGGACTGGAGAAAAAGATTGATTCCATGACGGAAGAACTCACCAATATGCAGAACCAGATCAAAGAAATGCAGGAGGATACACTTGTCAATAATGCTAAAAAGGCATTGTCGGAAGCACAGGAGCGACTTAATGCCAGATGTGAGCAGATAAAGTCGCAGCTATCAGAAGTGAAAGCACAGGTCAAATCTACAGCAAAGCGCATAGTTGATGAAGCAAAGGCAAAGGGAAGAGCAGCATTACACAGGGTATCTGAGTTCTTAGGAATTAAGAAAAGGCTTCTTGATATCCGAGAGAATGTAAGAGGTGCAATCAAGATCACGGATAAGGATATAGCAAAGACAGCGCTTCTTGCAAAAGGATTTCGTGAAGCCGGTCAGACAGCAGCCAATGCATTCCGTACTTTTGCTGACAAGCCGGAGGTGGATTATTCACAGAAAGAGCAGAAACATCCAATTACAAAGGCGGTGCTTGCACCTATGAAAGCAGTGAAAAAGATACTTGTATCAATGGAGCTACATCTGGATGCTTCGATTGATAAGCTTGATAATTTGGCTATGAATGTGCAGCTTGATAAGGAAAAGCATATGGAGAATGCGAAAGCACAGGAACAGACAGAGCCGGAGAGGGCAGAAGCTGAGCGAGTAGAAGCAGAGATTGTATATTCACCGATGGTCGCTGAACCGCAGGAGTATCAGTATAATGCAGATGCATTTGAAAATTATTTGAGAGATAATGCTGCAAATGATAATAAGAACAAAGAAATAATAATGCAAAAGGATAAAAATGTACGATGAGTAGGCATAATTCGTAAATTAATTGCCACTACGTTTTTGAAATAGCATTGAAGTGGTATCTACGATGTTTTGATGTGAAATGGATTCTGCGGTATACACAAGGAATACAAATTGACTTTTCCAGGTTGGTGTTGTAAACTATGATTAGCATTGACTAACCATAAGGAGGGCGCTCATACATGACAAATCAATACATGAATAATCTTTATCGTGATCTGCTCTCTAATTCACCGCAGACGATCACCATAGATATTCCGGCAGACATGGGAACCGGTCAGATTTCGCAGATCGTCACGAAACAGGGAGCAGTTGTTTCAGACTGGAGAATGAATTACTTTTCGGATATGAACGTGCAGGGAGTGAGCAGTGAAGAATACATACAAATGCTGTTCTGCTTCAATGACGGTGTTTCCTGGAATATTGCAGACAACCGGCAAAGTGCCAGCATACAAAAGGGTGAATCCTGTATTTATCGCGGCCACGGGAAAATGGAATATCTGTGCTATTCTAAAAAGAGCGATTTCCTTTTCAAAAATGTGAAAATACCTCTATCCTATTTCTATAAGATTCTGAATGACTACTTTGAGGCTGGTGAGATCGAGGTCTATCGGAAAAAATTATTGGACGGCATATCAAAGGTGAATATCACGCCCTATATGGAACACATTTTTGCGGAGCTGCAAGACTTCACGCAATATCGTGGCGGGTTGGGATACCTGTTTCTGGAAAGCAAGGTCTTTGAGCTGCTATCGGTATATTTGAGCGAGGTCCTGGAGCTGAGTATTCTCGCTTCAACCTACGTTGCAATTTCCAGAAGTGACCGGGATTCCATCATAGAGGCAAAGCGAATTATTGACAGCCAGCTTGCCCTGGCTCCGAGCTGCGAGGAATTGGCGCGGCAGGTCAATATAAGCACTTCAAAATTGACAAAGGGCTTTTCCTCCCTGTTCGGAACATCGGTTCATGCGTATGTCATCGACCAGCGGTTAGAAAAGGCGGCAAGCCTGCTGTTAGAAAGTAATTTGAATGTCAGCCAGGTGGCTATACTGGTGGGATATTCAAAAGCGAGCAATTTCGCAGCGGCGTTCAAAAGGAAATACGGAGTGAATCCGAAAAACTATAAAGCAGAAGCTACGATTGGATAAACGCAAAAATACTGATTTTGGGTAGAATAAAATTGGTTTTGGGTTGGAATCGTGGGTGCAAATTGTTATTATATGTGGTGTGGTTAGAAGAAGCTAACCACACCACATTTTCATTTTCTCAGAGATAAGGAGGATACTGGTATGAGTTCCCAGAAAAAAAGTTCCCGGCTTGAGGGAAAAGA
>OGPQ01001732.1_pt1 | contig 14202 bp, 9 predicted proteins | sample 1552971 | NCBI WGS metagenome assembly OGPQ01 (sample SAMEA2580232, study PRJEB22360) | human gut metagenome | biome: human gut; feature: human-associated habitat; material: faeces | place: Denmark | collected 2008/2010 | reverse complement strand
CAGGACTGCACAGCCGCCAGCACCACGCGCACTGCACTGGTGGCACGGGTGCTGCTCAGACCCGCGGCCTGCGCCAGCCGGGCGGCGGCATCCCGGTCGTAGAGATACTGACCGCTGCGGGCAGCCTCGAAGAAGATCTCCTTCAGGGCGCGCAGCAGTACGGAAAACCGAGCATCCGCATTGGCGTGCCACTCCAGCGTTAGCTGCATGGCGGGGGTCAGGTGCAGCTGGGCATTCAGCGGCAGCTTATCGCTGTGGGGGTACAGCAGATACTTGAACTGCGGGAAGGAAAAATCGTTCTGCCAGCGGCTGCTCCACAGGCGGGCAAGGTCTACGTCGTAGACTCCGGCGGCCTCATCCTGCAGGGTGGCAGCACCGGTACAGATGCGGTTGACTGCAGCGGCATCGGCGCTGCCGAGCAGGAAATACCCGTGGGTGAACAGAGGAGAGGGCCGCATGATGAAGGGCGCATAGCCGCGTGCTTCGCTGTCCTTCTGGATCAGCAGCATGGCGGTCTTGACCTTGGCCAGCGGGTCCTGCTGGTGTTCGCCGTTAGGGCTGGCAAAGATGTAGGCGAAGCTCTCGGCGTCCACCAGAAGCTCGTTGCGGTGCTTGGTGGCAGTGGCCGGCTGGCTGGCGCGGTGCTGGCGGTACAGCTGCAGCACCTTGCGCATCACCTGCACCAGCTGCCAGGGCTGAATGCTGGAAAGGCCGTGCAGGCGGTTGATGTGCTTGAAGTCGTTGGCCATGTGCTCGTATACGGCACGACCGTGGATCTCCGGGTCACGGGCGGCGCGGCCGATCTCCTGTGTGTAATCACACAGGTTGCCGGTGGGGGCAAAGTGCAGCACAAGGGCAATGTCCGGGATGTCGATGCCCATGCCAAAGGCCTTGGTGGCCAGCATGATCCGGCGCTTGCCGCTGCGGAAATCCTCCAGATTCTCCGCTTTGGCTTCGCCGGAAAGCTGCGCGTGGTAGCGGGTCACAGCATTGCCCAGACGCTGTGCAAGGCAATGGGTGTAGAAGCGCTCCAGCAGACTGACGGTGGGAAAGTAGATCAGGGTCTTCTGCCCCTGCTCCAGCGCGGTGGTGATCTGCCCGGTCAGAGCCTGGAACTTGTCCAGCTCGTACTCCCGGCGGCCGGTCACGCGGGGCACCTCCCGGATGCACAGCTCGATGTTGCGGCGGCGCACGCAGCCCAGATAAACGATGGGGTCCGGCGACATGTGCAGGCTGCGCAGGGTCTCGCGGTACATGTCCTCCTCGCCGCCATAGGTGGCCGTGGCCGTAAAGGTGGCGGTGACAAAGGCATGCTGGCGCGGACCGTTCAGCTGCTGTTTGCGCAGCTTGTTCACGTAGTCACCCAGAAACCAGTAGTCCGGGCGGAACTGCTTGCCCCAAGTGGTCACAATATGGGCCTCGTCCACGATCAGCAGGCCGATGGCACGGTCACCGATCAGGTCGGAGATATCGCTGCGGCTCAGCAAGGACTCCGGCGAAAGATACAGGATGTCGCAGCGGCCCTCCTGCACCTCCTGCGCAATGGTCTTTTTGACCATGGGCGGGATGTCGGAGTTGATGGTGCGGGCCTTGGCGTAGCGGTGCTTCTCCATGCCCTGCACCTGATCGTTCATCAGGCCGATCAGCGGCGAGATCACCAGCGTGACCATCCCGTATTTCTCGGCCAGATCAATGGCCGGGATCTGGAACATCACGCTCTTGCCCGCACCGGTGGAGGCAGTCACGAACAGGTCGCGGTAAGTCTGCCCCGCGCGGCAAAGCTCTGCCTGCTGGATGAGGTCATCGATGATGTCCTCTTGGGTGATGGTGCGCAGCTTCTTCTCGCCGCGATGCAGAGCGTCCAGGTCGTAGACATCCAGCGGGAGAAAGTCCGGGTAACCCCAGTGCTGCTGCAGAAGGGTGCGCGCCTCCGGGCAGACGGGGCGCTCCGGCTGCATTGTCTGCGCATGCGCTCTGGAAAGCTGACCCGGAAAAGCGCCAGCCAGCGCCGCAAGGCTGTCGGCAAGACCAGCCTCATCGCCGATGAAGCTGTCGGCTGAAACGCAGAGCGTTTTGCCACGGCGCAGCTGCTGCACAAGGCAGAAATAATTGGCTTCTCCGGTAAGCGCAAAGGTAGAACTGCTGGCGGCGGTTTCGGGAACCGTATGTGGTGCTGCACCAAACGATACGCGCTCGACCTGCGGGTACTGACGCAGCAGAGCGTCCAAAGGAATGCAGCAGGCAATGCCTTCCTCCGTATGCAGCAGGTTGGAGTAGACACGCAGGCAGGGTTCAATGCCGGGCAGCGGAGTATCCTGCGGCGTTTCCGGGTCAAAGTGGCTCAGAAGGCCGGACTGCATCTCCGGCGTAAGCGTCACAGACACAGGGAGCAGCGTGCGGTAGCAGGTGTTCTGCACCAGAATGATGTGCGGGAACTCCTGCGCAAGGGTATCGGCATGCAGGGCAAACTCCTCTGCGGTGATCACACAGGGGTTCTGCTGCAGCAGACTGCTCAGGTAGCGGGACAGGCGCTGCTGCAGCAAAGCATCCAGAGAAGGACGCGGAAGACCGGCGTCCTCCGAAGAAAAACCCCACAAGACAAACAGAGTATCCTCAGCAGCATGGGCGGAAAGATAAGAACAAAGCAATGTATTCATGGCAAAATCCTCCATCAGGTCAAAAAATCAGGCAGCAAAAAGAGTGAATGAGGAGCGGCGCTTCAGCATCTCCCGCAGGTGGCGCTCGGCACGCACCTGAATCTGGCGGATACGTTCCCGCGTGACGCCCAGCTGCGCACCGATCTCGTCCAGTGTACGGCAGCGGTCATCCGGGATACCGTAGCGCAGCCGGAGAACAGTGGACTCGCGTTCGGGAAGCTGAGAAAGAAGCAACCGGACTTCCTGAACGGTCTCGTTCTCGCTCACAGTGTCCACAGGATCGGGGCTGACGTCATCCGCCAGAAGCTCCGCAAGCTCGGTGTCGTGGCTCTCGCCGACCATAAGGTTCAGGCTGGTAACGTTGAGGTAAACGAGCATGTCGCTCAGGTAGTGGCGCGCCTGCTCCACTGTGCAGGAGTGACCGCTGCTGGCTTCAGCTTCGGCAATGGCATGCCAGAGATCCGGACCATCTAGCTGCATACAGGTAGTGCAGACGACACGCACCCGGCAGAGCGTGTCAAAATAGTGTACCGGGATGCGTACCGTAAGGCCGGTGTTGATGGCTTCGCGCAGGATGGACTGGCGGATCCAGTAAGCGGCGTAGGTCAGGAAGCTGTAGCCCTGCAGCGCATCGAACCGCTGGATCGCAGTAAACAGTCCCAGAATGCCGTTCTGGAAGTTATCCTCCTCGGTCAGGCAGCTATGGGCGAGCAGCTGCGGAACTCTGCGGGCCATCAGGTGGACAAAACCGGCGGTCTTGCGCACGAGGATCTCCTTGGCGCTCTCATCACCCTGTTGTGCCAATACGCAGAGCTGCTCGTTGGTCATGGACCAAAGCTGCTTGGAGGTAAAGTCGCTGCGGCAGAAAGAAGCGGCCTTTCTGCTGCTGGGTATAGCGGCGCTGGTATCCACTAGGATGCCAATCCCCGCCAGCTCGGCCAGCAGATGTTCTTGCTCCTGCTGAGAACAGGAGCCAAACAGCGCCTCAAAGCCTTGCGCAGACAGGTGATTGCCGTTCGTCAGCATCGGGCGTACACGATTCAAAACTGCATTATATTCCATGGTAAAACCCCGCTTTCACTTCCAACTGTAAGTGTCTTCGCTTAGTAGAAGCCCATGGATGCAATAGAGTTAAGTCTTTTGAGAAAAAAATTTATGGTTATCTTTTTGGAAATGTCAGTCAAATAAAAAATCAATGAGTTCTCTTATAAAGGTATAGAATTAAGCAGCAAGGACAGAAAACCTTGCCAAAGAAACAAACTATACAGAGCTTTTTGCGTATGATATAATAAAATTATAAATCTTAATTGGGAATATCGTTTTAGGAGGCCACCATGGAGCCAATGAAAGCAACCAGTGTCAACAGCCGTGCAGAGGAGCTGTTTGTACAGCTTTTCTGTGAGGCTTTTGGACCTGAGAAAACCGAAAATTTGCAGGTCCAGTACCCCTGCGTGGACATCTATGGACGGCATCGCTATATCGACTTTGCGCTGGAATCTCCTGAATCCAAAATTGCGATTGAGATAGACGGCGAAACCTACCATAACCCAAGCAAGGTGTCTGAGAACAAGTATGCGGATGACCTCCTGAAGCAGAATAGCTTGATTTACGACAACTGGAAAGTATACCGATGGATTTATAGCCAGCTTGAAAAGCAACCGGAAAAGATTAAGGATGAGCTGATTACCTTTTTGGGCAGCAGTCCCATGTTCAAGGCATTTGAAGCAGACCTGCCGGTGCAGATGGGACTGACCATCGAACTTCGGGATTACCAGCAGGAAGCCATCGACAACCTCAAGAAGATGCGTGAGGACGGCAAAACCATTGCGCTGCTGTACCATGCAACCGGCGTAGGTAAAACTATCACAGCAGCAACGGATGCCAAGGCAGTGGGTGGGCGCACGCTGTTTCTGGTCAACGCCCTGAAGCTGGCATCTCAGGCAAAAGAGACCTTTGCTAAGGTCTGGCCGGAAGCGACTTTGGGAGAGTACACCGGAAGTCAGAAGGATATGACCCAGACGGTCATTTTTGCAACGGTGCAGAGTATCTCCAAGGATCTGGAAAAATTCTCCCCGACAGATTTTGATTATTTGATCGTGGATGAATGCCACCATGCAGCGGCTAATACTTATCAAAAAATCTTTACCTACTTCCATCCGAAGTTTATTCTGGGCTTGACTGCAACACCGGAGCGCAGTGATGGCGAGGATATGCTGGAGTTGTTTCAGAATGTTGCCCACAAAATGGACCTGAAGACTGCAGTGGAGCGCGGTGTACTGGTGCCGATTCGCTGCATCCGGGTCAAAACCAACATTGATCTAACCGATGTGCGAATCAATGGTATCAAATACAACTCGCAGGATCTGGAAAGTAAGCTGTTCATTCCGGAGCGCAATCAGTTGATTGTTGATACCTATCTGAAGTACGTGAATGGCAAGAAGACTGTGATTTTTTGCGCAAGTGTAGATCATGCGGCGGAGATTGCGAAGCTGCTGCGCGACAATGGGGTGAAAGCAGAGGCTGTTTCCGGGCGTGACCGGGTAGAAATCCGGGATAAGATCCTGAAAGATTACGAAACCGGTTCGACGAATGTTCTTTGTGCCTGTGACTTGCTGAATGAGGGCTGGGATAGTCCTCATACCACAGTGCTGTTCATGGCACGACCCACAATGTCTAAAACAATCTATATGCAGCAGCTTGGGCGAGGCACCCGCCGCTGTCCGGGAAAAGATGACCTGCTGGTGATTGATTTTGTAGACAACGCCAATATGTTCAATATGCCATACAGTCTGCATCGGGTGCTGGATATTTCAAAATATCAGCCCATGGCCTATGTACTGGCCCCGGAGAACAAGCGGAAGCTGGATCAGGACATGCTGTTCAAGGGAGAAAAGCCGGAAGCGTGGCTGGATGTGCCAATCGACGTGTCCGACTATGAGATCATTGACCTTTTCAACTGGCAGAACAGCGTCAAGGATATGATCTCGCAGATTGAGTTCGTCCGGATGGTGGATGTGCAGTCCGAGACGGTGGAACGCTACATTAAGGACGGAAAAGTCAAACCGGACCTTTCGATTCCCTTTGGTGATAAGCGGATGTTCCACTATCTCCGGGAGGAAAGCATCCGCAACATTGCGAAACAGTATGGCTGGGATCTCATTACGCCGCAGAATATGGCGGACAAGTTCATGAAGTTCATCGAAACGATGGACATGAGCTACTCCTACAAGCCGGTGCTGCTCAAAGCAATCTATGAGTATATGGACACCAGCGGCAGAGTCGCTCTGCCGGACGTGGTGGACTACTTCATCGACTTCTACGAGGACCGCAAGGCGCACGGGATGATCGCAGAGAAATCCACCAGCATTTATCAGAAGGGCGGTTATACCCGGAAGGATGTGGAGAAGAACATCCTCTCCAACCCCTTCAAGCGCTTTGAGGATATGCGATTCCTGATGCGCTGCAAGGACGTGGAGACTATCGAGGTAAACCCGATCATCTTCCGCAAGCTCACACGGGAAGATTGGCTGCATATTGTGGATGTCTGCGATAAGAGCCTTGAAAAATATTATTTGCGGCTCAAAAAATGATATGAACTTCGATAATTGACTGCGGGTGACGTGCATGATGAAAATAGTGAGAAATATGATTCGGTGTAAAAAGTGCGGGGACAGTATTGAAAGCTGTTCTGTACATGATTTCAAGTTTTGTTTTTGTGGATCATGTGCTGTCGATGGGGGAAATGAGTATCTCCGTAGGAGTGGAAACACGGAAGACTGGGAAGAATTATCTGAAACGCAAAGTGTAGACGATTGAAAATTAAGTTGAGAACAATCTTTAAAGCCGAAGTTCAGCGGCAAGCAAAAAAAGCTCTTGGCCTTTAATATAGGGGCCAAGAGCTTTTTTACATCTTGTCTTGGAACATAAAAGAAGGTACAATGGTAGAAAAGAGAACGTGCATCAGTCAAATAAGGTGGTGGAGGCGATGGGCGTACATTATGCACACGGAAAGATGTGTAGCACATGTGAGTACAGTTGGTGAGTGTAAAATTTATTTTGAAGATTTCATGCCCTACGGTCTGGTACTGAAAGAAGCGAATGACTTTGATGCTCGTGTGATCAGCTTCTATTCTAGGGGCATTCAAGAGTATTGCCAGCAGCGGTGCAAAGAGTGATTAGATGTTGGAGGAATTTGAAAATGTGGTTGGATAATGCTTCAGAAGTAGATATCTTGTTTTATGAACCATATGCAAACGTCATTGCAGACATTTCTCAGAATCCAAATTACAAACCATTAACCATCGGAGTATTTGGAGTCTGGGGTGCTGGAAAATCAACCCTTCTTAAATTGATAAAACAGAAAATTGATGAGAAAGCACAGAAAAAGGAAAAAACATTATGTATTAATATTAATGCTTGGATGTTTGAGGGATATGAAGATGCAAAAGTGGCTTTGATGGAGGCACTTTTGCGTGAAATTAAAGAACACAAAGACATTCCCTCTAAAGTAAAAGACGGCATATCAAAATTGTTGAAAAAGCTTGACTTATTTAAACTTGCGACGAAGGCCGTATCGGTAGGGGCACCTCTGATTGCATCGGCTGCAACGGGAAATCCAGTGCCTTTTATGATCAGCATTTCTACGAATGCTGAAGCAATTGGCGAGAGTGTTAAGAATACAGCTAATGCTGTTCAGTCGATTCGGGATGATTATATTAAAACTGACGAAGTAAATGATGAAAATAGTGTTGTTAATAATGTCAGAAAATTCAGAGAAGAATTCCAAAAGGCTCTTGAAGATGATGCAATTGAAAATATTATTGTCTTAATCGATGACTTGGACAGGTGCCAGCCAGATCGAATTATAGAGACATTAGAGGCAATTAAACTTTTCTTGTCAGTAGAAAAAATGACTTTTATTATTGCAGCAGATGAAAATGTTATTCAGTATGCCATAAGAAAAAAGTATCCACCAATTGAAAATTACACAGTGAATTTGGATAAAGAATATATCGAAAAAATTATTCAATTGCCAATTTATATACCAGAACTGTCATCAAAAGATATAGAAAATTATTTGATGTTCTTGGTTGTACAAGAGTACTGCCCAAAGGAGCAGTTTGAAGCTTTTTTAGAAAAGATAAAAAAAGAAAAGCTTCTCATATCGGATGATGTTATCGATGTGCAGAAAATAAAGGAAAAGGCGATGGATTTTATTGGAGATGAGAATAAAAGAAAATTTGAAGAAACAGTAGATGTTATTGCCGGAATAAAAGCCATTGTTGCAGGAAATTTAAAAGGTAATCCTAGACAAACAAAACGATTTTTAAATACCTATATAACAAAAAAGAAATTGGCAGAATTGTATTTTGGAACTGATGAAGGCGCTCTTGACACACGAGTATTGGCCAAACTCCTTGTTCTTCAAAAGCTGGATAATGACTTGTTTATACAGTTAAATGAGTGGAATAAAAGATTTACAACGGAAAATGAAGAATTTAAAGCAATGCTTGAGTGCATAGAATCGCCTGATAATGAAAATGAGAAATTTAAAGCATGGAATATTCCTTCGATAATTAAATGGGTTGAATCTGAGCCAAAACATTTGGAGAAAATACGTTTGGATCGGTATTTCTACTTGACAAGGGAATCTCTAAAAAAGGCAGATGTTGATATTTCAACGCTTTCGGCAGCTGCAAAGGATGTCCTGGAACATATTGGAAGAGCAGCGCGCGGATTGATGCCTCAGATTGTAGAGAAGATAGCGGCTTTGAACGCGGTTGATCAGTCAAAGGTTTTCGAGGTCGTCACTCCTAAAATCAAGAAGGGTGAAATTGAGTTTTATATTATAAGAAGCTTGTTTGTGAATTTTGAGGCGTATAGAGATAAAATCTGTAATGCATTGGAAGGATATTCAAAAAAGATAACGCTTAGAAGTGTACCGGCGATTAGAGAAATGAGAGCAGCAGATTTAAAAAAAGTAGATGATCTTCTTGCTACTTGGGAAAAATCGGGGATACTTGAAAAAAAGATTATGGAAGAAATAAAAAAAGAAGGAAAATAAAAAATGGGAACTTCTAAAGGATATATTCCGCCGACTAAACCAGAATGGAGTAATGCCAAAAGGGCTATATCATCTTTTTTACGAAATCGGGATGCAGATTCAAGAGTAAACGCTATTCAGAAATTTGGTGAGGCAATGAGTTCTGGAGCTGCAGTTGGCACTACATCATTTGCCAACGCTGCTGGTAATATTTTGGGGTTTGCCTATGATATTAGACAGCAGGGCTTAGAACAAGGTTTGATCGATTTTGGTCGATCAGATTTAATTGAAAAATCTTCGAATGAAATATTGCATGAACTACTTTATCAATTTACAAATAATTCCTCTTCGCTAGAAGATTCATTGGCGGCAGATTCACTATCTCAGGCTCTTGATAATTTGCAAATAGATTCCGTAGATCAATTGGGAAATGTGGATTTGGACAGTTTGTTAAGAGAAATGGTTACCTCATTTGTGCAGATCAGTTTCGATGTGAATTTTGAAGAGAAAATAGGAAAAGGTCGTACAAGTAACGAAAAATTTGAGATATTAGATGAAATGCATTCATACATAGCTGATGCACTACATGATTCATTGTCTGATAAGGAAATAAAGCAAATTAATCTTAAGGACATCGGTGCAGCAAATGTTGTTAAAGAGGCATTGAACGAAGCATATGATGTATGCACGCGTTTTTATGGGGGGACAGCCTAATGAAATTTTGGATAAAAAAAGAAAACGATGCGGACCCGGACATTGAATGGAATGACGCTTATATTCTTACATTAAACAGGGACTCAAAAAGCACTATCTATTCTGGATTGCCCAATATATGGTATCATTTGGGTCAGCAAAGAATGAATTCGATTTACGAAGATTTATTTGTAATAGGACTTAGTGTGTTTGCCTTAGATAAAAGGATTTCGAGAAGTCTATTTTTGGATTCATGGACACGAAAAATAGAGGTTTCTATTCCAGTTTTAGAGCGGGACAAATGGGATAATTGTAAAATCCAATGGAGCAAGATTCTTTCTTTTTTGACAGGAGATGAGTGGAAGGTTTCTTTTCGGCAGGCGACTACGGAATACGGTTCACATAAGAACAAAAATAGAAAATATATAGATTTATCTGGATGCGATTGTGTTAGCTTGTTCTCTGGAGGTCTGGACTCATATTGCGGTGCGATAAAACTATTGCAAGAAGGACACTCTCCAGTATTGGTTGGGCATAATGAATATCCAAAGCTTCGTTATATTCAAGAACAATTCTGTGAAAATTTCAACGAATGCTTTCCTTCCCAAAAATCAGTTTTTCTTGGCTTTACCGCTGGAGCAAGAGCGCCATTTAAGACGGATGAGCAGTTGTGCAGAGTGGAAAATACTTCTAGAGGACGTTCTTTACTGTTTTTATGTGCGGCGGTTTCTATTGCTGGCATCATGGGAAAACAAGTTCCGGTGTATATACCTGAGAATGGATTCATTGGCTTAAATGTGGCTCTTACAAATGGCCGAAAAGGATCCTGTAGTACTAGGACAACGCACCCTTATTTTTTAAATTCACTAAATGAGCTGATTGCAAGTGTTGGAATTCAAAACCATATTTCTAATTTCTTTGCTTTTAACACCAAACGAGAAATTGTGAATATGGTTTCCGAAACAGATGCATTTAAAAGGTGCTATAAAAATACTATTTCATGCTCGCATCCATGTGTAGCTAGATACAATCGTGTGGGTTCTAGAGAATATCCTGTAAACTGTGGATTTTGTTACCCTTGTATTATTCGGAAGAGCTCTTTACAAGATGTTGAGTCGAAAGAAAATGAGGTCAGAAAGGCATCGGAATTCATTGAAGCAGAAGCGGATAAAAACAAATCTGCAGATCTATTTGCGGTTTTAAGTAGTATTCATAGATACAAAAATTTTTCGGATAAAGAGATTGAACGATTGATTCGTTGTACGGGAAAACTTGATTTTGAAGAAGTTCAAGCATTTAAACGAGTCTATAAACAAGGTATGAATGATTTGATTGAATATTTTTCAGATGATTCGAAAATAGAAGCATATATGTAATGATGAACTTAATAGATACACATTTCCATTTGGATCATTATAAAAACTATCTGGAGATGGCCAGAAATATTACAGAACTAAAACAGTATACAATCTGTGTAACAAATTCACCTGGTGTTTTTTGGACGTGCAAAAATCAAATTACAGAGACAAAATATTTAAAGTTTGCTATAGGCTTTCATCCGCAGGAGTCGACATTAGATGAAAATGATATAAAAGATTTTATGAGACTTATAATGTTGACTAATTATATTGGCGAAGTAGGATTAGATTATTCGGCGAAATCGTATATGGACAAACAACTTCAATTAAGATTTTTTGAACAGATTGTGGAGCTTTGCGCTTCGGAAAATAAGTTGATGACGATACATATCAGGGGAGCAGAAGAAGATGCTATTCGTATTTTGGCAAAATACAATCCCCAAAAAGCAATTGTGCATTGGTATACGGGAAATCGCGACCATATGTTGAAATTAGTGGATTTAGGTTGCTATTTTTCGATAAACACAAACATGGTAAATAGTTGTAATGCGGAAAAATATCACTTGTTGCCTTTAGAACGGCTTTTAATAGAATCTGATGGCCCGTACACGAGAGTTAATAAGAAAAAGTATGTTCCTTCTCTTCTGCGGGATGCTTATGATGAAATATCAGTCTTCTATAAGAACTTTGATATGATCAGCAATATTTATGAAAACTTCAAAAGAATACTATCGGTTTAGATTAATAAAGATAGAATATATTCTAATATATTGCTATATAGAAGTTACAGCAGGAATGGTATGATACAAGAAAAATAGATGTGTGAAACTGGAAGAAAGTAATGAATGAGGTAATAGTCTATCATATCATGCACACGGAAAGATGTGTGGCACAGGTGAGCACGGCTGGTGAGTGCAAAATTTATTTTGTAGATTTTATGTCCTACGGTCTAGTGCTGAAAGAATCGAATGACTTTGACGCTCGAATCAATAATGTGATCAGCTTCTATTCTTGGCGTGCATCCAGACTGATACCGTACGACCGTACTTATGCAAAGGAAATCTTGAATAGCATTGGTGTGTCCCAGAGCAATACGGATAGGGAACGTGCCTGGATTACGCTTTCTTACCATTGATTATCTTTGTTGGATGTGTTCTGGGTAAAAGCAGAAAATGAGACAGTTCGGTTCGAGGAGATCAACCTTTACACGCATTCTCTGAGCAATGACTTTGTGGATATTGCACTGTGTGGACATCAGAAGACTGTAACAAATGCCCATTTTCTGGCTGATGATTTGTCCACGGGTGGATGCTACCCCAAGGCGTGGGTGCACAAAGAGGATGGCTTTTACCTTTATAAAGGCGGTGGAAGAAACGCTGTTGAGCGCGAAGTGCTGGCAAGTAAAATTTGCCGATGCTTTGACTGCCATCAGGTTCTGTATGAGCAGGGGATGTTTGAGAACGAGCCAGTTTCCATCAGCAAAATTATGACTTCACAGCGGTATAGCCTTGTGACGTATGCAGCCTATGATGTCTACTGCACAAACCGTGATTGGAATACGCTGGATAAAATTCTGGAACTGGATGCTCACGGATACTATATGATGAACATTCTGGATTATCTGGTGGGCAACACTGACCGCCATTGGGAAAACTGGGGCCTGTTGGTGGACAATGAGACGAATCAACCTATCCGTCTGCATGACCTGATGGACTTTAATCGAGCGTTCCAGCAGTATAACACGCTGGAAGGTGCAAACTGCCTGACTGTTGGAAAGCGGCATTTGAGCCAGAGAGAAGCAGCGATAGAGGCAGTTAAGAAAGCTGGCTTGAATCAGAATTGTTTTGTGGACGAGGCTGTATGGAATGAGCGTATAGAATGGAAAAATATATTTCAAATGAGGCTGAGTGATTTGAAAAAGTCAGTAGGGTAGTATCGAACATTTTTTATGGATTCATTGGATAGCCAGAAAATGCGAGAGCACAAAGAATTTGATTTTAGACTTGTGTAAGTGTTAATTCAGTTGCGTTGGATGGAATATAAGAAGGATTATATTTGGTTGATAACAATATGAGGAACATAGAATGACACAAGAAGAGTTAAATGCTGCAATTGAGGCAGATGGATATTGCAAGCCACGTGAAGAAATAAAAGAGTTTGATAATCGTCTTTATCTGCAAGAAGTGGGGGCTCGTTGCCCATTATGTGGAAAATTGCTGATAGATCGAAGGCAAAAAAAGAAAGTAAAGCTATTTGAAATAGCACACATCTATCCTAATAGACCGACAGAAGAACAATATAGAACTTTGCAAGGACTACCAAGACTTGGAGATAATTCGGAGTCGTATGACAATAAGATAGCATTATGTCGCGATTGCCATAAAACACAAGATCATCACACTACTGTTGAAGATTACATACAACTTTTGAATATAAAAAAGAAATGCTTGCAAAATACTGCATTGAATGAAGCAACAGCAACTCTCGGACTAGAAGATCAGATTTGTGAGGTGCTAAAAAGGCTGACAACTGTGAAAGAAAGCGAGTTGGCAGAGCTTAATTATACCCCTGTTCCGGTTGCAAAAAAATTCTCAGAATCAGAGCTTTTATTGAAAATACGAGTTGAAGGATATGCGATAAGGTTCTATCCATTTATTTACGATATTTTCAAGGATATGGATGGAAAAAATGGATTTCATATGCAGATTTTATCAGGGCAAATCAAGAGCTGCTTTGTAAAGATGAATGATGTTACATCGGATAAATCGAAAATCTTTGACTATATAGTGAATTGGGTGAAGACTAAAACGAGCACACAATCAAAAGAAGCGTGCGAAATAGTTGTATCATATTTTGTTCAAAACTGTGAGGTTTTTAATGAAATTGCCGAGTAAAGTTACCTCATATAAAGAAAGTGTAATAAGTAAATTTCCGATTGTTTTGGAATCGTTATCATATGATTACTTCCTATTAGGAACACTGTAAATACAAGGCTTTTCGGAGCCTACAAATCAGAAAAAATAATATTTGATCTATCACATTACGCAAAAAGCCGTCCGGCATGAAAAACGGGCGGCTTTTTTGCGTGGATAGACGGAAAGGAGGCACAAAAATAACTACAAAATTTTAGCGTTCAAATTTGTGCAACTTTAACGAAAAGGAGGATCGTAAATGGCCGATGAAAAACTGAACACAGGCCCTGCGGAGAATACTTCCCCGGAGGCCGCCGGGCCTATCACCACACCTGAACAGGCCGCAGCGTCTGAGCCCCGGCAGGAACATACCGGGCCTACCATACCTGAGCCCGGCGATGTGGTTGTGTCCTTTGACAAAATCAATGAGCTTATGGCGGAAAAGAGGCAGAACGCCCGCGCCGAAGTCGAAAAGGCGGAAACCCCCGAAGCGCCGGAGGCGGCAGCCCCCGGAGAAACACCGCAGCCCGCCAATACGG
>OGPQ01001730.1_pt1 | contig 14212 bp, 14 predicted proteins | sample 1552971 | NCBI WGS metagenome assembly OGPQ01 (sample SAMEA2580232, study PRJEB22360) | human gut metagenome | biome: human gut; feature: human-associated habitat; material: faeces | place: Denmark | collected 2008/2010 | reverse complement strand
CAAGGTCAAAGGGGATTTCTTCCTCGAACCAGGGGCTTTTGACCATGCGGGGCTTTTCGTTTTCCTCGTGGCCCATGGCCCCCTCCACCATATAGCCCACACAGTCGATGAGCCGTACCCGACAGACACCACCGCCTTCTAATTGCAGCGGCACCGCCGTTTCCGGAATGAACTTTGGTTCCGTGGTCATGATGGTGCGCCCTGCCGCCGACTGCGGCAGCTCATCCCGTGCCCGCAGACGGACCGCCTCGGTGCTCATGGCGGGCAGCACCAGCTGCTCCATAAAGCGCTTGATAAAGGTGGACTTGCCGCTGCGCACCGGACCCACCACCCCGATGTAGATGTCTCCGCCGGTGCGTGCGCCGATCTCGCGGCAGATGCCCTGTTGCTCCTGTTTGTCCAAACCTGCTCTCCCCTTCCCGTTTGCGCCGTGCACCGGACGTTGTGCCGGTCCGCTCGTTGTATCGTATGAAAGGGGCGGCGTTCTTATTCCACGCCGAGGAAGCTCTTCAGGCGGGCAAGGTCCGTGTTCAGGACCAGCTCTTCGTCAAAGCCCACGCTCTCCAGCAGCGCACAGGCCAGGTCCTGCCGGCCCACCCAGCTGGGGTCGTGCGCGTCCGAGTCCACAACAATAGGCACCCGGTATTGCTGGCACAGGGCCAGCATGGTGCGGTAGTTCTGGTAGCAGTTGAGCCGCTGGTCCTTTTTGACCAGAGAGCTGTTGTTGACCTCCAGCGCCACATGGTACTGAAGGGCAGCCTGCACCAGCCGGGGGTAATCCAGCGGGGTGTGGTCGTCGTCCGGGTGGGACACCAGCTTCACCTTCGGGTTTTTCATGCACTCGATGAGGTTCGTGGTGTTGCCGTCAGTGCCTTCGTTCTGGTAGCACAGCCCATGGATGCCCACAATGGCATAGTCCAAGCAGTCGATATACTTTTGTTCCAGCGAGAGCCTGCCGCCGTTGAGCACATTGATCTCGCACCCGTGCAGGATCTCCACACCGTCGATCACGCGGGGGATCACGCGCAGGTTCCCGTAATAGAACGGGTCCACCGTTCCGGGGATGCCCGGGGCATGCTCACTGATGCCGATGAGCTGCAGCTGTTGTTCCTTTGCGGCCGCTGCCATCTCCCGGATGGTGCCATAGGCATGGCCGCTGGCAAGGGTGTGCATGTGGATGTCTGCGATCAGACGCTTCATCGTTTTCCTCCTTTTTCGGGGCCAAAAAAGCCGGAACGATCCGCAGATCGTTCCGGCTTGCAGCTTCAGATGGGATAAATCACGGGGTCAGACGGTTGGGGCCGCGGAACAGGAACTCTGCGTCCTTGATGCTCAGGCCGCACAGCAGCATGGTCAGGCGGTCGATGCCCAGACCGAAGCCGCCGTGGGGCGGGCAGCCATACTGGAAGAACTCCAGATAGAACTTGACATCCTCGGCCAGACCCTTCTCCTCAGCCTGCTTCTTCAGCACCTCATAGCGGTGCTCACGCTGGGCACCGGTGGTGATCTCGACACCGCGCCAGATCAGGTCGTAGCCCTGGGGCACACCGTTCTCGTCGCGCATGTGATAGAACGCACGCTTCTCGGCGGAGTAGTCGGTGATGAACAGGAACTCGTGGCCGTAGTGCTTCTTGACCCACTCATAGCTCAGACGCTCGGCCTCGGTAGTCAGGTCGCCCTTCTCGGACTCATCGACCTTGTAGCCGAACTCTTCTTCCAGACCCTTGTACAGGTCGGCCAGCTTGACCACCGGGAACGGAGTGGTGGGCACGATGACTTCCTGACCGAACAGCTCCTTGATCTGGTCGCCGTAATTCTCCTTGACGGCCTTCAGGCCGGCGGTCAGCAACTCCTCTTCCATCTTCATGACATCCTTGAAGGAAGTGATATAGCTGAACTCCAGATCAAAGCCGGAGAACTCAGTGGAGTGCTTGTTGGTATAGCTCTTCTCGGCACGGAACACAGGGCCGGTCTCGAAGATACGCTCAAAACCGGCAGCCATGGCCATCTGCTTGTAGAACTGCGGGCTCTGGGCCAGATACGCGTTGCGGTCGAAGTAATCCACCTTGAACACCTCAGAGCCGCTCTCGCTGGCTGCAGCGATCAGCTTGGGGGTGTGGATCTCGATGAAGTTGCGTTCCAGCAGGAACTGACGCATGGCGTTGACAAAGCAGCTCTGTGCCTTGAACATCAGCTGGTTCTCGTCGGTGCGCAGGTCGATCCAGCGGTAGTCGATGCGCTGGTCGATGCTGGAGCGCTCCACAGCCTTCTTCTTCTTGGTGGCTGCGATTTCCTTGCGCACGATGGGCAGCGGGTCGGCAATGCTCTCGATCTCAATGGACTCGGGGATCATCTCGATGCCGCCCATCTTGACGTAGTCGTTTTCCATCACCTTGCCGGTGACGGTGATGACGGAGTCCGGGGTGAGCTTGTCGATGGTATCCACCAGATCGGGGTGATCGGCCTTTTCGACCGTGATCTGCAGTTTGCCGGTAATATCCTTCAGCACGATGAAGGCCATGTATTTGCTGTTGCGCAGGTTCTCGATAAAGCCCTGCACCTTGACCGTGCTGCCGATTTCCTTCTGGACCTCATTGATATAGGTGCGTTCCATAGGAATCCTCCTTTAAAGTCTTGTACTGTTTTATTATACGCTTTTCCGGGGATAAATCAAGATTTTTTATTGTTCTCATGCAGGGTGCCGGTGCCGCCCTCCACCACACCGTCGTGTTTCAGCACGGCGGCAATGGTGCCAAAGAAGCACCTCACGTCCAGCCCGAAGCTCAAGTGCTCCACATACCAGCCGTCCAGCTTTGCCTTTTCGGCGATCTCCAGCTCATCGCGGCCGTGGATCTGGGCCCAGCCGGTCAGGCCGGGGCGCACATCGTTGGCCCCGTATTTGTCGCGCTCCGCCAGCAGATCGTACTGGTTCCACAGCGCGGGACGCGGACCGATGACCGCCATATCCCCCACAAAGATGTTCCACAGCTGGGGCAGCTCGTCCAGGCTGGTCTTGCGCAGGAAATGCCCCATGCGGGTGATATACTGGTCCGGGTCATGGAGCAGGTGCGTGGGCATGTCGTGGGGCGTGTCGATGCGCATGGTGCGGAACTTCAAAATGTAGAAATGCCGCTTGCCGCGGCCCACCCGCTTCTGTTTGAAAAACACGGGGCCGGGTGAGTCGAGCTTGATGGCAATGGCCAAAATCAGAAACAGCCAGGACAGGCACAGCATGCCGCACAGCGACAGCACCACAGCCAGCAGGCGTTTGATCCCGTTGCGATACACAAACGTTCCCTCCGTTCTTGTTTGCTTCCTGAATACCGCTTCAGTATACCAGCATGGGCTGCCTTTTTCAATTCGATTCCGCCCGGAAGGACGGAATTTTTTCATTTTTATGCCGTCATGACGGTTTTGTAGCAAAAACGTGCCGGTTTTGTCTCTTGTTTTCCGGCAGGGCCTGCCGTAAGATAAAGGTACAAAAGGGCTTTTGATTTTTTGGGGACAAGGAGTTTTTACCATGATCCAACGTTTTACGTTTGGCTGCCCGCTGCCCACCGAGAGCGTCGTGCTGCCGGTGGAGCCTGCCGCCGCCGCAGTGCCGTACCTCACCGCAGAACCAGACGGGAGCTGGAGCTTCTCTTTGGCAGAGGATGCCGTGGTGTACGGCCTGGGCGAGATGCCCCGCGGCATCAACAAGCGCGGCTGGCATTATGTGACCGACAACACCGACGAGTCGCACCACGGAGAAAACCGGCTTTCGTACTATGGGGCGCACAATTTTCTGCTCATCCGGAACGGGGAGGACTGCTTCGGTCTCTTTGTGGATTTCCCCGGAAAAGTCCATTATGACATCGGCTACACCCGGCACGACCGGCTGACCTTCCGCACCGAAGAGCCGGACTACGACCTGTACATCCTGACCGGCGACAGCCCGAACGCCGTCTGCACCGAATTTCGGAAGCTGATCGGCCACAGCTACGTCCCGCCCAAATGGGCCTTTGGTTTTGCCCAGAGCCGCTGGGGCTACAAGACTGCCGAGGACGTGCGCGCCATCGCCCGCCAGTACCGCGAGAACGAGCTGCCTCTGGACATGATCTGCCTGGACATCGACTATATGCAGGGGTACGCGGATTTTACGGTGAACAAGGAGCGCTTCCCGGATCTGGCTGCGCTGAGTGCCGAGCTGAAGCAGCAGGGCATCCGGCTGGTGCCCATCATCGACGCGGGCGTGCGCATCGACCCGGAGGACCCCACCTGCACCGAGGGGCTGGAGAAGGGGTATTTCTGCACCAAAGCCGACGGCACCCCCTTTGTGGCTGCCGTGTGGCCCGGCAAGGCCTATTTTGCCGATTTTCTGCGCCCGGAAGTGCGGGACTGGTTCGGCCACCGTTACAAGATGCTGACCGACTGCGGTATTGAGGGCTTCTGGAACGACATGAACGAACCCGCGCTGTTCTATTCGCCGGACAGGCTGCGGGAATTCCTGGACAGTATGGCTCAGCTGCGCGGGCAGGACAACATCGAACAGGAAGAGTTCTTTGCCAAGGTGGTGGGCGGTGCCATGGGCCTGATGAACAGCCCTGCCGACTACGCCAGCTTCTACCACGACCTGGCCGGGCAGCAGGTGCGGCACGACCGGGTGCACAATCTGTACGGCGGCAGCATGACCCGCGCAGCGGGCGAAGCCTTCGCAAAACAGCACCCGGAAAAGCGGATGCTGCTGTACAGCCGTTCCAGCGTGATCGGTTCGCACCGGTACGGCGGCATCTGGCTGGGCGACAACAATTCCAGCTGGGCCCAGCTGCTGGCCAACATCCAGATGATGCCCAGTGTGCAGATGTGCGGCTTTTTGTACACCGGTGCCGACCTGTGCGGTTTCGCGGGCGACACCACCCCGGACCTGGCCCTGCGCTGGCTGGAGTTTGGCCTGTTCACCCCGCTGATGCGCAACCATGCCGGTGCCGGGACCCGCGAGCAGGAATATTTCCGCTTTGCCGACCAGCTGCCCGCCCTGCGGGAGATGCTGCGCCTGCGCTATGCCTTGCTGCCCTACCTGTACAGCGAGTTCATGAAGAGCGCCCTGGAGAATACCGGCTACTTCCGCCCGCTGGGCTTTGACTGGCCTGCAGACCCCGAAGCACGGGAGGTGCAGGACCAGCTGCTGCTGGGCGACGGCGTCATGCTGGCTCCGGTGTACACCCAGAACGCCGCCGGGCGGCATGTCTACCTGCCGGAGCCCATGCAGCTGTACCGTCTGCGCAGCGCTGAGGACTACGACACCGAGGCCCTGCCTGCAGGCCACCACTATGTGCACTGTGCCCTGAACGAAGTGCTGCTGTTCGTGCGGCCGGGTCATGCCGTGCCGCTGGCAAAGCCCGCTGCCTGCACCGCCGCGCTGGATGAGCAGCCCATTGCCCTGCTGGCCTGCCCGGACGCCGACGGCCATGCCGCGTACCGCATGTACACCGATGACGGCGAGACGATGGATCCTGAACACGACGGGCACTGGACCGTGCTGGACGCCTCTCACTGACCCAGTTTTCACAGCAGCCCCGGAACGTTTGCGGTTCCGGGGCTCTTGCGTTTTGCGGACGTCTGACATATAATCTGACATATAATAGGTATTTGCGCCCGGCTTTCCGGGTACGATCTAAAATCAACCGATTCAGATATCAAAAACATTTCAAGGAGGCGTGTGACCCCATGACGCAAACCCGGGCAGACCGTTCCGCTGACCTGACCAGCGGCCCGATGCTGCAAAAGATCATTCTGTTTTCCATTCCGCTGGCTGCATCCAGCATTCTGCAGCTGCTGTTCAACGCAGCAGACGTTGTGGTGGTGGGCCGCTTTGCCGGCAGCACCGCGCTGGCCGCAGTCGGCTCCAACGGTTCCCTGATCAACCTGCTGGTGAACCTGTTCGTTGGGCTCTCGTTGGGCGCGAACGTCGTAGCTGCCCGCTGCTTTGGCGCAAAGGACGAGCACGGCATACAGGACACCGTGCACACCGCCGTGACGCTGGGCCTTACCAGCGGCGTACTGCTGGCCGTGGTGGGCTTTTTTGCCGCCCGCAGCCTGCTGGAGCTCATGAGCTGCCCGGAGGATGTCATCGACCTTTCTTCTTTGTACCTCAAGATCTACTTCATCGGCATGCCCATGAACATGCTGTACAACTTCAGCAGCGCTCTGCTGCGGGCCGTGGGCGACACCAAGCGCCCGCTGTATATCCTGACATTCTCGGGGCTTGTGAATGTGGCGCTGAATCTTTTCTTTGTCATCGTGCTGAAATTCGGGGTCAGCGGCGTTGCGATACCGACGATAATCTCGCAGTATCTCTCGGCTCTGCTGATAATCATCCACCTCAAGCGCATGAATAACGCCTGCCGCCTGTCGTTCAGGTCGCTTAGGATCCACTCGGCGGAGCTGCGCGATATCCTCAAGATCGGTCTGCCCGCGGGCATACAAAGCTCGCTCTTCTCGGTGTCGAATGTCGTTATACAGTCCACGGTCAATTCCTTCGGCTCGAGCGCAATGGCGGGCGTCGCCGCAGGCTCGAATTACGACGCTTATATCTACACCTGCACCAATGCGATATCGCAGACGACAATGACCTTCGCCTCGCAGAATATGGGCGCGAGGAAGTATTCAAATCTCGGCAGGGTCTATCGACACTGCCTGCTGATAACGCTTGCCATCGGCGTCGGCATGGGTATGCTCGGCATGGCGTTCGGCGACTTCATAGTCGGGCTGTTCTCGGATGACCCCGAGGTCATCGCCATAGGGGCGGAGAGGCTCAGACTGATAATGCCGTTCTACTTCTTCTGCTCGCTGATGGATGTCGCCGCGGGTCAGCTCAGAGGCATGGGCAAATCCTTTGCGCCTATGCTCATCTCGCTGCTCGGCGCCTGCGGCTCGAGGATCCTTTGGGTCTATCTAATCCTGCCCCTCGACCGCACGCTCGTCAACCTCTTCTGGTCTTACCCCGTGTCGTGGGCGCTGACCTTCGCCGTGCAGTTCGCCGCCTATTTCATAGTAAAACACCGCATGAAGAAAAACGGCACCTTCGACGACGAAGTGCCTGCGTAACGCAAAATCAATTGCAGAGAAACCGTCCACGCCATGCGATATCGGCATAATATCATCTTGATAAAGCACGCAAAACCACCCGCTTGAGCCGAAAGGTTCAGGCGGGTGGTGTATTATGCTGCGGGATTATTGTGAAGTGTTTTTCTGTGGTCAGGCGAAGTATATATTCTTCGTTTTACCGAAGAGGCCTTTGAAGAAGGCGACCACGCGCTGCCAGAAGGTCATGGTGCAGGTCAGCTTCTTCTCGGCGGTGACGGTCGTGCCGTCGAGGTTGGTTATCTCCGCTTTTATCGTCACGCTGCCCCTGCCTTTGGCAGTCACGTTGCCGTTTGCGTCGACCGCTGCGACAGACGGGTCGGAGGAGCTCCACTTCACGCTGTAGCTGTTCGCACCGTCATTTGTGCCGAGAGTCAGGCGCGTGGAATTGCCGTAGGCGAGCGTATCCGCGCCGAGAATTGCGGCATTCGTCACCGTTACCGTGCCCTCTGGCAGGCTCACCGTGATGTCAAACGCCGTCATCTTAGTGACCTCATCCTTGGTGTAGTAAACGCGCACCGACTTTTTGCCGAGCGTCGAGGTATCCACCGCGCTCAGATAGTAGTCCGTCACTTCTGCGCTGCTGCCGTCGCTGAGAGCGGCGGTTATTCTGAGACCCGTCGGGTCGAATTTATCGCCGAGAGCGTAATTCGTCTTGAGCGGCTCGCTCGAAACAGCTATGTAGCTCAGCGTGGGCTCGACCTCGATAACGGCGAATTCGCTGAAATGGTCGGTCTCAAAGACGATATAATTCCCGTCGAGCGTGTTTGCGTAGCGTACAAGCGGGTCAACGGGGTCATCCGTCACATGATAGACCCTGCATTTTAGGGGATTTATGCCGTCGCGCAGTCTGATCTTGACCGTCACGGCATCCTTGGGCTGAGTTTCTTCCCCGCCGTCAAAGAGCGTGATATCGTAGAAATTCAGCGAGCGGATGTTGCCGCCGACGGCGAAATTCGAGCCTTCATGCGAAGCGGGGTCTTTCATTTCGACCGAAAGGGTCGTCTGCTTTTTGAGGGATTTGGTCGTGGCGCTGACGATGACCCCGTGGCCGTCGTGACGCAGGGTGACATCACCGTAGGCAAGCTCGGCGATCGCCCTGTTTATCGAATCCGCAAAGAGATCGACGGTCGACTGCTGAGTGATATCAAGCCCGTATTCAACGGAATTGACCGCTGCGTCGAGGCGGGCGAGGCTAGTATCCGACCACATGGAGCGTTCGACCTTCGCTGCGGCGGCAACTGCCGCGTCAACGGCGGAATAATTCGCGTCGAAGTATTTTATCGCGGCGAGGGCTGCGTTTATCGTGCGGGCGTATTCGCTGACCTCGCTCTGGCGGCGGATATCAAGGCCGTATTCGACGGCATTCACCGCAGAGTCAAGGGCGGCAAGGCTCTCCTCGGTGCAGTATTCGCGGCGCACCTTGGAGGCGGCGTCGAGGGCAGCCTCGACCGAGTAATAGTCCGCCTGACGGTATTTGAGGCCGCGGATGGGGGCGTTTTATGCCGAAGTATATGATGGCGGCGTTTATCGCCGAAACATAGTCGTCAACGGTCGATTGCTTGTCCGCCGTGAGGGTCTTGTCAACTGAATTCACTGCTTTTTCGAGGGCTGCAACGCTCTCGTCTGAGTAGAGCGACTTGTCGATGGCGTTTGCCCGCTCGATCGCCTCGTCAACGGCGGAGAAATCCGCAGGCTCGTCGCTGAGGTCGGGATATATCTTGCAATCAAAGTATACCGTAGCGTTTTGCAGGGCTTCGTTACCCTCGCCGATAGTCATATACTTCCAATCCAGCTCGCTGCCCTCAAAATAGACCGTTTCAAGCGGGGTGTTGTAAAACGAATTCTTGCCGATTTCAATAAGGCTTTTCGGCAATGATACTGATTTTAGAGAAGTGCAGTTATAAAAAGATTCTTCCTTGATATATCTGAGATTCCTCGGGGCGGTCAATTGCTCAAGCGAAGAGCAATCCTTAAATGCACCCCGAAGTTCCGATGTGTTTTGATTTTCTGATATGTCAATTGATTTTAACGAAGCGCATCCGCTAAATTGTGCATTGCTTCCGTCAGCAAAATAAACTCCGGCTCCCCATATAACAGAAACAAGATTTTTGTCGCCGCTAAAAGCGCCTCCGTTTATGCGGCAAACGGCTTTTTCGTCGATTTTAAATATTTCAAGAGATTTACAGTTATGGAAAGAGCCGACGATAGTTTTGATCCCGCTGCCTATTGTTACGATTTTTAGATTTGAGCAGTATGAAAAAGACGAATTGTTGAGCGATTCAACGCTGTCCGGCAAAGAGATCTGCGTCAATCCATTGCAACTGCTAAAAGAGCTAACGCCTATTTGCTCCGTTCCACCGAAATCAATCTCCTCAATCGATGAATACTGGAAAGCGCTTTCTCCTATTATTTTTGTGTTTTTTGATAAAAAGATATGTTTGATCCTAGCATAGCGAGCAGCGTAGTCACCGATTTTATAGGCATAGTCCGGCACTATATAGTAGTTGCTTGGGCGTGCGCAGGGGTAAGAAAAAAGAATATCCTGCCCCTCGATCTCACCGCGTTTAAAAAGAACGCCGCTGCTGTCAGCATAAAAAAGCGGATTGTTTTCATTTACGGTAAATGACTCAACGTTGTAGCTTCTGTTAAAGCTGATTTCGCTTATTTCCGTCAACGTGGAGGGAATGTGTATGTTCTTTAACGCCACCATTTGGTTCGGCACTATACTGTCACCGACTTTGATAATTCCCTCCGAGATCGTGAAATTCTCAATTCGGTGCTTTTTTTCACCGCTATAAAATGCGTAGTTGCCTATCTCCACAACGGGGTAGCCGTCTATCTCCGCCGGAACGGTAAAGTCACCTGTGATAGTCCCTGTTGTGCCTGTGATGCACGCCTTGCCGTCGGTAACGGTATATGTCAGCAGCCCGGATTCCGCCGCAAACGAGCGGGGCTTTACGCATACAAGCCCGACAAATACAACAGCAATCGCCATTGCAGATGATATCAGTTTTTTCATATGATCACCCTTTTAATCTTTATCCTCAGCGCTGCGATACGGCAGCAACACAGTAATACTCTTATTATATATGATTTCCTTTTACATTTCAACATTTTAATTGCATTTTACAGCCCGCGCTTATAGCCTGATCATTTATTTTTGCAGACGCTTTTGCCCGCAGCGATTTCCCTTGCAAAGCGTTTGAATATGCGTTATAATAAATTTTATGGCAAAGTCCGTTTTTTGGTACTTTGAATGCGTTATAATGTAGTTGACGACATTACGGACGGAGGAGATTTGATGGCAAGAGGCGTAAATCAAAAAATCAGGCTGTTGTACCTGATGAGGATAATGCTTGAACGCACCGACGACGAGCACGGGCTGACCCTTGAGGAGATAACCGCCGCCCTCGCCGAATACGGCATAGAGGCCGAGCGCAAGACGCTCTACGACGATATCGAGACCTTGCAGATATTCGGCATCGACATTGACAAGCGAAAGGGCAAGACCATGCGCTACCATGTGGCGAGCCGTGAATTCGAGCTGCCCGAGCTGAAGCTGCTGGTCGACGCAGTGCAGTCCTCAAAATTCATCACTCACAAAAAGAGCAACGAGCTGATAAAGAAGATCGAGGGCTTCACGAGCTGCTACGAGGCTCGTCGGCTCCATCGGCAGGTATTCGTGACCAACCGCATCAAGACGATGAACGAGAGCATCTATTACACCGTCGACTACATACACGAGGCGATAAACAGCAACGCCAAGGTGTCATTCCGCTACTTCAATTGGAATGAGCGGAAGCAAAAGGTGATGCGCCACGACGGCAAAAAATATATCGTCAGCCCCTGGGCGCTCACTTGGGACGACGAGAACTACTACATGATCGGCTACGACTCCGAGAGCGGCCTTGTGAAGCACTACCGCGTGGACAAAATGACCGATATCGGGCTGATCGACGAGGAACGCGACGGTGCGGAGCACTTCAAAAATTTCGACATGGCGATCTACTCCAAAAAGACCTTCGGTATGTACGGCGGCGACGAGGAGACCGTGACACTGCGCTGTAAAAACGAGCTTGCCGGGGTCATCATCGACCGCTTCGGCTTCGACACGCCCTTTGTCAACGTGACCGACACACATTTTGAGGTGCACGTCAAGGTGCAGGCAAGCCCGCTTTTCTTCACCTGGGTAATGAATTTCGGCTCCGACATGACTATCATTTCACCCGAAATTGCCAGGGAGAATTTCATAAAGCTCGCCGAAAAAGCGCTCGCACAATACGAATAAAACAGGCAAAAGATATGAGTATCGGCGAGATAAGTCCGTTTTTTGGTACACCTGATGCTGTATAATGTAACCGTAGCAATAAAACAGGAGGGTTGCATATGGCATTCAAGATGGGGTTTCATGCTTCGGCTGAACCCGAGCCGAAAGAGACCGTTGGCGAGATAAAAAATCCCGCTCGACCGCCGAGAAGATCTGTGGTGCGTGTGTTCTTCCCCGCGCGGAATTTCGCCTGCTCATATTACAACGACGCCTTTGACCTGCACTGCGGCGACATTGTTTTTGTCGAGGGCAAGCTCGAGGGGCTGCGCGGCCGAGTGGTCGAGGTATCATATGACTTCAAGATCAAGCTCTCTGATTACAAGCGGGTCATTTCAAAGGCCGACACCGAAGTGAGCGGCGAGCTTTATCTCGCGGGGTCGCATCTGGCGGCATTCGACCGCAGCGTTATCCCGTATGAAAAGATTATTTCATGGTTCAAAATTCCCGAGGCTCCCGACAAGGAATATTTCTGCGGCAGCTCCGATAAGGTCGTCCTGCTCGACGAGATGAGCGGCTTCGACATAAGCTCCGCCGCAGCGAAAGCCGGGGACGAATATTACATGGATAACCGCGTGGTCTATATCTGCCTCGACGGCAAAAACGGGCGTGCGCTCGTGGAGGGCAGCAAGCCCTATGAGCTGGAATTCACCTTCAGCGACGGCGAGATCCGAAATCTGACCTGCGACTGCTATTGCGTAGGCAACTGCAAGCACGAATTCGCCGCCATGCTGCAACTGAGGGAGACCCTTGAGATAATCGAAGAGAATTACCGCAGCGAGTACGAACGCAGCGGATACTTCGCCGCCGTCAGTAAAGGCAGACTGCTGCAGACCGCCCTCGACGGCAAAAAAAGCGGCAAGATCACGCTGGGTTAAACTGAATGGGGTACAAAAGAACTCCGACGGATAGTTAACACTATCTGTCGGAGTTTGGTTTTTATATTCGGTTATGTCCTGTCACTGCTTATCCTCTTCGTGCTTCTGCGGGGCGGGAGCTGCGGGCTTTTTCTCGGGCACACGGTTGACCATTGCATAGGATGTGACTGTGAGCACGAGCATTATCACTGCAACCGCAAGCGGCGAATCGACGCCGTAGAACGGGGCGCAGACTATCTCAAACAGCACGGCGAAAACATCGTTTGCGCCGAGGGCCTGAGTGAGCATCGAGAGCAGGCACACTATCAGCCCGACGGTCGAATATATGCCGACTATCCTGAGCCAGAGCGGCTCGCAGAGCTTGAACGCCACGACGAGCGAGGCTATGATGAGCACCGTGTAGCCCGTGGAGGCGAGTATCTCGGCGGCGTTGGGCAATGTCTTGAGCAGCTCGGGGATGAGCTTGATTATCTTCCATATGTATGGCGCTCCGAGCAGCAGACCGCACACGACGTAAAACGTCAATCGGATATTTTTATCCTTATTGTCCATTATGAGTAGCCTCCATGAGGGCCTGCGCGAGCTGATCGGGGCAGGATGTGCTCTTGAAGCCGCAGCGGATGCCGCTGAGCTTGTCGATAACATCCTCGACCTTCATGCCGTCGACGATGGCACCGATGCCCTTGAGGTTGCCGTTGCAGCCGCCCTCAAATCGGACGTTCTTTACCACTCCGTCCTCAATATCAAAGGTTATCGAGCGGGAGCAGGTACCTTTGGTTCTGTATGTATATTTCATAAATTATCACTCCTTTTTCACGATATTATTATTTTACACCACTTCCGCACTTTTTTCAAGTCCCTCACACCGCAATAATATATACCAGCGCCAAAATCAGCGAATGATCGCATTTCTCATTCATCAGCAGCAGCATGAGCGGCAGGACAAGGCCGATATCGGGGTCGGAGAAGCCTGTATTCATTTGCCGTCGCCGCCCATGAACTGCGTAAGAGTTGGCAGGATATCGAGCAATTTGATTATCTGCATCGCCTCATCAGCCCTCCTTCTTCTCTTCTCGCTCAGCAGGGGCTTGAGCGCCTCTATCAGACGAGTGCGGCTGTCGGGTCTGTTCATCGCGCCCATTATCGAGGTGAGCTTCGCCATCATCTGAGCGTTGTCGAGCAGCTTTGATATATCGGGCGCTCCCGAAGGCGGCGGCGCTTCGCTCTCCTGCGGCTGCGAGCCGAAAAGCTCCGCGGCGGCGCTCTTCAGATTCTCAATATCTTCATCGCTCAGGCTTGACAGGATATCGTTGATGCCGTCCATGCTTTTTTTCCCCGCTTACTTCTTAAATTGCTTCATCAGCTTCTGCGCCTGCTCGCTCCTGAGCAGCTCTTCGAGAGCTTTTTTATCTCCGAGAATTCGGAAAAGCTCGTTTTTCTTCTCCTGCGGGAGCCTTTTTTCCACTGCGCCGAGCAGCGCATTCGGATCCTTGCCCGAGGCGGAATTCGCCAGCCTCAGCAGCTCCTCGGCAGAAAGCTCGCCCTTGCCCATGAGATCACCGCCTTTCGCGCCGCACGGCAGGATCGGTATTGAAATCCTCGGCGGCAGGTACTATAATACTATATGTTATCGCATTTAACGGTAGAACGGAGACTGAAGCAATGAGGATAATCGTATTTTCGGATTCGCACGGCGGCGCACGCTGCATCGCCGAGGCGCTTATGATGCACCCGGAGGCGCAGGCGGTCATCCACCTGGGCGACGGCGAGCGTGATATGGCGGCGCTCGGCAGCCTGCTCGAGGGCAAACGCCTGATAGCCGTCAGCGGCAACTGCGACCTTTACTCCGACCTGCCCGCCGAGGCGCTTGAGGATATCGGCGGGG
>OGPQ01001726.1_pt1 | contig 14238 bp, 18 predicted proteins | sample 1552971 | NCBI WGS metagenome assembly OGPQ01 (sample SAMEA2580232, study PRJEB22360) | human gut metagenome | biome: human gut; feature: human-associated habitat; material: faeces | place: Denmark | collected 2008/2010 | reverse complement strand
ACTCCTTATAATATTTTCACAAGGGCGGCTGCATTTTGCGGTCGCTTTTGCGTTGCACGGAGGTATACAATGCCAATACCAAGACCCGACCGAAGCGGTTCACACCAACAGCAGTTCCGTATCAATAAGAAAAAGATATACGCCACGCAGACAGTTTGCGGTATCTGTGGAAAACCTGTTGATTTTTCCTTGAAATATCCGCACCCACTGTCAGCTTGCATAGATCATATCATACCCATTGCAAAAGGCGGTCATCCTTCGGACATTTCAAACTTGCAGTTGGCACATTGGTGTTGTAATCGCCAGAAATCTGACAAATTGGTGGAAAAACAGGTGTTTGACCAGTCTCTTGACCTGATTTCCAACCGAATTTTACCACAATGCTACGATTGGAAGAATTTTTAACAAATTATTGACAATATGGGGGGTATGCCCCCTTTTGAGGTCAAAAAAGACCTTCACCGCCGCACTGCTTATATTTCTCGCAGAGTTGAAATAATTGGAAAGGATATACAAGATGAGCGAATACAAAGGCATGGCATATTTGAAAAAGAAGCTTTCTTCAAAGGCTTCGAGGGTCAATGTGCGCTATGACTACTATCACATGAAGAACGGCCTTACTGACATGGGCAAAATGATACCACCAAGCTATAACTGGATGCGTCCTGTGCTAGGCTGGTGTGCAAAAGCTGTTGATACCCTTGCGGACAGAATAGTATTTGACAGCTTTGAGGACAACACTTTCTACGTCAACGAGATATTTGACAACAATAATCGTGACGTGTTCTTTGATTCTGCTATTCTCTCAGCGTTGGTGTCCTCCTGCTGTTTTGTGTATATCTCGGCTGATGAAACAGGTTATCCACGCTTGCAGGTCATTGACGGCAGTAACGCTACTGGCATCATCGACCCTATCACGAATATGCTCCGTGAGGGCTATGCAGTACTTGACAGGGATAATAATTTCAACCCCACCATTGAAGCTTACTTCACCGCCGAACAGACAGAGATATATCGCAGAGGCTATGATGTTGAGATCTATGACAATCCTGCGCCTTATCCTCTGCTTGTGCCTATCATATACCGCCCTGATGCAGTTCGTCCTTTCGGTCACAGCAGGATATCAAGGGCGTGCATGGAACTTGTGCAGGAAGCTATGAGAACGCTCAGGCGGTCGGAAGTATCAGCCGAGTTTTACAGTTTCCCACAAAAATATATACTTGGTCTTTCGGATGATGCCGAAAAAATGGACAAGTGGGGTGCAACAATGTCCTCACTGCTGACTATCACCAAAGATGATGACGGCGGCAATCCTACTGTCGGACAGTTTCAGCAGCAATCCATGTCACCATACTCTGAGCAGCTTAAATCTATAGCTTCGTTGTTCGCCGGAGAAACAGGGCTGACCCTTGATGACTTGGGCTTTGCAACGTCCAACCCTGCCAGCTGTGAAGCGATCAGAGCGGCACACGAAAATCTTAGGCTTACCGCACGCAAGGCGCAGAGAACGTTTGGCAGTGGTTTTCTTAACGTGGCTTATCTTGCCGCCTGCGTTCGTGATAACACGGCCTATATGCGCTATGCTTTCAGTGACATCAAACCGCAGTGGCTTCCCATTTTTGAACCTGATTCTGCGGCACTCTCGGGTGTGGGCGATGCTATTTTGAAGATAAATCAGGCTGTTCCTGACTATCTGGGTGCAAAGGGCATCCGTCAGCTCACAGGCATAGAGGGCGAAAACAATGGCTGATATCGGTGCAGAACTGCTTGAAAAAATTCGTGCTGAATTTCAAAAGACGTGCAAGGCTGATAAATACATTCAATCGGTTTTGAAGAAAATAGAGGGCGGCACTGCGAAAATGGAAGAAGTCGCCCTGCTATCGAAACAGCTCGGATTTAGAGCCTCTCAGGCTATCGGTGCACACGTCAACGTAGCGGCCTTACCTGGCGGCAAGATGTACTACAACATTGCCGATACCATACTCACGGGCGTGCTCAAGGACAACTACGATGTTATAAACTCCGCTGCCGCAGAATGCCAAAAAGCACTTGACAGCCAAGCAGGCATAAACATCACACCTCAACAGGCTGCTTTCCCTACCGAGCGTGTGCAGGCAGTAGTTAATGCGGCTTCTGTACCGGATATTGCAGAAGATAAGATGATACGGCGAATGACAGCTCCGGCGCAGAACATCACTGAGAGTTTTTACAACGATTATGTTCAAAAAAACGTGAAGCTCCGTTCTGATGCAGGACTGGACTGCTACATCATTCGCAACGATCATGGCGGCTGTTGTGAATGGTGCGCAAAGCTGGCTGGCAAATATCATTACCCCGATGATGTTCCGAAGGACGTTTACCGCAGGCACGATAACTGCGGTTGTACTGTCACATATCTCAACGGAAAAAAGGCACAGAACGTGTGGGATAAGACAAAGTGGAACGTTTCTGACGATGAAATTGAACGTATGAAAAAGGCTGGGGCCAGAGAGCCTGTCAGACTTGTTGACAAGCCGGGCAAAAGTGGTATAATGAAGAGAGTAGAAGAAACAAATAATTATGATGAACTTGAAAGATATTTGAGCAGCAAATACAACATTACAACCGACGACAGCGTAAAGCAGCTTGATTTTAAAACTGTTCGTGAAACTTTAAAGGGTATCGAAAGTGTATTTGACGATTTTCCAGAACTTAGTGATAATATAAAGAAAATAGGTACTGGTAAACATGGAGTTATGTGCTGCTCAGGCGAAGAGATCAAGTTTAATCCGAAATATTATAAAGACGTATCTGGATTTAAAAAGATGTGTGAAAATTCTTCTGCACAAGGTTGGTGGCCGCCAAACAGTTCACCTGCGTCGATCGGTGTTCATGAAACAGGTCATGCAGTTGAATGGCTATTGCTTTCAAAAAGTAATTTTGATGATCCGTGGCAAAAAATATATGCTTGGAATCGTGGAGATATGTCAGGCGGTATAGTATCTAAAGCCGTTAAGAACATCAAAAAGATATCGTACGGAAAAGGCAAAAAGCAGTCCGAATTGATGAGCGCAGTTTCGAGATATGGAGCAACTAAAAAGCAAGAATGCTTTGCAGAGGCATTTGCTGACTGTTTTTCTAATGGTGAATCGGCAAATCCGCTTTCGCAAGAAATAGTCAAGCTAGCTAAAGAAAAATATATTAGTTTAAAAGGAACGTGATAATATGAGAGAGATGCCAATATGGTTGGACTATGCGGAATTTGATGATGACGGATTATGCGGCATATCCCCAAATGCACCGGACGAAGTAAAGAAAGCTTACGAAGATTATTTAGCTGAAGAAGAAGAGGCTAAATCAGAAGGCATAAAAATTTAATAATTTTAACCGCTCCGCTACGGCGAGGCGGTATTTTTATACCCAAAATCAGAAAGGAAGAATAATATGGGACTAAGCATAAAAGATGTCTATATTTTATGCCGAGCAAAAAGAGAAATCGCAGAAATTGAAATGAAAATTGGCAAGCAGGCAGATGATAATAGCGAGTATATCAACGCTCTTATACGCTGTGAGAACGCATTGACTTTTGTTTTAGCCAACAAAGAAAAAATAGTCAATTAGTAAACATCGGAACTAAGCACCTTAACGGGTGCTTTTTTTAGTACCCTAAAAAAAGGAGGTAATCCACTATTGAGGATAAGAGAGTCGGCAGGCAGACCCCCACCATATCGGTAGTGTTGCCGTATGAGCAGACCAAAGGCAATGAGGCTATCGCAATGTACAATAAATCAGGGCGCACCGCACAGGAATGGCAGGAGCTAATGCTTTATGACATCATGGCGGTGGACGATGAGGGATTGTGGAAACACATGAAGTTCGGCTGGTCGATACCAAGACGTAACGGCAAGTCGGAACTGCTTATAATGCGTGCAATCTATGGTTTGCAAAACGGCGAGCGTGTTCTTTACACCGCCCACCGAACTACAACGTCACACTCAGCATGGGAGAAGATCATCGACCTTATCACAAAAATGGGCTTCCTTGAGAAAGAGGACTTCAAGACTACAAAACAGTTTGGTCTTGAGCGTATCGAGTGGCTCAAAGATAATGACGGAGGTCTTATTAATTTCCGCACACGTTCATCAAAAGGCGGACTTGGTGAGGGATATGACCTGCTCATTATTGACGAAGCACAGGAATACACCACCGACCAAGAAACAGCCCTAAAATATATCGTTACAGACAGCCGAAATCCTCAAACGTTGATGTGTGGAACACCTCCAACAATGGTGTCTGCCGGTACAGTTTTCACAAAATACCGACAAAAGACAATATCGGGAAAAGGCGGTGACGACGGCTGGGCTGAATGGTCCGTGCCGAAGCTCACGAACGCACATGACCCTGAGCTGTGGTATCAGACAAACCCGTCCTTAGGCACTATCCTCACGGAGCGTAAGATACGTTCAGAACTTGGCGACCCGAAAGACGATCAGGTTGACGATAACATCCAGCGTTTAGGCTTGTGGCTCACCTATAACCAAAAGTCGGCTATAAGCAAAGGAGAGTGGCAGGCAATTTGTATCACTGGCAAGCCCAATATCAGCAGAGAACTGTTTTTCGGCATTAAGTATGCAAAGGTCACGGATAATGTGTCTTTGGCTGTCGCTGCAAAAACAACCGACGGCAAGATATTTGTCAAGGCTATCGACTGCCGCCCTGTAAGAGAGGGAAACGGCTGGATAATCGCATATCTGCGCAATCCGCATATGCGTGAAACCGTTATTGACGGAGCAAACGGACAGTCTTTGCTTGCGGCGGATATGAAGAACGCAGGTATCAAGCGCAAGCCTATCCTGCCGAAGGTCGCTGATGTGATCACTTCGTCAGCAGGTTTTGAACGAGGAGTATTCGCACAGAACATTTGTCACGCAGATCAGCCGTCCCTTGAACAAGTCATTGCCAACTGTGAACACAGAGCTATAAGCTCAGGCGGAGGTTTTGGCTATTCCTCAATTCTTGAGGGCGCTGACATATCACTGCTTGAAGCAGTAGTGCTTGCTCACTGGGCGTGTGCAAATTCATCAGAGAAGAAGAAAGTACAGAAAATAAGCTGGTAACAGTTTATTATATATCACCTACACCGCAGGGTAAAGCGGGGAAAGGAAACACTATGGCAGACTTTGAAGCTATAACAACACAGGAAGCCTTTGACAATGCGATAAAGGCAAGGCTCGACCGCAACACGGACACAGTCAAGAAACAGTTTGAGGGTTACATTTCCCCTGACGACTTCAAGACAAAGACAGCCGACCTTAACAGCAAGATCACCGACCTTACAGGCAAGCTTGCGGAAAAGGATACAGCTATCGCAGACCTCACGGCTAAGAACAAGGCATACGAGGCCAGCTCGGTAAAAATGAGAATTGCCCACGAAAACGGTATTCCTTATGAGCTTGCGAACAAGCTTTCAGGAGACACAGAAGAAGATATCAAGAAGGACGCTGAAACATTTGCAAAGTTTATCGGCAAAAAGCAGACAGCCCCTCTTGGTCACACAGAACACAATCACGCAGACGGCAAGAATGCGGCATATAAGTCGCTGCTTGCAGGTCTTATAAAGTAAAGAAAGGAAGTAATTTTATGGCAGACGTAATTTCAAAGGGCACACTTTTCGACCCGGTACTCGTTAAGGAGCTTTTCGACAAGGTAAAGGGCAAGTCATCCCTTGCCGCGCTTTGCGCTCAGACACCTATCCCCTTCAACGGTCAGAAGGAGTTCATCTTCACTATGGACGATGAGGTAGACCTTGTGGCTGAGAACGGCAAAAAGACAAGAGGTAGCGCTGCCCTTGAACCTGTGAAGATAATCCCTCTCAAGGTAGAATACGGCGCAAGAATTTCAGACGAGTTTCTTTACGCCAGCGATGAGGAGCAGATCAATATCCTCAGAAACTTCTCAGACGGCTTTGCGAAGAAGGCCGCAAGAGGTCTTGACATCATGGCTTTCCACGGTGTTAATCCAAGGGCCAAGACAGCTTCTACGCTTATAGGTACAAACCATTTCGACAACGGCGTAACTGTGATAAAGCAGGACGGCACGTCACCAAAGACACCTGACGCTCTTATTGAGGAGGCTATCGCTGCAGTGCAGGACAACGAGTATGATATTTCAGGTCTTACAATGGCTCCGTCGTTTAGAGCTGACCTTGCGAAAATGGTGGATACAAGCGGCAGAAAGATCTATCCTGACCTTGCTTGGGGCAATGCACCGACTTCTATGAACGGCATTCAGACCGTGACAAACAATACAGTTTCATTCAACTCCAGCAAAGATCTTGCGATCGTTGGCGACTTTGAAACGGCGTTCAAGTGGGGCTACTCAAAGGAAATTCCGCTTAAAGTCATCGAGTATGGTGACCCTGACAACAGCGGACAGGATCTCCAGGGATACAATCAGGTATACATCAGAGCGGAGACATATCTCGGTTGGGGCATTCTTGACAAGTCTGCATTCGCTGTCATTCAGTCAGCAGCTAAGTAAGGGGGCGGCATAAATGGCGGCAGAGTACGCAACTATCGAGGACGTTATAAGGCTCGGTCGAAAGCTCACGACTGAGGAGCAGGAAAAGGCAGCGGCTCTGCTGCCTGTCGCCTGTGCAAAGCTTTCAACTGCCTGCAAGAAGTATGGCAAAGATCTTGACATTATGATAGCTGATGAACCTGACGTAGAGCTTGTGGCAAAAGATATCATAGTTCGTGCCACGCTGAGAGCTGTTGACTCTATTGCGGACAGCTCTCCTGCGACTTCGCAGGCTTCACAGTCGGCTATGGGCTATTCAGTATCAATGACCTATCTCAACGCAGGACAGCAACTGTATTTTCTCAGAAATGAACTGAAAGAACTGGGCGTTATGCGGCAGAGATACGGAGCTATGGAGGTATATGACGTATGAGACTAAGCATCAAGGGCATACCCGTTAAGCTTTCTGTAAGAACGCAGAAAGGCATTGACGACTTCAACAGACCTACATATGAGGTATCTCAGGAAGTTGTCGAAAACGTGCTTGTGGGCGAGCCGTCTGCAGAGGACGTTGTGAACGAGATCAACCTATCAGGCAAACGCATAGCTTATACTCTTGCGATACCAAAGGGAGATACACACGTTTGGGAAGACACAGAGGTTGAGTTCTTCGGCAGAAAATTCCGCACCATAGGTCTTCCGACAGAGGGCATTGAAGAAAATTTGCCGCTCAGTTGGAACAAAAAAGTAAAGGTGGAACGCTATGAGTAAAGTTAAGATAGAGCTTGACCACAATGCTATTGCGGCTTTTCTCTGCTCTGAGCCTGTTGAAAACATGGTAAAGGGCTATGCTGACAGAGCCGTTCAACGTCTTGGCACGGGGCATAAAGCGTATACTATCACATGGACAAGATATCCGAAAATGCGCCGAAAGGTCGCTATCGTCAAGGCTAAAACCAAGAAGGCTCAGCGTGCTAATCTTAGAAATAACGCACTTTTGAAGGCGGTGCTTGGCAAGTGATAGAGAAGATAATTCTTGACTGGCTGGGAGCAAAGCTTAATGTTTCAGTTTATCTTGAAGAACCTAAAAATCCACCAAAAGAGTATGTGCTAATCGACAAGCTAGGCTCGGCAGAGAATGATTTTATCACATCTGCCACCATAGCCGTTCAGAGCTACTCAGCGAGCCTATACGGGGCGGCAGAGCTTAACGCAAAAGTTAAAAAGGCTATGTCTGAAAGCGTGTCACAGGGCAATGTATGCCGCTGTGCGTGCACGTCAGACTACAACTATACAGACACAGAAACAAAACGATATCGCTATCAGGCGGTATTTGATATAACCTACTACGAGGAGTGATAATACTATGGCAAACAACAAAGACGCCGTATCAACAGGCAAACCAAAGGTAGGCGGAGCGGTTTTCACGGCGACCACAGGATCTACACTGCCGACAGATGCAACAACAGCACTTGACGCAGCGTTCAAGAGTTTGGGCTACTGCTCAGAGGACGGTGTAACAAACAGTTCGGGCATTTCTACCGAGAATATAAAGGCATGGGGTGGAGATATCGTTGACACACCACAGACAGAAAAGACGGACACTTTCAAGGTCAAACTGATAGAGTGTACCAATACAGATGTGCTGAAAACTGTCTACAATGGCAGCAATGTTTCGGGCGACCTTGACACGGGTCTGACAATCAAGGTAAACAGTGCTGAGCATGAAGATCAGGCGTTCGTATTTGATATGATACTGAAAAACAACGTACTGAAAAGAGTGGTCGTTCCGTTCGGCAAGGTGACGGAGATATCTGACATCACCTATAAGGATAATGAACCTATCGGCTATGAGCTGACTATCACAGCCACACCTGATGAGAACGGCAATACACACTATGAGTACATGAAGAAAGGGGAATAACCTATGCTGACAGGAAAGACAGAAAGCGGTTTTGAGTTTGAAATAGAGGAGAAGACCCTTGACGACTATGAGTTTATCGAAGCTGTCGGTAAGTGTGAACAGGGCGATCCCCTTGCATATGTCAAGGTAGTTGACGCCGCTCTTGGAAGCAAGAAAGAAAAAGCTTTCAAGAAGATAAGAGAAAAGTGCGGCTATGTATCGGCTAAAGAGATAACAAAGCTTATCGTAGAGATCTTCCAGACCCCTAAAACAAAAAACTCCTAGTCCTTGCCGCCGTCATGGAGCGCTATCCTGATGAACTTGACTGTGATATGGCGCAGTATTATCACATATACGATTTTAAGTCGCTGCCTGCACGAAAGGTGGCGACTTTTCTTTGCGGCCTTGACAGCAGTTCACGGGTCAAGCGCAAGCTCAACGGCGTTGGCGGTTCGTTTTCTGAAATACTGCTTGCGCTGATATTTGACCGCCTGCAATGGATATGCTGGTCGCAGACAAAGGACGGTCAAAAGGGCGTGAACAGACCGCAGTCCATAGCTGAAAAGCTTATAGGTAAAAGCGAGAGCGACAGTGAGATAACAGCGTTCCGAAGCGGCGAGGATTATGAGGAAGCAAGAAGAAAAATCTTAGGAAAGGAGGGCTAACATGGCAGAAGAAAACGGCACGCAGCTAGGTAAAGCATATGTGCAGATAGTTCCGTCTATGCAAGGGCTTGCATCAGAGTTGAGAAGAGCGTTCGGGGATAGTATGCCCGATGGTCACAAGTTTGGAAGTTCTCTTGGCGGCAAGGTCGTTTCAGGTTTTGGAAGCACTATCAAAAAGGGCTTTGCACTTGCCGCAAAAGCTGGTATAGCAACTATATCGGCGGCAAGTGCAGGCATAGGCGCTATAGTCAAAAGCTCTGCGAGCGCATATGCAGACTATGAGCAGAACATAGGCGGCGTTGAAACACTTTTCAAGGACAACGCTGATACTATCGTAAAGTACGCCAGTGAGGCATACAAGACCGCAGGAATCTCCGCTAATGACTATATGCAGAACGTTACAAGCTTTTCTGCTTCACTTCTGCAAGGCTTGGGCGGTGATACTGCACAGGCTGCTGAGATAGCCAATGAAGCGATGGTGGATATGTCGGACAACGCCAACAAAATGGGTACTGACATATCATCTATTCAAAACGCATATCAGGGTTTTGCAAAGCAGAACTATACCATGCTCGATAACTTAAAACTGGGCTATGGCGGTACACAGGCGGAAATGGCAAGGCTCATCAACGATTCGGGTGTGCTTGGGGATTCGATAAAGGTCGATGAAAAGACCGTCAACAGCGTGTCTTTTGACAAAATGATAGAGGCTATTCACAAGGTACAGACTGACCTTGACATCACCGGCACAACTTCCAAAGAAGCGGCAACAACAGTTTCCGGTTCTCTTGGCTCTGTGAAAGCAGCGTGGGCAAACCTTATGGCAGGAATGGGTGACAAAAACGCTGACCTGAAAAATCTTATCAAAGAAATGGTAAGCACAGTAAAGACCTTTGCAAAGAATATTATGCCTGTCATAAAGCAGGCTCTTTCAGGGGTCACAACGCTCATAAGTGAGCTTGCACCTGACATAGCAGCCGAGCTTTCTCAGCTTGTGAGCGACCTGCTCCCACAGCTCATAGAAGCAGGGGCACAGATATTTCAGGCACTTGTAAAAGGCATTTCTGACAACATCGGCACGATAACGCAAGCTGCCATAACAGCCATTACAACTATCGCAACAGCTCTTATACAGAACACAGGTCCTCTTGTACAGTCGTTGGCAACGATCATAACCACTATAGCACAGGCTTTGCCGACTATTTTACCAGACCTTACAGAAGCGATAAAGCAGCAAATGCCATTGATATTGCAGGCTATACTTGACAGCTTACCTGCGATAATCGAATGTGCTACACAGATAATCGTAACAATAGCAGAAACATTAGCCAACAATATTAATCTTATTGTTGACGGCGCTGTCAAAATCATTGATACATTAGCAATGTCACTTTCTGATAGTGATACAGCTAAAAAGCTTACAGAAGCAGCATTTAAAATAGTATTTACCCTAACCAAAGAGATAGTAAAAAATCTTCCTGATATTCTTGCCAGCGGCATACTTATAGCTGTTGAAATTGTCAAGGGAATTGCACAAGGTATGGTGGACTTTTTTGCACCTGTTTCAGACGCTTTATCAGACAAACTGCTTGACCTTACAGACTGGTTTTCACGCAAATGGAACGACTTCAAAGAGTGGGGTTCAGATATGATACAGGCGTTTATAGACGGCATAAAAGAGAAGTGGCAGAGCCTTAAAGACACTGTATGTGACGTAGCTTCAAGCGTCAAGGACTTTCTCGGCTTTTCTGAACCTGACAAGGGTCCTCTTTCAAACTTCCACACTTTTGCGCCTGATATGATGGACCTTTTTGCAAAGGGAATAGCAGATAACGAGGACACTATCACAATGCAGTTCAACAGGTCTCTGCAGCCGCTTATGGATACGGATATCATACCGCCAAGCTTTTCGGCACTCCCCGAAAAGCTTGGCGGTAATGATACAATGAACAAGATCATCGCCCTCTTAGAGACCTACTTCCCACAGCTTGCACAGCAAGGAAACATTTATCTTGACGGTGACAAGCTCACGTCAAAGGTGGACGGAAAACTAGGCGAGAGGGTCACAAGCAACGAAAGGAGGCTTGCAAGTGTCTAATGAATACATAGAGTTTGGCGGCAAGAAGTCCACCGATTTCTATTTGGTTATCCAAAAGGACGGCGTTCAGATATCTCAGCCGGAGGAAAACAGGATAGAAGCCACTTTACCGTTTATGAACGGCTTTTATGACTTCTCGAAAATGGCAGGTGAAAGGACGTACAAACAGCGTGATATCACGATAAAATTCAGCCTTTCTGCAAAAGATGAAAACGAACTTTATCGCCGCAAGTGTGATGTTGTCCGCTGGCTCAGTGGAGCAAAGGGTGAGCTGAGGATAAGCTTTCTGACGGACTATCACTTTGTGGGGGCAACGGCGGTGTTTGATACCTCCGCATTTGAGTTCACTTCACGGCGCACCGCTGATCTGACAGTGAACTTCAAGACGTATCCTTTCCTGCGTTCTGATGATTACTCAGATATCGGATTTGACGATTTCAGTTTTGAAAGTGACTATCTGAATTTGACGGATATATCGTTGACAGCGGTCAAACAGACACGATACGCACCTCCTGCGACCCTGAAAGTTTATTCATATGCTGATAGACCCATACGCCCACGCCTTTCTTACAAGCGCTCAAAGGACGATGCAAAGAGTGTGGGCTTCACCTATTTTGCACTCAATGGCGAAGAAATAAGCGCAAGTGTATATCGCAACACGGAGAAAGAATTCGACCTTGACGAACTGACTTTACAGCCTGGTGTGAATACTCTTGCGGCTTACGGCTTCGGCACACTCACGCTCAAACTTTACGAGGAGGCGCTCTGATGTTCATAGTAACGATAACAAACGGAGCTGGAAACACTGTCATACACAGCGACGGCACAGACCGCATATCAGGCGGCAAGGTTGCAAAGTCTATCAACGCTGTGGATAGTTTCAGCTTTACCATATATCCGAACAATGCAGGGTATGACCTCTTGAAGCCGCTTACAACGGCTGTCAAGGTCTATGATGAAAGCGCTGACAAGGACGTCTTTATAGGCAGGGTCTTGAAGTGTCCTGACAGCATGGACGAGAGAGGTCTGATATGCTGCAAAGTCACCTGCGAGGGGCGTTTAGGTTGGCTATATGACAGTGTTCAGCCGTATGTTGAATACAAAATGGTAGGTATATCAACAGTGCTTTCTTCGTTCCTCTCCAAACACAATGCACAGGTGGGCGCAGATAAGCGTATAGAGCTGGGACAGGTCACTGTTACGGCAAGCAACAACTACACATATACTGCAAATTGGGACAAGACAATGGACGTCATTGCAGACAAGCTTATAGGAAAATTCGGTGGTGAGATACAGCTTCGTGATAAAGACGGAAAAGTGTATATAGACTATCTGGAGCATATCGGACACGGTACAGACACCACCATAGAGCTTGCGGTCAACCTTAAAACCATATCACGGGAAGTGGACGAAACGGCGGTCATAACACGTCTTTATCCTCTTGGTGCAAAGCTTACAGACAGCGAAAAGCGGTTGACTATCGGCACTGTGAATGGTGGCAAGGATTACATAGAGGACAGCTCACTTATCGCAAAATACGGCGTTATAAGCGGTCCGCAGATATGGGACGACGTTACCCTTGCGAGCAATCTTCTTAGCAAGGGCAAGGAGTATCTTAAATCTGTCAATCGTGCGAAAGTGCAGTATCAGATAACAGCATTTGACCTCTCGAGAATAAACAAACACATTGAGCAGTTTGAACTCGGCTGTTGGTACAGAGTAAAAAATAGTCTTATGGGCATAGACGAGGATTTGCGCATTGTGGGTATATCCATAGACCTTGACAATCCGCAGGCTTCACAACTAACCTTCGGTGACCGATTTGAAACGCTTTCGGGCTTTATGACAGCGAAAACTCAGAGCCTGCAGTCTGCTATAGATAACTCTGAGTTCAGAAACAGACAGGTGATAGACAGCAAGATAGAGAATGCGACTAAACTTATCACAGGTGCAGAGGGCGGTCACGTTATACTCGACCCGTCCGAGAAGCCTCAGCGCATTCTGATCATGGACACGGCTGACATTAATACTTGCAAGGCTTGTATCCAACTGAACAAAAACGGGTTAGGTTTTTGGAAGTCCTCAGACGGTGGGTCGGCTAAAACTGGGCCATACACAAACGCATGGACCATTGATGGAAACCTTGTTGCAAGCTTTATCACGGCGCTGACCTTAACAGGTTTGAAGATAAATAACGGCTCAGGTACCTTTTCGGTATCTGAGGACGGACACATTATCGCAAAGGCGTTGACTATGCTTGGTGGAAACATCAACATAGAAACAAGCAGCAAGGATAATAGTGTTATAAAGCTATCCTACAAAGAATGGGTGCTGGAACTTTCACCGCTTCAATGGGTGCTAAAAAACAGTACCATAGGCGGACACGTTGCTTGCCAGGCAGGAGGAGTTTTCCTATATTGGAATGACGAACTAAAGGTGAATATTGACAGTAACTCAGGCGATATCCGCACATATGCAGGCGGCAAGGCAAGCTTCTTTCTTGACACGAACAATCACTCCGTCAGCGTATATGATGAGAATGAAAAGCGACAGATATACCTTGAGGGCAACACGGGCACAGTTTATGCAAAGAATTTTCAGCAAACTAACTAAGGGGGCAAATTTATGGCAAACATAGACCTTTCACAATTTATAGAAACTGTATCAACAGCATTTGAGGGCAGACAGGTAAGGCAGGCATTTGTGGACGCACTGACGGCGGTGCAGACGGCGGTAAACGAGTTAGATCAGACGATAATCCAGCATAAAACAGCTACACAGGTTGTATCATCAGCAACTCCTACTGTGGCAGTACCGCTAGATATAGACGGCGACCCTGCACAGATAATTGTCACTCTCCGACGGGACGATACACCGACGCCATATCAGAATTTCTGCGTTCATGTAGCTAAATTCAATGGTAAATACAATGCGGTTATTTGCATGGGACCGTCCGCTGGCTCTAGCACAGTCAGCGTGCCTGCCGGAACATATCGTGTAGACTATATCGTGATAGCATAGAGGGGTGATTAAATGACGATAACATTAAATGCAGATTATGACGTAACACTGAA
>OGPQ01001725.1_pt1 | contig 14252 bp, 8 predicted proteins | sample 1552971 | NCBI WGS metagenome assembly OGPQ01 (sample SAMEA2580232, study PRJEB22360) | human gut metagenome | biome: human gut; feature: human-associated habitat; material: faeces | place: Denmark | collected 2008/2010 | reverse complement strand
ATTCCGTCCGCCGTCCGATCGGATTCCGTCCGCCGCCCGATCAGATTCCGTCCGCTGCCCGATCAGATTCCGAACGCTGCCCGATCAGATTCCGAACGCTGCCCGATGTAGAAGGCTGCGTGGAGAGCGTGTCAAACCTACGAAATAGAGGCGAAGGGCTAACCGTAGGAGGCTATTCTATTTAGCCAATGTTTTGTAGTTTTACATCCATCCTCCTAAGCGTCGAAGTAGTAGCCGAAACCGAGGCGTGTGACGATGCACTTCGCAAAACGTCCTATCTTCTTGCGCAGACGTGTGATGTTTACGTCCACCGTGCGGTCGAGTACGAGCACATCCTTCGGCCACACGCGGTCGATAAGCTCCTGGCGAGAGAACACGCGTCCTCGCTCGTCGAGCAGCAGGTGCAGCAGTTCGAACTCCGTCTTCGTGAACGCAATCTCCTCGCCGTCGATGGTTACGGTCTTCTTGTCGAGGTTCATCACGATGCCCTGGTATGTAATGAGGTGCGGTTCCTCCTCTCCGTTGTCAATTGCCGTACGGCGCAGCACGGCACGCACACGCACCATCACTTCTCGCAGCGAGAACGGCTTCGATATATAGTCGTCCGCACCGAGGTTGAATCCCGTCACGGTGTCGTTCTCCGTGTCGCGTGCGGTGAGGAAGATGATAGGCACACTGGCTGTCTTCGGATCGTCTTTCAGCAAGCGAGCCAAGGCAAATCCCGACATGCCGCCCATCATCACGTCGAGCAGCAGCAGGTCGAACGATGCTATGTCGAGCGTCTGCGCCTCTTCTGCCGACGTCGCTGTCTGCACCTCGTAGCCTTCCGTTTCGAGATTGAACTTAAGGATTTCGAGCAAGTCCTGCTCGTCGTCCACCACAAGAATTCTTTGATTCTGTTTCATAACTGCTATATCTTTGTTCTGGTTGCAAAGTTATATATAATTGTATTCACACATACTACTAACGTGTTACAATTTCGTTACGCTGCATAAAAAAAGGCGCACCCTCAATGGGTACGCCTTCTGTATGTCAGTGTGTTAAAAAGCCTGCTTGTCGCCTACTATCACGTTGGCCACGGTCTTATACATTATATATATGTCGAGCCAGATGCTCCAGTGCTCCAGATACCAGATGTCGCCCTCTACGCGTCCTTCCATCTGCGAGAGTTGCTTGGTCTCGCCGCGGAATCCCGTCACCTGACTCCATCCCGTGATGCCGGGCTTTATGTAGTGGCGCACCATGTAGTTGTCTATCAGCTTCGAGTAGTCGTCGGTGTGCTTCACCATGTGCGGTCTCGGACCTACGATGCTCATCTGTCCGAACAGCACGTTGATGAACTGCGGCAGCTCGTCGATGTTCGTCTTGCGCATTATGTTGCCCCACTTCGTCTTTCTCGGGTCGTTCTTCGTAGCCTGCAGCGTGTCGGCGTCCTTGTTCACCTTCATGCTTCGGAACTTCAGACAGTAGAACTCGTTGCCGTTGAGTCCGGTGCGCTTCTGTCTGAAGAAGATCGGACCAGGCATGGTTATCTTCGTGATTGCCGTCACTATAACTAATATGATGGGGAAGAGCGTGCAGAGGAACGTCAGTGAGACGAGGATGTCGAACAGGCGCTTAACCAGTCGGTTCTCCATCTGGCTCAGCGGCTCGTTGTAGAGGCTGAGGTAGGGCACGTCACCCATCTGGTTCAGGTGCATGCGGTGGTGCAGATAGTTGCTCACGTTCGGCATCGAGTAGAAGTGAATCATGTTATGCTCGCAGTAGCGTATCACTTCCAGAATCTCGTCGCTGAATCTTGATGACAGACAGCAGTATAGCTCGTGTATGTCATGATGTCCATCCAGCACTTTCGGCAAGTCTTGTGGCGTGCCCAGATACAGACATTTGTCTTTGAACATCTCGTTGGGCTGATGGTCGAAGTAGCCCAGCACGTTGTAGCCTAAGGTGTCGTTATCTGTCATCTCCTTGTACATCCCTCGTGCGTTGTTGTTGCTGCCCACGAACACCACGTTGCGCTTGTTAGCCGGCTTGTGGCGCCATGCCACCAGTATCTTTCTTATGATGATGCGGTAGATGGATATGCACACGAACGAGGCAATCCAGTAGGTGCCCATTCGTAGCAGCGACAGATGCGGGAACTTGCCCAGCGAGAACAGCAGGAAGCAGCAGAGCGAGTAGATGAACACGTTGCGCATTACGCGCATTACTATCTGGTGGCTGTTCACTTTGCGGTGGTGCAGTATGACACCGTTGTTCATGGTGCAAGCGAAGTAGATGATGCTGCCCGCTACCATTGTGTGGCGCATTATCTGTACGTAATGTTCTAATGGTATGAAACTGCAGAACAGCCAGTAAAGCAGGTTGAGGATGACGATGTCACCAAGAAGTACCGATACTTTCAAGAGATTGTTTTCATGCGGACGATGAATACTATTGCTCATGTTTATATTCCGTTTTTGGGGTTATACTAATGTTGTTCTTTACTTATTTATTTACTTATTTCTCGAATAATCTCTATGTATTCTACGTTCAATCGTTGCTCGCTTTTTTGTGATTTGTGCTTTTACTTTAACACATAGTGCAAAGATAAGCCAAATAATTCAGATAAAGGGTGTAAAACCGAAATAAAAAGTTAATTTCTCTAAAAGAAAAGCATAAAACACCTATCTCAATATTTTTAAGTACCTTTGCACTCCGAATTTAAATTTTTAAACTTAGAAGAACAAAATGATAGTCTGCATAGCCGAGAAACCAAGCGTAGCCAAGGATATAGCCCGCATATTGGGTGCCACCACCTCTCACAACGGATACATGGAGGGTAATGGCTTTCAAGTGACGTGGACCTTCGGACATCTCTGCACGCTGAAAGAGCCCAACGACTACACCGAGAACTGGAAGCACTGGAGTCTCTCGGCGTTGCCGATGATTCCGCCGCGCTTCGGCATCAAGCTCATCGACGACGACGGCATCAAGCGCCAGTTCAGCGTCATCGAGCGTCTCATGCAGGCTGCCGACTGCATCGTCAACTGCGGTGACGCCGGCCAGGAGGGTGAGCTGATACAGCGTTGGGTGATGCAGAAGGCTCAGGCTAAGTGTCCCGTCAAGCGTCTTTGGATATCGTCGATGACCGACGAGGCTATCCGCGAGGGCTTCAACTCGCTGAAAGACCAGAGCGAGTATCAGCCGCTGTACGTTGCCGGACTGAGCCGTGCCATCGGCGACTGGCTCTTGGGCATGAACGCCACGCGTCTCTACACGCTCAAGTACGGACAGAACCGACAGGTGCTCAGCATCGGTCGTGTACAGACGCCTACACTCGCGCTTATCGTCAACCGTCAGAAGGAGATTGACTCGTTTGAGCCTGAACCCTATTGGGTGCTGTCCACGATATACCGCGACACGCTCTTCACAGCCACAAAGGGCAAGTTCACGACGAAGGAGGAAGGCGAGCAGGCGTTCGCCACCATCGCCGACAAGCCGTTCGAGGTGACGAACGTCTCGAAGAAGAACGGCAACGAGGCGCCTCCGCGTCTCTTCGACCTCACCTCGTTGCAGGTGGAGTGCAACCGCAAGTTCTCTTACAGCGCCGAGACGACGCTCAACCTCATACAGTCGCTCTACGAACGCAAGCTCACCACCTATCCGCGTGTCGACACGCAGTTTCTTAGCGACGACATCTACCCGAAGTGTGCCGGCATACTCACCGGTATGCGTGGCTACGAGCAGTACATACAGCCGCTTGCCGGCAAGAAACTGCCCAAGTCGAAGCGTGTTTTCGACACGTCGAAGGTCACCGACCACCACGCCATCATTCCTACCGGTGTGCCTGCGTCGGCGCTCAGCAACATGGAGCGCAACGTCTACGACCTCATTGCGCGCCGCTTTATCGCCGTGTTCTATCCCGACTGCAAGTTCTCTACCACTACCGTGCTCGGAAAGGTGGAGGATGTGGAGTTTAAGGTGAGCGGCAAGGAGATACTGGAGCCTGGATGGCGCACGATATATGCTCAACAGCAAACCTCAACACCTCAACCCAACAACCCACAACCGTCATCGTCCGAAGACGACGACAAACGCGACGAGGAGCGCACTCTGCCCACATTCGTAAGGGGCGAGAGCGGACCGCACACGCCTACGCTCACCGAGAAGTGGACCACGCCGCCTAAGTATTACACCGAGGCTACGCTGCTGCGTGCCATGGAGACCGCCGGCAAGTTTGTCGACGACGAGACGCTGCGTGCTGCGCTGAAGGAGAACGGCATCGGTCGTCCGTCTTCGCGTGCCGGCATCATCGAGACGCTCTTCAAACGCCACTACATTCGCCGCGAGCGCAAGAACCTCATCGCTACGGCTACGGGCATAGAGCTTATCGACATAATTCACGAAGAACTGCTAAAGAGTTGCGAGCTTACCGGCATCTGGGAGAAAAAACTGCGCGACATAGAACACAAGAAGTACGAGGCTGCCGACTTCATCAACGAGCTGAAGCAGCAGGTTACGGAGATTGTCTACGACGTGCTGCGCGACAACAGCAACCGCCGTGTCACCATCACTACCGACGAGGATTTGAAGAAGGCGAAAAAGAAAAAGACTGCTGCGCCGAAGAAAACCGCAGCAAAGCCTGCGGCTTCTGAAAAAGCCAAAGAGTCAGCCTCTGCAGCACAGCCCGCCGCAACCACTCCGTCGGCTGACGACAGCATTATCGGCACCACTTGCCCCGTTTGCGGCAAGGGTACTATCATTAAAGGTAAGACGGCTTACGGATGCAGCAACTGGAAGAACGGCTGCACCTACCGCGTCGCATTCAAGTAGTTTAGAACTTCACTACTTAGAACTTCACTACGCGCGCACCGTCCTCGGTCTCTTCGATAGTAACCTTCGTTGCGTCCTCCGGCAGCAGGTCCTCAATGAGCTCGGGCCACTCTAAGAAGCACAGCGAACCGCCGTAGAAGTAGTCCTCGTAGCCCATGTCGTATACCTCTTCGAGCTTCTTTATGCGGTAGAAGTCGAAGTGGTATATCGCATCGCCGGTTGTGGCGGAAGTATACTCGTTCACGATGGCGAACGTCGGAGATGTGATTACATCCTCCACGCCCAGACACTCGCAGACAGCCTTCACGAACGTAGTCTTGCCTGCACCCATCTTGCCGTAGAAGGCGAACACCTTGCCGTCGCCCATGTTCTCGACAAATGTCTTGGCAGCCTCGTTGATGTCTGCCAGAGAGTTGATTCTTATTTCCATAGTTTTTCTTTTTATGTAATCGGCTTTTGGCAGCCGGTTTTCTATTTTCTTCCTTTTAATGTTATCAGCGGTATGAGCATCTCTTCGAGCGAAATGCCGCCGTGCTGGAACGTGTCCTTGTAGTACGACACGTAGTAGTTGTAGTTGTTGGGGTAGGCGAAGAACGTGCTGCCGGTGGCGAACATGTACGACGTACTGATGTTCGGCGCTGGCAACTGCGCCTCGTGTGGGTTCTTTATCACGAACACTTCCTTCGACTGGCAGCTGAGGTTCTTGCCCAGCTTGTAGCGCAGATTAGTGTTGGTGTTGCGGTCGCCTACTATCTTCACCGGCTTCGACGCACGTATACTGCCGTGGTCGGTGGTAAGTATAATCTTGCAGTCGATCTGCGAGAGTGCGTTGAGCAAGTCTGCCATAACCGAATGGCGGAACCACGAGAGCGTTATCGAACGGTATGCCGACTCGTTGTTGGCAAGCTCGCGCACCATCTTCGACTCGGTTCTTGCGTGCGACAGCATGTCGATGAAGTTCACGACAATCACGTTCAGGTCGTTCTTCGTCAGTTCGTTGAGGCGCGCCAGCAGCTTGTCGGCGCCCGTCGAGTCGTTTATCTTATGATAAGAGAACGAGTCGTGGCGTCGGTAGCGCTCTATCTGCGTGCGTATGAGCGGCTCCTCGTTGAGGTTCTTGCCTTCGTCCTCGTCTTCGTCCACCCACAGTTCGGGGAACATCTTCTCAATCTGCTCGGGCATCAGACCCGAGAAGATGGCGTTGCGGGCGTACTGCGTAGCCGTAGGCAGAATGCTGGTGTACATATCCTCCTCAATGTCGAACATGTTGCCTATCTCCTTCGAGAGCACGCGCCACTGGTCGTAGCGGAAGTTGTCTATCACGATGAGGAACACCTTCTCGCCCTTGCTTATTGCGGGGAACACCTTGCGCTTTATTATGTCGGGGCTCATCAGCGGACGCTCCGTAACGCCCGGCGCCACCCACGACATGTAGTGCTTCTTTATGAACTTGGCGAAACCGTTGTTCGCTTCCTCCTTCTGCATCTGCAGCATCTCGGTCATGTTGCTGTCCGTAGAGCTAAGCTCCAGCTCCCAATGCACCAACCTTCGATACACATCCTTCCAGTCGTCTATCGTCTCGCAGTTCATTATCTGCATCGATATGTCCTGGAAGTTCTGTTGATAGCCTGTCTGCGTCACTTCAGACACAATCTGCTTGCGGTGAATGTTCTTCTTCAGCGTCAGCAGAATCTGGTTCGGGTTCACGGGCTTTATCAGGTAGTCGGCAATCTTCGAACCGATAGCCTGGTCCATGATGTTCTCCTCCTCGCTTTTCGTCACCATCACGATAGGCGTGGCAGGCGAGAGCTCCTTTATCTGCTGCAGCGTTTCGAGTCCGCTTATACCGGGCATCATCTCGTCGAGCAGCACCAGGTCGAACTTGTGCTGCTTACATTCTTCGATGGCGTCGGTGCCGTTGCTAACGGTCACCACCTCGTATCCTTTGTTCTGCAGGAAGATGATATGGGCGCGCAAGAGTTCAATCTCGTCGTCAACCCACAGTAAATATCCGTTGCTCATAATGCTCTTTCTTTTTTAGTTAAAAACCGTCGAGGTCGTAATACTCGTCGTCGTCGAAGTTGTCTTTCTGGGTCTTGCTGCCCTGCTTCTTCGATGTGCTCTGCTGAGGCTGCGGGTCCTCGCCGAAGTAGAACTCGTCCTCCAGCTGCTTCGGTTCTTCCTTCACCACGGGCTTCGGCTGCTCCTTCGCGACGGGCTTCGGTTGCTCCTTCACCACTGGCTTCGGTTCTTCTTTAACCACAGGCTTCGGCTCCTCAATAACTGTTGTTGCAGGCTCTTCCTTAATAACAGTCGTTGTGGGTTCTTCCTTAACAACCGTCGTTGTGGGGTCTTCCTCAATCACGGTTTCGGTAGTCGACTCCGTAGGCTTTTCGTCCTCAATGTTCACGACGCCGCTCTCCGTAGTCTGCTTCTCTGCCGGCTGCGGTTCTTCCTCGAAGAAGGTGTTCGTAGAGTTCAGGTTGCTGTTCTGCTCCTCGTCGAAGTCGTCCAGCGGCTTCTTCGTTTCGCTTTCGTCAGGCTCGGTCACGGTCACCTCTGGTATCTCCAGCAGATCCTCCGAAGCTATCTTTAGCGGAGCGAAGTTCTTCTCGTAGAACTTGGCGTAGTCGGCGTAGCTGAACTGCTTGCCGAGCATAGGCAGATTGACGTCGCTGATAACGATCTGTCGGCTCTTGCCCACGAGTTTCATCAGCTGTTTCTGCTTCTGCAACTGGCGGGCGTACTGCAGCGCCTCGTCGTAGTTGCGGAATCCCTTCACGAGCATACGGTTCAGACCATCTACCTGCTCAATCTCTATGTCGAAGTTGCGCACCATGTACGACGTGAAGTTGTAGCGTGCCAGCTCGAACAACATTCGGTTGGCGTCTATCGAGTCGGGCTTGTAAGCTATCATATATATGAACGCGGCGTTGCGGTCGTTAGAGAACTCGCGTACAGCCGTCGAGTCGTCATCGTTGAGCACCTGCGAACGGCGTTCCCATACGTTCTCCAGGTCGAACTTGCCGCCTTGCAGACGTCTGCCCTCGTTCACGCCCTTCACAATCATGCCTGCCATCTCTGCCACGGGGCTTTGCGGATACTTCTTCACCACCGTGTTCAGGTCTTCGATGCAGCCCTCATAGTCGCCGTCGTTAAGCTTGCCCAGTCCGCCGATGAAGAGGAACTTGTCGCGGTTGGCTCCCAACGGGAATCGATGTTCGGAGACAGCGACATTGGCGCTCACCTCCTTGTAGCGCGCCGCCTTGAACGCGTCGTAGGTAGAAGCGTATAGCGAGTCTTCGAGATGCACGCCGAGGCGCGCGTTCTCCACGAAGTAGGGGTCGGTGAGCAGCGTTGTCCACTCGCTCTCGGGGTACTCCTGCTTCAGTCGTGCCACGTACGAGTCGGCGGTCTGCTTCTCGCCCTTGCGCATATATAGCAGGTAGAGGTGATAGTAAGCCTCCGCCATCTTTTCAAAGTTCGGATAGCCGCCGATGAGTCGCATCAACTGCTTCTCGCTGAGCGGCAGGTTGTCGAGCTTGTCCTTGAAGATAACGCCCGAGTTGTAGAGTCCGTCGGCGATGACGGCGTTGCTCTCAGCCATCTGCTCCTCCGTGAACGGAATCTGCGCCAGATAATACTCGCGCTTGTGCGGATCGTTCTGCGCGCTGTCTGCCACGAGCGCCAGCGAGTCGGCTGCGGCTTCAGCCTGCGCTATTGAGTCCTGCTGCTCTTCGGTCAGTTCGGGCTGGTCGCTCTGGAACGCCACCACCGTCTTGTTCACACGCTGCCAGTTGTCTACGTTCTCGCGCTTGCCCCATTGCTTCTGGAACGCCGCCTTACCCTGGCTCACCGCCATCTGGTTGTAGAAGTACCACTGTGCATTGCGCTGGTTCTGCTGGTTCTGCATCGCCGTGTTGTTGCCGAACTGGTTGTTCTGCGCCATATCGTTGCCGCCGTTCTGCTGGTTCTGTGCGTTCTGCTCAGCCTGCAGTCGGCGTTCCTCCTTCTCCTTCTTCTTCAGCGCCTCGATGGTGCGGTCGATGGCTGCGTTGCGTTCGCTCTCGCTCATCTTGGCGAGCGACTGCAGCGAGTCCTGCAGGTGGATGGCGTCGGTGTATGGCACGAGGTCGTCCAGAATCTTCGAGCGTGCTGCAAGCTCCTCGTAGTCCTTGCGCTCCTTGTCGAGCATACCGATAGCCTGACCGTAGCAACGCTGCGCGTCGTTGTAGCGCTCCTTGTCCCAATAGATGTCGCCCAACTTCAGCAGCAGCACGCCCTTCTCTATGCCCGAGCGTGTAGCCTTAGCCGCTCCGCGCTCGTAGGCGATGATAGCCTGCGTGGAGTCGTTCTGCGCCAGGTAGATGTTGCCGATGGCGTAGTATACCTGGTCGAGATAGTCCTTGTTCTTGTCCGAGCGTGCCATGCGCTTCAGTCTGCCAATCATCTTCTTCGACTGACCGGCAGACATCACCTCCGTCATGGCGATGCGCGCGTTGAACTCCAGTTCGTACGGCGGGTTGAGCTTCACCACGTGCTTGAATGCCTTCGTAGCCTCCACGTTGTTGCCCAGTGCCGCCTGCATCTGTCCCATGAGAAACCACTCGCGGGCGCGCTGCTTGCGTCGCATCTCGTGCTTTATCACGTTGCGCAGGTGGGGAATAGCTTTCTCGTATTCGCCCGTGTGCACGTAGTAGTCGGCGTAGGTGTAGTCCCACTCCTTGCGCGCCGACCAGTGAATGGAGTCGCGCTGCATGTTGCGTATCACGTCCTCGGCGTCGTAGAGCCATCCCTCCTCGATGTAGCACTTGGCGAGCCATGCTCTCGACTTGGCGTAGATGGCGGGCTGCGTCTGGTAGAGACGTCCCATGTAGTTGAACGTAGCCGCCGCCTCGTCGAACGCGCCCTTGTAGAACTGCGAACGGCCCATGAGCATCCATGCCTTCCAGAGGAACGGGTTGTACTCGCGGCGCGAGAGCCACTCCAGGTCCTTCGCCGTCTTCTTGCGCTGCTTCGTCCACTGCGGTCGGCGCTTAATGCTGTGCAGCTTGATGGTCTTCTGACACTTCTCGATGGCGCGGTCGTAGTTCGACTTGCCTATCTCTCGGCTACTCTTGTTGCTCACGGTGTAGAGCGGAATGGTCTCGGTGAAGTTGTCCTTGTTGCCCTCCTCTTTCTCCAGAGAGGCGTCAATATACGCCAGCGAGCCGTTATAATAGGTGTTATAACGTGCCTTGAACGAATGCCACCAGCGTGTGCGCGCGGTGTTTTTCTGCGTAGAACATCCTGTCGCAACCACCAATACAGCTGCGAGAAGGATGGGGATAATATGTCTTGTCTTAAATAGTTTCACGTATAAATAACTCTGTTTGTGGCGTTTTATTGCCTTAGCCCTCCATAAGCATGAATGTTTCGTCTTTTATCTGGTCGGGCAGGCTGATTCCGCGCAGCGTCAGACTGCGGCACCAGTCGGCTATCTCCTCGTGTCGCATGGTGTAGAGCACCTCGCTGAACTGCTCCACCTCCTCGTCGGTGTAGCTGTCTGACGGGCGTCCTTTGAACACGTCGAGTTCCTCGTCGTCGTAGTAGATGATGTCCTTCGTGGCGGCTTCCATCATGCAGTTCTGCTCGCACTTGTCGCTCGTGCCGTTGCATGTGGCGCATGTCTCCACCACGGTTATCTTCTCTTCGCCGTCGTGCTTGCTCAGCTTGGCGATCAGCGCTGCGATTATGCCGAGCGCAATTATCGAAATCACTAATATTATCATGCTACTTAAAAGTAAAAAAGTAAATAGTAGGAGGCTACGGCATTCTTGCCGTAGCCACGCAGTCTAACTATCTGTGCTCATCCGTGCCATCTGTGGGAGTCCTTTCTCTGCAAGAGGTTCTGTGTGTTCCGTGCGTTCAGTGGGAATATCTGTCCTCCCACAGATTTCACAGATCTGCACAGATGTGAGGGTGCTTTCAAGGGGGTGCACTTGTCTCCGCTCGGCTTTGCCGCTTGCCAGAGCAAGAAGTGCACCAACCGAGCAAAATCGATATTCTCCCACAGATTTCACGGATCTACACAGATGTGAGGGTGCGCAGAATTTAACCACGGATTAAATCGATTAAACGGATAAGCCTTCCAGGGGGTGCACTTGTCTCAAGTGCACCAACCGAGCAATAGGTGCCAACCGAGCAATAGGTGCCTTTTGTTTTGTTGGTGCAGCGGAGACAGCTGCACCCTCTGGGTTGGCAGCGTGGGTATGGCAGGAATGCCATACCCTCCTACATCTGTGCGCATCCGTGTCATCTGTGGGAGGCTCTTCTCTGCAAGAGGTTCTGTGTGTTCGGTGCATTCCGTGGGAGCTTCTTCACCGCTTGTTCGGTTGGTGCAGCTGAGACAGCTGCACCCTCTGGCGGAATCCACAGAAGTAGTGTGCAAATCTCACCACCTCACCATCTCACCACCCTTTCACTTCGAATCCAGCCACCTGCATGTCCTCCCAATACTGCGGGTACGACTTCGTCACCACCTGCGGCTCGTTGATGCGCAGCCCTGGGAACACGATAGCAGCCGGCGCGAACGCCATCGCCATACGGTGGTCGTCGTATGTGTCGATAGGCTCCAGCGTCGGATCGCAGCGCGTGCCGTCCCAGATGAGCGTGTCGCCATTCTCGTCGCGCAGCACGAAGCCCAGCTTGCGTAGCTCGCGCTTCAGCGCCTCGATGCGGTCGGTCTCCTTGATGCGCAGCGTAGCCAGCCCCGTGAAGCGGAACGGTATGCCGCGCAGTGCGCACGTCACCACCACCGGCTGCGCCAGGTCGGGCACACTGCTGAAGTCGTAGTCGAGACGCGGCAGCATGCACAGGTGACTCTTTATGCTCACCGTCGGGAAGTGCTCGCCCTCTACCTTGCTGTACTTTGTCTTCACGCCCAGCAGCGAGAAGATATATTTCACGATGGAGTCGCCCTGACGCGACGCGTCCATGAGACCCTTGAAGCGCACCTCCGACTCGTCGTTCCCCCGCAGCGCCAGCATCTCGTACCAGTAAGCCGCCGCGCTCCAGTCGCTCTCTATCGTGTACTCGTGTCGCTCGTACGGCTTCGCGTTCACCGTGATGGTGTCCGCGTCGCTCCAGTCGGCGTCCGCCCCATACTCGCGCATCATCCACAGCGTGAGGTCGATATACGGGCGCGAGATGGCGCCATCGGTGATGCGCAGCTGCAGTCCGTTCTTCAGCGTCGGCGCAATCATCAGCAGCGCTGAGATATACTGCGAACTGATGTTGCCCGCCACCTCTATGTATCCGCCCTCGAGCGTGCGCCCCTTGATGCGCAGCGGCGGATAGCCCTCCTCACCCAAGTATTCGATGTCGGCGCCCAGATAGCGCAGCGCGTTCACCAGGATGCCAATCGGACGCTGCTTCATGCGGTCGGTGCCCGTGATGACATGCTCGCCCGGCTGCGTGGCGAGGTACGCCGTGAGGAATCGCATCGCCGTGCCCGCCCCCTTGATGTCAATCTCGTACGGGCGTCGCTGCATCGCGTCGATAATCACCTCCGTGTCATCGCACACCGAGAGGTTCTGCGGCAGTATGTCGCCGCACGACAGCGCATGAATGATAAGCGCGCGGTTGCTGATGCTTTTCGACGCCGGCAGGGCGATAGTAGCGTTAATAGTCTGGGGTGCTGTTATTGTATATTGCATGATGCTGTTTGTTTTTCTTTCAATATTCAGAGTTCGTTTCTCCCAATGTTCAGAGTTCGTTTCTCTATATGCAAAGTTACGAAAACTATTCCAAACTATCGCTCAAAGCATTGAAAACAAAAACTATATTGTGTTATTTTTTTACAACGGATTTATCTGATTAATCTGATTCTCTCCGCACCCATCCGTTCAATCTGCGTTAAGTTCCTTCGCACCCTAACAATATATTTTTTCACAACGGATTTATCTGATTAATCGGATTTTCTGAGCACCCATCCGTAGCGGAGGTATCCTGCCTCCGCAGCACACAGCAACACATATTCAATCGTAATCTATCGAACACGAATCTCCCGAATCCGTTCAATCCGTTCAATCCGTTGTTCATCCCTGCGCACCCTAACAATATATTTTTTTCACAACGGATTCATCTGATTAATCGGATTCTTTTGAACACGCACCCTGCTATCCGTTCAATCCGTTCAATCCGCGTTAAGTTCCTTCGCACCCTAACAATATATTTTTTCACAACGGATTTATCTGATTAATCGGATTTTCTGAGCACCCATCCGTAGCGGAGGTATCCTGCCTCCGCAGCACACAGCAACACATATTCAATCGTAATCTATCGAACACGAATCTCCCGAATCCGTTCAATCCGTTGTTCATCCCTGCGCACCCTAACAATATATTTTTTTACAACGGATTTATCTGATTAATCGGATTTTCTGAGCACCCATCCGTAGCGGAGGTATCCTGCCTCCGCAGCACACAGCAACACATATTCAATCGTAATCTATAGAACACGAATCTCCCGAATCCGTTCAATCCGTTCAATCCGCGTTAAGTTCTGTGCGCACTAACATCTGTGCAGATCTGAAATCTGTGGGAGAAAAGAGATTCCCACGGAACGCACGGAACTCACAGAACCTCTTGCAGAGAAAAGCCTCCCACAGATGGCACAGATGTTCACAGATGTAGGGAGGCACACGAAATTCGTGTTATTCGCGTAATTCGTGTTCGTCCATCTCTCAGCAATCGTCTTCCGTGTATTCAGCGTGTTCTGTGGGCGACCTCTCACATCCAATATGTTTCTACCACGAATAGCACGAATAGCACGAATGTAGGAGGGCCGCGGCGGAGGCAGGATACCTCCGCTACTATACAATCCGTTCAATCGGTTCAATCCGTTGTTGAAAATCCCAAGCAGCAGGAACCCGTTCAATCGGTTTAATCCGTTGTTCAATCCCTGCGCACCCTAACATCTGTGTCCATCCGTGCCATCCGTGGGAGTCTCTCTCAGCAGAAGTTTCCGTGTGTTCCGTGCATTCTGTGGGGGTGAGTAGCAGTTTGGTTGGTGCAGCAGAGACAGCTGCACCCCCTTGTGGTGTATTCGTGCCAGCCGTGGGAGAACATCCTCCATCGAAATTCGCAGTAAAATTCTTTCCGCCAACCACGTAACTTGCTCACGCCATATTGACCACCCGACTTCCGCGCGAATCCCCATTCTAGAGATTTCCGCCGCGCTCTCCGGCCCTTTTCGCTGCCCCCAGCCAACCCCTTCCAAGCCGATTTTGTCCAAAATTTAGGTTTTTCCTCACTTTTTCCATGTTTTTCAGTAGTTTTTCGCTGTTTTTTGCCAACTTATCGTGGGCTTTTACCATGTAAAAGCATAGGTTTTACCCGGTGAAAGTACATATAAAAAGTGTTTGAGAGAAGAATGAGGAAAGTTTACTGGTTATC
>OGPQ01001720.1_pt1 | contig 14273 bp, 15 predicted proteins | sample 1552971 | NCBI WGS metagenome assembly OGPQ01 (sample SAMEA2580232, study PRJEB22360) | human gut metagenome | biome: human gut; feature: human-associated habitat; material: faeces | place: Denmark | collected 2008/2010 | reverse complement strand
TATCAGCGCACCGGACTGGAGAGCGAATATTACGAGATTTTAGGTGTGAATATCCCCAGCACCAGCATCCCGGTCTCCCCGGGACGCAATCTGGCCGTTGTGCTGGAAACCGCCGCCATCAACAACCGCCAGAAGCGGATGGGCTATAATGCCGCCAAGGAGCTGCTGATCCGTCTGGGTCTGGACGGCACCGTTGAATGAAGATTACAGATAAAGGAATCCTGTTTTATGGAACGATTGAAACAACTGCTGCAAGCGGAGGAGATCCGCTTTATCGAAAACGAATCCCTTGCTGCCCACTGCACCTTTAAAATCGGCGGCCCGGCGGATGTTTTTGTCCGGCCGGAGACAGAGGAACAGCTCTGCCGTGTGATCGCACTGTGCAAAGCGTGCGATGTGAAATATTACCTGCTGGGCAACGGCAGCAACATCCTGTTTGAGGATGCGGGCTACCGGGGCGTGGTCGTGGATACCACGGCTCTGAAAATGGGAATCGGTTTTCTGGAAAACGTCAGCCATCCGGGTGCAGAGCCGGGGGCGGTCTACGATGCAGTCATCGCAGGTGCGGGCTTGAAGCTTTCTGCTCTGTGTAAGGCGGCGCTGGACAGCAGCCTGACTGGCCTGGAATTTGCTTATGGCATCCCCGGCACAGTGGGTGGTGCAGTTTATATGAATGCCGGTGCCTACGGCGGAGAGATGAAGGATGTGCTGGTCTCTGTGACGTATCTGACCAGAGAAGGTGAGATCGTGACAGAAGATGCCGCAAACCTCGACCTCTCCTACCGGCACAGCATCTTTGAGGAAAACGGCGGCTGCATCCTGAGCGCAAAGTTCCACCTGAAGCATGGAGATTCGGCAGCCATCAAGGCCCGGATGGATGAGCTGATGCAGAAGCGCATCGATAAGCAGCCGCTGGATAAGCCCAGCGCCGGCAGCACCTTCAAGCGGCCGGTGGGAGCGTTTGCGGCTGCCCTCATCGACCAGTGCGGCCTGCGGGGCTATCGCCACGGCGGTGCTGCCGTCAGCGAGAAGCACTGCGGGTTTGTGGTGAATCTGGGCGGCGCGACCTGCGCTGATGTGCTGGCCCTGTGCGATGAGGTGCGGGCAGTCGTAAAGGAAAAGACCGGGTACGACCTGGAAAAGGAAATTCGAGTGGTCAAGGCATAAGAGGGAAAATGGTATGGATCTTCTGATCGTCAGCGGGCTTTCCGGTGCGGGAAAATCGGTTGCGATGAACGCACTGGAGGATATCGGCTTTTTTTGTATCGACAATGTTCCGGCAGAGCTTCTGCCCAGCATCACGGCGTTCTCCAAGGCAGGCGATAACCAGCTCAAGCGGGTAGCGCTCTCCATGGATGTGCGCGGCTGCCACACCAGCGAGCAGATCGAACAGGCGCTGCACCAGCTGGATGAGCAGGGCGTCGAGTACGAGATCTTATTCATTGATGCTCCGGACGATGTGCTGATGCGCCGTTACAGTGAGACCCGCCGCCGCCATCCCATCAGCATTGCCGAGGGAATCTCCACCCGGGAGGCGCTGGCAAAGGAACGACAGATCCTGCAGCCCTTCCGGGAACGGGCAGACTATACCATCAACACGGAGTTTCTCTCCACGGCCCAGAATAAGGAACGCATTTGTAATTTGTTTGCGCCAGATGGCGGGGCAAAGGCAGCAATGCGGCTCACCGTGATGTCCTTCGGCTTCAAGTTCGGCATCCCAGAGGATGCGAACCTGGTGCTGGATGTCCGCTGTCTGCCCAACCCTTTCTATATCCCGGAGCTCAAACATAAAACGGGGCTGGATGAGGAAGTGGTGGATTTTGTCATGGGTCACCCGGAGGCAAAGGAACTGCTGCGCCGGTACGAAAGTTTTCTGGAGTATGCGCTGCCCCTCTATGTCAAGGAGGGAAAAAGCCAGCTGACCATTGCAGTGGGCTGCACGGGCGGCAAGCACCGCTCTATTACCTTTGCGCGGAAGATCGCGGAATATTGCAAACAACTGGGCTATCAGACCGGCATTCAGCACCGTGATGCGGCGCGCTGACCCGGCAGAGCCCGTGAGAACAGAAATGAGAGTGACATGAGTTTTGCATCCCAGGCACGGGAAGAGATCGCACAGCGCAGTTTACAGCTGCAAAAGGATTGCTGTGTGCGGGCGGCAGCCTATGGCATCGCCTGCTTTGCCAAAGATTTTGATGCACGGGGCCTTGTGCTGCAGACTGAGCAGGAATTGACCGCCCGTGTGGCCGAACAGCTGTTTGCCCGCTGCGGCGTGCAGGGTACGGTGCTGGAAAAGCCCCGCCCCAGCGGTGTGGTATATGAGTTCGGCATCCGAGAGTCGGAGCAGGTGCGCCGGATGCACGAGCTGTTCGGCACCACGGGCAGCGAGACGAGCTTGCAGATCGACCCGGGGCTCATCCGGTGTCAGACCTGCGTGAGTGCCTATATCAGCACGGCGTTTCTGTGCGGCGGCACTGTGACGGACCCACAGAAGGAGTATAATCTGGAATTTCTGACCGGACGCACCAACCTTGCAAAGGATTTTGAGGCCCTGCTTGCTGAGCATGAATTTGCGCCCCACCGTACCCGCCGCAACGGCGTAAACCTGATTTACGTCAAAAGCAGCGCCAGCGTGGAGCGCATCCTTGCGTTTATGGGAGCGGCAGAAGCTTCAGCCCGGATGAATGCCCAGAAGGCAGTCAAGCAGCTGCGCAACCAGATCAACCGTCAGACCAACTGCGATACCGCAAATCTGGGCAAAACGGCCCGGGCCAATGCCCAGACCACCCGTGCAATCCGTTTTTTGCAGGAGCAGGGTGCGCTGGAAACACTGCCCGAGGTCTTGCAGCAGGCTGCGGCCATTCGAATGGAAAATCCGGACTTGTCCCTGACAGCTCTGTGTGCCTGCTTTGACCCGCCCGTGAGCAAATCGGGGCTTTCGCACCGGATGAAGAAGCTGGAAGCGCTGGCAGAGGATCTGCGCAGACGATTGGAAGAAAACGCGGAGAAGGAGGAAACGAAATGACGGAACCGGAAAAGCTGCACGCCGGTCTGGAATATGACATGTGGGCACCGGAAATAGACGCCCTGAAGCTGCGGGCAATGACGCTGTGCCGCCGGCTGAACGCGCTGCCCAAGGAGGCCAAAGAGGAGCGGACGGCTGTGATGCGGGAGCTTTTTGGCAGCGTGGGAGAAAACGCCGCCGTGATGCCCTATTTCAGCTGCGATGACGGAAAAAGCATTTTTATTGGAAAGAACTTTTTGGCCAACTATAATGTTTCCATACTGGACCGTGCGCCGGTGCGTATCGGGGACTATGTTATGATTGGTCCACACACCCTGATTGCCACCGTCAACCATCCCATCTCCCCTATGGGACGGCGGAAACACCTGAGCGTGGCCAAACCGGTGACTATCGGCAATGATGTGTGGATCGGCGGGAATGTGACCATCCTGCCCGGCGTGACCATAGGGAACAATGTGATAGTAGCCGCAGGCGCGGTGGTGACAAAGGATGTGCCGGATAACAGCCTTGTGGGCGGGGTGCCGGCCAAGCTGATCCGAACGATAGAAAATGACATCCCCGAAGAAACGGGAGAATGAGAAAAGCGGCATAGCCATGGCTCCTTTTGGGGGCGGGCTGTGCCGCTTGTATGTGTGTTTAGTAGTAGATGCGGCGGCTGCCGGAAACGGTCTCCCGGGTGCAGTAGTCAATCCAGGCGACGGCGCCGGGGATATCCTTATCTCGAATATGGCCGCACAGGCGGCAGCTGGTCTGATACAGGGTATCGATACCATGTAAGGCGCAGAAGCGCTCCCACAGGACCAGCACCGAGGAATAGAACGATCGGAAGATGAGCGGCAGCAGGGTATTGCCGCTGAGCATGGCAAGCTCGTGCTGGAAGGCAAATGCAGCCTCCGCCGCCTGACGGTTATCCCTTGCCTGACGAATGGCTTCTACTTTTTCCAGCAGCAGCGTGTTATCCAATTCGGTGACATGAGGGATGATATCAGCGACGGCCAGCTTATCTAGGGCATCCCGCACCTCCAGAATGGAGCGGATCTCTTCGTTACGCAGCCGGCCGCGGTTATAGGTCATAATGGATTTGAGAGTTTCCATCGTGCCGGCCCGGCGGTAATCGGCGACAAAGGTGCCCACCCGGGGACGGACATCCAAAAAGCCGCGGTTTTCCAGCTCCACGATGCCGCTATTGACCACCGCACGGCTGACCCCCATCGACTGAGCCAGCTGGCGCTCCGGGGGGAGCTGCTGTCCCACTGGTAGTTCACCGGAAAGAATCTTGGCTTCGATATTACTGATAAAGAGCTCCTTGAGGGAGGGAGATATGAGTTTTTCAAATTCCATGACAGGTTCCTCTTTTTAAGCAGCGCTGTGGTATGGCCACATACCACAAAGGCGTTTTTCTCTATTTTAGGATAATTTGCTGAATTTTTCAACCATTTTATACGAAATTCTCTTGTTAAATGATTGACATTTATGAATTATCGTGATATATTCGGGGCGGGTAATAAAGTCTGTTCCATCTGGTATGGCCAGATAGGCTAGGCTTTGCGGCCCGTGAGGTTACTATGAGGGTTTCCAAAAAATCAACAGGAGGAATGTAACATGTTATTCCAACTCTACGGCGAGACTGCCGGCTATCAGCTGCTGGGTTTCGTGCTGGTGTTCACCGGCCTGGTGCTGGCCAATGAATTTGCCCGCCGCACCAAGACCGGTGGTATCATCTGCTTCCTGGCGCTGCCTGCTGTGCTGACAGTGTATTTTATCGCCATCTATATCGGCGCAGCCAATGGCGCCGAGTGGGCACTGAACAACCAGACCTACACCAACATGAACAGCTGGTTCCACTATGCCAAGCTGTATGCCGCCACCGCGGGCTGCATCGGCTTTATGATGCTGAAATATAAGTGGAGCATCGGCAAGACCGACTGGTTCAAGGTATTCCCCTTTGCCATTGTTGCCATCAATATTCTCATCGCTGTGGCCAGTGACTTTGAATCCGGCATCCGCGGTGCCAAGGCCATGATGGAATTCGGCGACCGCTGGTGGCTCTCTTCCGAGAATGTGTGGCTGTACGGCGGCTGGTGGAACTGGGTGAACGGCATTGCCGGTATCATTAACATTTTCTGCATGACCGCCTGGTGGGGCATCTACTCTTCCAAAGACAAGAAAGACATGCTGTGGCCTGATATGACTTGGTGCTACATCCTGGCCTATGACCTGTGGAACTTTGAGTACACCTACAACTGCCTGCCCACCCACTCCTGGTACTGCGGTCTGGCGCTGCTGCTGGCCCCCACCTTTGCCAACCACTTCTGGAACAAGGGCGGCTGGATCCAGAACCGTGCTAACACCCTGGCCCTGTGGTGCATGTTTGCCCAGGTATTCCCGCTGTTCCAGGATAATAGCGTATTTACCACCATCACTTCTGTCTACGCCGATGGCTTTATGAACCCCGCAGTTCGTCCCACGGCGGCGAACCCCACTGCGCAGGGCGTTGTGGCTATTATTGCGCTGGTGGTAAATGTGGTCATCCTGGCTTCCATCATCAAGCGGGCAAAGGCCCAGAAGAAGAACCCCTACAAGCAGGAGATCTTCTGCGATCAGAAGGACTTCCAAGAGGCTATGGCGAGAGTGTAAGTCCTGCCCCATATGCAATAGGCAAATAGCTGCCGGTCCGGAACACCAAAGCAAGGTGTTCCGGACCGGTTTTCTGTTTATCCCGGATTTTGCGGGAATGCTGACCAGCGGATAAGCGCGCGGGACATCCAGCGCTTATTATGCTGAACCGCGAAACGATTCAGTCCTTTCATTCCATATTGACAAACGGTTTAACATGAAGTAGAATAACGGTACGCTATTCTACAATTAGATAAAAGGAGAAAGAAGATTTATGAAGCGTATGAACAAACTGCTGGCACTGCTGCTGGCAGTCATCATGGTGGCTTCCTTTGCCGCCTGCGGCAATGAGCCCGCACCTACCCCCGATCCCGAGCCTGCTCCCACCCCCGCCATCACCTACCCCCTTACCGTGACGGATATGGCCGGTCGCGAAGTTACCCTGGAGAAAGAGCCCGAGCGCATCGTTTCCGGCTACTACATTTCCTCCTCCGCCTGCATCGCGCTGGGACTTTCCGATAAGATGGTCGGCATCGAGGATAAATCCGCCAAGCGCCCCATTTACAAGCTGGCGGCTCCCGCCCTTATCGACCTGCCCAATGTCGGCTCCGCCAAGGCTTTTGACCTGGAAGCCTGCGTCAATGCCAACCCCGATCTCGTTATCCTGCCCATGAAGCAGAAGGACACCGCCCAGACCCTTTCCGAGATGGGCATTGCCACCCTGCTGGTCCTGCCGGAAAGCCATGAGCAGCTGATGGAGATGTTCACTCTCATCGGCACCGCCACCAACAGCATGGAGAAAGCGACCGCGCTGATCGAGTACTACAACACCAAGCTGGCGGCAGTGGCCGAGCTGACCAAGGACCTGACCGATGAGCAGAAGCCCGTTGTATATATCGGCAGCACCAGCGATATCCTGCGCACCGCTCCCAAGGAGATGTATCAGGCTTCCCTCATCACCACCGCGGGCGGCAAGAACGCCGGTGATGTACTGGAGGGTACCTCCTGGACCGATATCGATAACGAGACCTTCCTGACCATGAACCCCGATGTAATTGTGATCCCCACCGATAACTTTGCCGTAAGCAGCCCTGACTACACCGCAGAGGATGTGCTGAACAACGCCACCTTTGCCGATGTGACCGCCGTGAAGAACGGTGCCGTTTATCAGATGCCTGTCGGCTTTGAGGCTTGGGATTCCCCCGTTCCCTCCGGTATCCTGGGTACCCTGTGGATGCTGCATACCCTGCACCCCGAGCTGTACACCGCCGAGCAGTTTGCCGCAGATGCCGATGAGTTCTACTCCACCTTCTACGGCTTCCATGTTGCGTTGGATCAGGCAGCCTGATCCCTCTTTGGAATGACCTACGGGATACTGCTGCGTGCGGTATCCCGTTTTTTCTGCCCGTTGTTTGCTTTTTAACGGCGTATGCGGTACAATAAGCCCACTGTGGAATTAGAGGGAGATAACATGCAGGAAACCATGCTGCAAAACCGAAAACCCGTGATCCGCTCCTACTGGCTGGTAGGGGCGTGCATTGCCGTGGGCTTTATTGCCTCCATCTGCATCGGCAATTACCCCATTTCGATACGGGAGATCATTTCTATCCTGACCGGTGGGGAGGTCGGCGCCATGACCCGCAAGGTCTTTTTCACGCTGCGGTTGCCCCGTACCTGCATGGGTGTGATGGCTGGCGCGGGGCTGGGCGTTGCCGGCTCCGTTTATCAGATGATCTTTCGCAATCCGTTGGCGTCCCCCGATATCATCGGTGTTTCCAGCGGTGCCAGTTTGGGCGCCGCCATTGCCATCGTCAGTGTCGGCATCGGCGTGGGCGGCATTGCGTTGGGCGCCTTCGCGGGCGGGCTGCTTGCCGTGGCGTTTGTGATGCTGTTGGTGCGGGCGACCCGTGCCAATACCACCGCCACCTATGTGCTGGCGGGTATCGTTATCTCGGCGGTTGCCAAGTCGGTCATTATGCTGCTGAAGTACTACGCCGACAGCGAGTCCAACCTGGCCGCCATTGAATATTGGACAATGGGCTCCTTTGCGGGTGTCACAGCCTCCAAGGTGCTTTCTATCCTGCCGTTCTGGCTGATCGGTTTTGTGGGGCTGTTTTTGCTGCACCGTCAGGTGGGGCTTCTCTCTTTGAATGAAGAGGAATGCCGAACACTGGGAGTGCGGCTGTATCGGGTAAGGCTGACGGTGCTTACCCTTTCTACCCTGCTGGTCGCCTCAATCGTCAGCATTACGGGGCTGATCTCCTTTATCGGGCTCATCGCCCCACACATCGCGCGCATGATGATAAAACGGGAAAATACCGATACTATGGTGCTTTCCGCCATGGTGGGCGCTGCCGTAATGCTGGTGGCAGATATTTTTGCCCGCAGCCTGTATGCCGGTGGGCTGCCCATCAGTATTCTTACTACCATTATTGGTGTGCCGGTGCTGGTGTACTTTATGTGTAAGCGCAAGGAGGGCAAGGTATGAGTGCATTGCTTTCTTTGCGGAATATCCACACCGGATATGGCAGCAGGGAAATTGTCCGCGGCGCTTCCCTTGCGGTAGAAGGCGGGGAATTCTGTGCGCTGCTGGGGCTGAACGGCTGTGGCAAGACCACTCTACTGCGCGCCGCCTGCGGTCTGCTGCCGATGAAAGAGGGCCGTTGTATGGTGGGGGAGACCGAAACCACCCATCTGGACGAAAAAAGCCGCGCCCGCCTGATGAGCTATATCCCGCAGCGCGGCAGTCCTATCATGGGTAAAACCGTGCTGGAGGTCGTCCTGATGGGTTTCAACGCCCGACTGCGTCTTTTGGATTCCCCCGGGGAAGCACACCGCCGAATTGCCATGGAACATCTGACCCATTTGGGACTGGCAGAACTGGCGGGGCGGGACTATGCCACTTTAAGCGAGGGGCAGAAGCAGCTGGTGATACTGGCGCGCGCCCTTTCGCAGGATACGCCGGTGATGCTGATGGACGAGCCGGACAGCGCGCTGGATTTTGTCAACCGGCATATGGTGCTGGGGAAAATAAGAGAGGTGCTGCATGAGCGGCAGCAAGCGGGGCTTATCACCCTGCATGACCCCAACTTTGCCCTAAGCTACTGCGACCGCCTGCTGCTGATGCAAGACGGCACCATAGTGACCGAAATTGATATGAGAAATACCGACCGTGCGACGATAGAAGCGGCACTTGGTATAATATACGGAGAAATAGCCGTGTTGGAGTATAAAGACCGTTATATCATGACCAGGCGATGAAAACCCAATAGATATTTGAGGCGGGAGGATACCCAATGGGTGTCCTCCTGTTTTGACTTAGGATACAGTATAATGATAGATCATATGACCACAAAATTCTAAAAAACACCTTGAGGGAAAAGAATCTATCTGTTATAATTTTGTAGTATAGACTGATGAAATCCTATAAATCCAAATGAGGAAATGGCGTAAAAATGGCATAAGCCCAAAAAAGCCGCAAAACCCCATAAAACAAAGATTTTTTAAGGAGATGTAGAGATATATGAAATTAGGTATCGTCGGCTTGCCGAATGTTGGCAAGAGCACCATATTCAACGCCCTGACCGGCGGCAGCGCCGGGGCTGCCAACTATCCCTTCTGCACCATCGAACCGAATGTGGGCATCGTGCCGGTACCGGATCCCCGGCTGGATAAGCTGTGTGAGATGTACTCCCCCGATAAGGTGACTCCCGCGGTCATCGAGTTCGTGGATATCGCGGGGCTGGTGAAGGGGGCCTCCCAGGGCGAGGGCCTGGGCAACAAGTTCCTTTCCCATATTCGCGAGGTGGATGCCATCATCCATGTGGTGCGCTGCTTTAATGACGGCGAGATTGTGCATGTCAGCGGCGAGATTGGCCCGGCGCGGGATATTGAGACCATCAACCTGGAGCTGGTGCTCTCCGACATTGACCTGGTGGAACGGCGGATTGACCGCTGCAAAAAGGCAGCCAAGGGCGGCGATAAAAAGCCGCTGGCCGAGGCAGCGCTCTTCGAACGGCTGAACGAGTGGCTGGGCGAGGGCAAATCTGCCCGCAACTTCCCCTGCACCGAGGAGGAAAAGGAGCTGATCGCCGATTGCCCGCTGCTTTCCAATAAGCCGGTCATCTATGTGGCAAACCTCAGCGAAGCCGATTTTGCGGGCGACCTGAATGAGAACCCGCTTTACCGGCAGGTGCTGGAGATAGCCGAGGCGGAGGGCAGCCGTGTGGTGCCCATCTGCGGCAAGATCGAGGAGGAGCTTTCCCAAATGGAGCCGGAGGACCGGCAGATGTTCCTGGAGGAGCTGGGGCTGCATCAATCCGGCCTGGACCGGTTGGTGACCGCCGGCTATGATCTTTTGGGATTGATCAGCTTCCTCACCGCCGGCAAACCGGAGGTGCGCGCGTGGACGATCACCAAAGGCACAAAGGCCCCGCAGGCAGCCGGTAAGATCCACAGCGACTTTGAGCGCGGGTTCATTCGGGCGGAGGTTGTTCCCTACGAAACTCTGATCGCGTGCGGCTCCCTGCAGGCGGCCAAGGAGAAAGGGCTCATCCGCAGTGAGGGCAAGGAATATGTGATGCAGGACGGCGATGTGGTGCTGTTCCGCTTTAATGTTTGAGGAAGCGCCGGCGCTCGCCCCCTATGGCAGGGAGGGCGCCAGTTTTTATGGAAAGGGAAGCATGCAAGGAAGGGGGCGGCGCCCGTGCCGCAGGATAAGCGATACCGCAGCGGGAGCGCAGCCGTCGGCGGCGGAATGCTGACGCTGTGGCTGACCATGCGGGCCAATGCGTGGCTGCGGCAGGAGTGGCTATCCCTGCTGACGGAAACTGCTGCGGAGGGAATAGGGCTGGTGCTGCAATTTCTCATGCTGGGAATCCCGCTGGTGGTAACCATAGAGCTGCTGCGGCGCTCTGCCGCCCAGCCATGCCCACTGCGAGAAGGGCAAAACCGCCAGCCTATGGCTGGTGGTGCCTGCCGGGTTGGCGGTATTACTGGGGGCTAACTTTCTTACCCTGTTACTGCAAAATATGCTGACCGGATCCGGGATGTCCACCCCCACGCCGCTACCGGAAGAACCCCTAGCGATCATTTTTTCGATGATTGGATCCGTTCTACTGCCGGCGGTGATGGAGGAGCTGCTGTTCCGCGGGGCAGTGCTGCACGCGCTGCGCCCGGCCGGGGAAAAGCTGGCGATATGGCTCTCCGCACTGTTATTTATGGGGGCACACGGCAGCCTTTCCCAATGGCTGCCCGCACTGGCAGCCGGATTGGCGCTGGGGATCGTGACCTTTTATACCGGAACGCTGCGCTGGGCTATCTTGATCCACCTGTGTAATAATATCATCGCATGGGTGACCACTTATTTTCCCTCACCGCTCACAGCCATTCTACTGCCGGTTGGACTGCTGATTTTAGGCGGCATTGCGCTGCTCCGTCTGCGCAGGATGCCCCGATGGGCTCCGGCACGCGGGAACCCCCGGCTGGGGGTATCGCTGCCGCTGGTGTTGGCGCTGTTATTGCTGTTGGGGAACGCACTGTTCCCTGCTGTTTAGATTCGTACGGAGAGCTGGGTAGGACCCCACAGAGACCCATGTGCTCTCTCCCCAATAATCCTGTTGAAGGGAGCCAAAGGATGGACCACGAAAAGTACATGCGCCTGGCCCTAATAGAGGCAAAAAAAGCCGCCGCTGCCGGAGAGATCCCAGTAGGTGCGGTGGTGGTGTGTGGCAATACAGTACTGGCCGCTGCCCGCAATGACCGGGAAGTGACCCATTCTCCACTGGGACACGCCGAGGTGCGTGCCATAGAGATGGCCTGCCAGGCCCGTGGGGACTGGCGGCTGGATAACTGCACCCTGTATGTCACACTGGAACCCTGCCCCATGTGCAGTGGAGTGATCCTGAATGCGCGGGTGGGGCAGGTGGTGTATGGTGCCGCCGACCCACAATACGGCTGGAAGGTAAACATTGCCACACTTGCCTGGGGGGCTGCCCCTCGGCTGACCGCCGGTATACTAGCGGAGGAATGCTCCGCTCTGCTTTCGGATTTTTTCCGCGGGCAGCGACAGGGATAAGGAGGAACCATGCTGTATCACGCTTCGCCCATTGGCGGGCTGACCGAGCTGCGGCCACACATTTCCAACCATGGCATCCCACTGCTGTACTTTTCACAAAAACGAGAAAACACCTTTGTTTACCTTTCCAACGCCGTGGAAAAGTACTGCCGGGAAACTGGCTTTGCATACAACGGTCCATGGAAAAAGTGGGGACCCTACGGCTTTACCGATGATGGCAGGCAGCGGCTGGAGGAATACTACCCAAACGCATTGGAAGAAACCTATCGAGGCGTTTCCGGTTACATCTATACGGTGGAAAAGGTGATCCGGCGGGGGCATCCTGTTCCTATCCCCGATACCGTAACATCCCGCGGGGCGGTGGAAACGACCGGCTGTGAATTTATCCCGGATGCGTGGGAAGCCATTTTGCAGGCGGAGCAAGAGGGATTGCTGGTACTGCGTCGCTACGAAGAAATGACTGAAAGAGAAGCAGACTGGCTCCGGCGGACGGTACGGGAGGAGTATCGCCAGGCGGAGGATCACCCAGAATACCAACACTTCCTGCGGGATAAGTTCGGTATTGACCCGGAAAGCTTATAATATAAAACAAAAGCACACCTTACCCCATGGTGGGGAGGGTGTGCCTTTTTTCTTTTTTCACTTTGTTCAGCGGGAGAGAACGGGCCGCCCGCCGAAGGCGAGCCAGCGGTCGCAGACCGCTGAAACCATCCGAAGGATGGTTTGGCCTGCGGCCCGATATTTCGGCTTGCAGAAAACCGAAAAGTTCCACAATCAATCCGGGATGGTAGGCACGGCTTCCGGCGGGATGGGGCAGGTGTAGCCTTCCGCGGTACGCCCTGCAAATTCCGTTTTGGCTGCAGCAATCAGCTCCGGCTGTTCCAGCAGATCAATGGCTGCGGCGCACAGCACCTTACCGGCGGTGATTGCCGCCTTATGCCCGATGGATGTTTTTCCGCAGGAAACATTCTGCCAGCTGTGGCCAGGACAGCCATTGGGCCAAGATGCCACATGCAGCTGCGCCGTGGGGCACTGCCAACTGACATCCCCCACATCGGTAGAGCCAGGGCAAAAGGCTTCCCCGGTGAAAAGCGGAAGCAGCACATCATTCATCGCGCTGCCGGACAGGATCGTTTTTACCTGGGCGGCATAAGCGGCATTTTCGCTGCCGCTTCCCGGGATATGGCCGCCAGCATCATAGGTTGCGGCAAGCTCAGCGGCAAAAGTTATTTCCTGCGAGGTATGTTGGGGCACACCCACTTCAGCAAAGTTCTGGTGCAGCAACGCCTCCAGCACATGGTTGGGGATGGTCTCCGCCACGCCATCAATGAACTTCCGTTCACAGGTGGTGCCGGTCATCAGGGCAGCTCCGGCAGCGATATCATCCACCCGTTTTTGCAGCTCCACCGCCTTTTTTACCTGCGGGGAGCGCACCATATACAATACCGATGCTTTGGACTGCACCACATTGGGGCTGCAGCCGCCGCCATCGGTCACGGCATAGTGGATGCGGGCCTGCGGTTCCATGTGCTCCCGCAGGAACTGCACCCCCACATTCATCAATGTTACCGCATCCAAGGCACTGCGGCCCCGCTCCGGGTTCCCGGCCGCATGGGCGGCCACCCCGTGGAAAATATACTGCACCTGAATGCAGGCATTGCTGGAGCCGGTCGCGGCCTCGTTGCAGTCATCGGGGTGCCAGGTCAGAGCAGCATCTAAGCCGTACCACAGCTTTTCCCGCGCCATAAAGGCTTTGGCCGCGCCGCCTTCTTCGCCGGGGCAGCCATACAATACTACCGTACCAGGGGCACCACTTTGCTGCAAATAATGCTTGATACCCAGTGCCGCCGCCAAAGCGCCGGCCCCCAGCAGATTATGTCCGCAGCCATGGCCGGTCCCACCGGGGGTCAGTTCCTGCTTTTTGATACTGCCGCCCAGCTGGGAAAGCCCGGAAAGGGCATCATACTCCGCCAGAATGCCAATGATGGGACGCCCGCTGCCGTAGCTGGCCACAAAGGCGGTGGAGATGCTACAAACTCCCTCCTCCACGGCGAAGCCTAGTTCTTTCAGTATTTTGCAGTATAGAGCAGCGGACCGCACCTCCTGTAAGGAAAGCTCGGCATATTCCCAAATCTGATCGGCAACGGAAGCAATCAACTCTTTATTCTCTTCAATGGTATCCAATGCCGCTTTTTTTAGTTCTTCCATGTTATCACAGCACCTTTTTTAGGAAATTTTGCAGTCGAGGGCTCTGCGGATTGGTAAAGATGACTTCCGGGGTTCCCTGTTCGCCCAGCTTGCCCTCTTCCATAAACAGCACCCGGCTGGCTACTTCGCGGGCAAAGGCCATCTCGTGGGTGACAATGACCATTGTCATCCCCTCATGGGCCAGTTCCCGCATGACCTCCAGCACTTCGCCCACCATTTCGGGATCGAGAGCGGAAGTGGGCTCGTCAAACAAGATGACTTCGGGGGACATCGCAAGGGCGCGCGCAATTGCCACGCGTTGTTTTTGACCGCCCGACATTTGTGACGGAAATTTAGAAAGAACGTCTG
>OGPQ01001716.1_pt1 | contig 14309 bp, 4 predicted proteins | sample 1552971 | NCBI WGS metagenome assembly OGPQ01 (sample SAMEA2580232, study PRJEB22360) | human gut metagenome | biome: human gut; feature: human-associated habitat; material: faeces | place: Denmark | collected 2008/2010 | reverse complement strand
GTCTTGTAAAGTCCTACCAATAAGAATATGAAGGAAGAGAGTAAGATAATCAATCGGTTGTCGAACAGGGTGTTATAAAAAATTTGCGGATTTTTATCCAAGGGGACGTCAAAGGGGTTCAAAAATACATTCCATTTGCTGACGTCCAGAATTTTACTCGATGCGAACAGCAATAAACCGATAATGATAATCATTACTGCCGTACCGTTGCCATTCCGGATGAGTGTACTGAGCATAAAACACAGTAAACCGATGAAAAGCGCAGGTACCATACTTTGCAAAGCGAGTTGCAGGGGAGGTACCTCTACAACCAGCCAGTCGGTGACGGCAGCTAAAAGCAAAGTGATGATAAAACAAATCATATAGGCGATCAAAAGCCGGAATAGCCAGATTTTATACCGATAGTTCGGAATACCGAAAATGATTTCTATGATTTTGGCATCCTGGTCGTTCTGTATACCGAAACAGGTCGGATAGAAGATCGATAGGATAGAAGGCACTAATAACATACTGTATCCGGTAGCCGTCGTAATCTCCGAATCCGAAATAAGATTTAACCCCACCGTCAGGATATAAAAACCGACGGCACTGAGAATAAAATACATAAACTTATTGCCGAAGATAATCTTTATATTATACCGGGCGAGTTTTGCTATAGGAGTGATGTAATATTTCATGGCTTTACAAGTCTATTGAGTGATGATATTTTCATGATTAGCTAATTTTACATTCCTCAACAACCACAGATACGAGTCTTCCAGTAGAGGAGAAGTATGTACGGCATTGGGAACCGGTTGGGTCTCCGACAGACACCTGACTTTGATATTCTCTCCGTTCCGGATATGATGTACCAATAACAGGTCGGAAGGCAATTTTACAAATTCCCGGGCCGGAATTTCGAAAGTCCATGTCACATCTTTAGCAATTTCCACCATTTCGGAAGGAGTTCCGTGATATTTCAACGACCCTTTGTTGATAACACCCACCTGGTTACAGGAACTGGCGATATCCTCGATAATGTGGGTAGAGAAAATAACGATCCGGTTGCGCGACAATTCTACCAAAAGATTTCTGAAACGGATTCTTTCCCGGGGGTCCAATCCGGCAGTCGGTTCATCGACAACCAGAATGCGGGGCAGGTTCAGCAAAGTCTGTGCAATTCCGATCCGTTGTTTCATACCTCCTGAGAAACCTCCGATCTTTTTATCTTTGTTTTCATACATATGAACCGCTTCGAGCACTTCTGTGATCCGTTTGCTCCGGGTTTTGGGATTATAAATTCCTTTCAGGAGAGCCTGATATTCCAAAAACTCCCAGGAGGTCAGGTTTTCGTAAGTACCGAATTCCTGAGGCAGATAACCGATCAATCCCTGCAATTCTTCCCGTTTTTTCTGGGTATCGATGCCATTGATGAATATTTTTCCATAGCTCTGCTCGAATATGCCGCAGATGATACGCATAAGGGTGGTTTTACCTGCACCGTTAGGTCCTAACAAACCGAACATACCGGTATGGATCTCCATTGAGACGGCGTTCAAGGCTTTGAACGGTTTTTTCTTATATCCGATCATCGGAATTTTTGTGGCGATCTTATATACTCCTTTTTTCAATTCCCTGAACCGACCGTCGATCATATCGATGTTGATATTGTATTTATGGATCCGGTCCGATAAATAGCGGGCAACTATAGCGACATACCAAAGGAGACCGAGTAAAATAGCCATGCCGGAATCCGAGAATTTTATAGAAGCCCATATGAGCGTAAACAAGGGCGAAAAGTAATAAATGAAGATTCCGCATACCCGTATACACCAGCTCAAGCTTTTGATTTTATGAGCTTTAAAATATTCACCTCCGATGGCAATCAATTTTGTCAGCAACATCCAGGTGCAGACGGCAAAAATGATGGCCCAGAAGGTCAATGTTTGATAGAAATAGGTGAAATAAATCAGGAAGCCGGTGATAGGTAACATCCATACCAAAGGTTTTAAATCCGACCATTGCCGGTATTCTTCCTTTAATCCCAGCCGTTCCCGTACACGTTGGCCGGATTGCCATTCCCGTTGAAATTCATTGGGACGGCCGTAGATCTTCACCAGATTACGGATTGAAATATGGATTTCCTGATCCGGAGGGATAATCCGGCTGTTGGCCTGACGCAGACTAGTCTCCATAAACCAGGTGGCTGCCGGTATCAGTATAATGGCTCCGACAAAGTAACCCAATTGCCATATCAGCGAGTCGGTTATCATCACTATACCGATGACTGCCAGGATCAAAAGGGTGAGTTGAATAATCTTCAGGGTTAAACTCTGGGTACGCAGCCGATGAAGTGCTTCTTCCAAACCGGAATATAGGGTGGGGATAATCACCAGGGTCAATAATGTACTCATGGTCAATCCTCCGATCACCGTGATGGCGAAAGGAGCTCCGAGTCCTGATACAAATTCTCCTTGTCCCATGGCTAACGGGAACATGGCCACGATGGTGGTGATGGCTGTGATCAGGATAGGACGTACCCTCGAGATTCCGGCGATGATGAGGGCTCGCGGTTTACGGTTACCCTGTCGCCGCAATTGCGAAGTGTAGTCGATCAGGATGATACTGTTGTTGACGACGATACCGATCAGGATAATGACACCGATCAATACATTGGCATTCATCAACGAATTGCTGGTAAACAATAAGGCCAGTAAGGAACCGATGGCAGCCAGGGGAATAGCGAACATCAATACGATCGGGGCTGTAAGTGATTCGAAAACAGACGCCAGGATCATGTAAATGATCACAAAAGCAGCCAGAATCAGAAAAGTGAATTCGCTGGTTTCGTCCTCTTCATGTACCACCTCGACAGCGATGCCGGTAGGAATATCGGTATTCTGCACCAGTTCGTCTATCTCTGTCCTTGCGGCTTCCAGAATATTCTTCGATTCGTTTACATCGGAATTGAACCGGTAGTTCACCGTGATTTCTTTATCCTGGTTGACCCGGTTTATGTTTCCTTGTCCCCGGGTAAGGTTGATATTACTGAAGCTACGTAATTCGGTAAGGGAATTATTCGTGTTGGTGACTTGCATATTGCGCAAGTCTTCCAGCGTACGTACCGGATCCTGGTTTTCTTCTTCTTTTTTCTCGGCTAGCCGTTTGTCTTTGATGATGATATCGTACTCCTGATCTCCCGCTTTGTATTTGATCGAAGTCGTATTTTGGGGGGCGAAATTATTGAGCTCGGTGACGACATTATTCGGAGTTACATCATTGATTCCCATCAGATATTGGTCGAACATGATCCTGGCTTCGGGTTTTCCCCGGGATGAGCTGACCGATGAATAGCTGATATTGTCCAATTCTTCCAATTGGAATTTGAGCAACTCGGCCAGGTTAGCCATTTTTTCGAAATCCTGGCCCTTGATGACAATTTTTTCCGTTTGGGTACCCATACCCATTTTTTTCATCAGTTGGTCGGCACCTCCCATGAGTGAACTGCCACCACCCCGGAAGTTCTCGCTGCTCTCGATAGCTTCGAGGCTGATATCGCTGACTCTTAACCCATCGGAGAGGGATAGAATCGTACTCTTGAGTTCGTTCTGTGTTTTTTTGTTGATCTTTTCGAAGTCCTCTTTTAGTTTGATGGTGACACTGGCATCCGTGGAATAGATCTTTGTACTGTATTGTTCGATTTCCTGGATATCGTTCAAGCGTTCTTCATAAGCTTTTATCGTTTCGTCTGTCCGGTTGAGGGTATTCCCATTGGGGAAAGTCATATAGACATTGAACGTATCGGCTTCGATTTCTTTTAACGTATTCATGGTCAGTGTCAAAGATAAAGCTACCGTGACGATCAATACCAATATCGCAGTAAATACGACTGCTGCCGGTTTGCGCAGGCACATTTTCAGTAAAGCGATATAAATCTGTACCGGCCGGCTATGAATCGATAATGTACTGAAATTTACCCGGTCGCCCTGGCCTTTCATGAATTGATTGACGGCCATAGGGATCAGTAGCAAAGCCACGGCCAACGACAGGATAAGAGTCGTGATGATCGACACGCCGATATGTTCACCGATCAGCTTCAGGATAAAATCGTCTGAAAACAGGAAAGGAAGAAATACAGTGATCGTAGTCAGAGTGGCGGCGATAACCGCTTTGGCCACCTCCTGAGTGCCCCTTACCGCTGCTTCCTGACTATTGACTCCGATCGCACGCAACCGGAAGATATTCTCCATGACGACGACCGAATTATCCAACAACATGCCCACAGCGAGGGCTATACCCGTTAAAGTCAGTGTATTGATACTGATACCGAAAAAGTAAAAGAAATAAAAAGCAGAGAATACCGAAATGGGGATTGCCACGGCAATGAAAGTGACGATCTTGAAGTTTCGCAAAAACAGGTAGAGAATGAAAATAGCCAGAATTGCTCCGGTCAAACCCAGATTGATGATGGTGTTGATGTTTTCACTCATCGTTTCGGCTGTGTCCGTATCGACTTTGATAGAAACTCCTTTGGTAGCCAGTTCTTCATTCAACTGGGCGATTTCTTCCCGTACCCGCTGTGAAAGATCGATGATATTGACCAGCGGAGATTTGGAAATAACACAGGTGATAACTTCTTTCCCATTCACCCGCGAATAGGATTCTTCTTCTTTAATGCCGAAATTGATGTCGGCGATGTCTTTCAACAATACCGGACCTTCGGATACAACGATGTTTCCCAGGTCTTCTGTCGCGAGATATTCTGCCGTAACGTTGACAAAAAAACGTTTGTTATCCTGAAATACCGAACCGGCGAAGGTCTTTTCAGACATATTCTTGCCGATCAGTGAGCTGACTTGTGATGCGGTGATATTGAGCGCTTTGCATTTTTCATCGTCGAGAAGGATTTCGATGCTCTTCTGACGTCCGCCCATGACCGTGACCGAGGCTATTCCATCCGTACTTTCAAGGATGGGAGCAATGTCGATATCGGTGATATTCCGGACATAATCGACATCGTCGTCTCCCAGAATCTGTAGAGTCATAAACTGATCACTGGCCATTCCGCTACCGGCTTTATTGACCTGGATGGTGAAGTCTTCCGGAATACTTTTGGTGATCGCTTTGATTTTTTCTTCCAGCTTCAGGTAAGCATATTTGACATTTGTATTTTTGGTAAAGGAAACAGTGATACGGGCGTTCCTATTGGAAATCAATGTCGTTATATCCTCGACGCCTTCCAGGCCGCTGATTACGCCTTCTACCGGAATAGCTGCCTGACTCTCGATGTACTTCGGATCCAGCTCGGTCTTGGTGGAAATAGTTACATTCAGGGAGGGGAACTCCGCATCCGGATATAATTCCATCAGTAAGTACCTGTACGAAAACAACCCCATCATGGTCAAACCGATGAAGATCATCGAAATCAGTACTTTACGATTTATTAGTTTGTTCATTTTTTCTTATTTAGAATCAAAAATGTCAAAAGCTCGAAAATGCCTTTCAAATCTTCTCTACGTTTTTGACTTTTTTGTCAAAAATGTAGTAAACACACGGGATCACTACTAATGTCATCAGGGTAGAAGTGAACAGACCGCCGATCACCGCCAAAGCCATAGGGGATCGCAGTGAAGCACCCTCTCCGAATCCGAAACACATCGGCAATAAAGCCAGGATAGTAGTCAGACTGGTCATGATGATCGGGCGGATACGCTGTTGGGCAGCTCCTTTTATGGCCTCTGTCAGAGCGAATCCTTCTGCCTTGAGCCTGTTGGCTGCATCTACCAGTAAGATGGAGTTGTTGACGGCTATACCTGCCAGCATGATGATACCGATAAAAGCCATCATATTCAAAGAGGCTCCGGCTAGCAAAAATGCGTAAATACAGCCTACTCCGGCCAACGGGATCGTCAGCAAGATGGTAAACGGATGACGCAAGGATTCGAATTGAGAAGCCATCACCATATATACCAATACGATAGATAGTATCAGAGCAAAGGACAAACCTTGAAACGATTCGGCCCGTTTCTCTTCTTCTCCGGTAATTTGTGCTGAATATTTAGCAGGGAATTGGATATCTTTCAACTGTGCTTTGATTTCCGGAGTGACACTGCCTAATGTATAGCCCTTTTCGAGCATTGCGGTGACTTTACCGATCCGGTTTTGGTTGCTACGGTTGATTTCTTTCGGAGCTGTCGTAATCGAAACCTCTGCAATCTCACCCAGACGATATTTCTTTTCTCCTTGTACGATTTCAACATTTTGCAATTCATCGAGCGATACTTCCGGTACTTTGATTTCGATATCGATCGGTTCACCTTCGGATTCGAAATTGCTGGCCGTCTTCCCGTTCAGCTTTTCTTTTATCTGACTGGCCACCGAAGCGATATCTACCCCGTAAATCCCGCTTTTCAACCGGTCGATAGAGATGTTGACTTCCGGAGCTCCTTGTTCCATAGAAGTTTTGATATCGTAGAGTCCGGGGATAGAGGCTATTTTCTCCTTCACCTCCGTGCTGAGTTCGTCGATCATTTCCAGTTCCTCCCCTTTAATCTCGATAATTACAGGAGCTCCTTCCGTTCCGAGGATGCTTTGTAAGGCAGATTGTTCCTTTTCGAACGATATTTCCACGCCCTCGGGAATCGTGTAATTATGACTCAGATTACTGATAATATAATCTGCATCGGCTTTGGCTTTGTTTTTCAATTTGACTTTTACCTCTGCCTGATTTTCGCCTTCGAGTTTCCCGCTAGTCGTTTGGCTTTCGGTTGTTGTCGAAGGTCCAACCTGAGTAAAAATCCATTCCAGATCGTCTCCTGCCAACTCTATAATCATATTTTCGATGGTAGCGGCCGCATTATCCGTGCTTTGCAGACGGGTTCCCGGCTCCAGAGTGATGTAAGTCGAAAATTCCCGGGAATCTGCTTTAGGCATAAATTCTTTATCGATCAACGGGAGCAGCAGGTAACTTCCGATCATGACCACTAACGCGGTCAGGACGACAGCGTACCGGTGTTTCAAAAGTTTACCGACAAACTGACCGTATCCTTTGATTTTTAAAGAAGCCTGATTTTTGGCAGGTGCTTTCACATATTGTGAAGCTAACATCGGGATTAACAATACCGCAACAAAAAGAGAAGACAATAGAGAGAACGAAACGGTCCAGGCCTGTTCTTTAAAAAGTTCTCCGGCAGCTCCCTGGATGTAAACGATAGGTAAGAATACCACTATGGTCGTGAGGGTTGAAGACGTGATAGCCCCTGAAACTTCCGAAGCTCCTTTGATAGCCGCTTCCTTGGGAGAAAGGCCGTTTTCCAGATTCCGGAAAATATTCTCCATGACAACAATGGCATTATCGATCAACATGCCGGCTCCCAGGGCTAATCCCCCCAGTGTCATGATATTGATCGTCAATCCGTTGAAGTACATCAAATTGAACGTAGCGATGATGGACACCGGAATAGAAACACTGACGATCAAGGTTGTATTGATGCGGCGCAGGAAAACGTACAATACCAGCATGGCCAATAAAATACCCATAACGGCAGAATCCTTGACCTCCCCGATCGAAGCTCCGATAAAATCTCCCTGGTTACTGATGACGTGAAATTCATAACCGGGCATACTTTTCTGCAATTCTTCCAGTTTGGCAGTGATATTTTCAACTGCCTTCACCGTATTGTATTTATTCTCTTTGTAGACGCTGATACTCAGACTACGTTCGGCATCGTAGCGCACCAGATTTTCAGGATCTTTATTTTTTAGTTCGATTTTGGCAACATCTTTCAGGTATACCGGAGCTTTCACGGTAGAGCTGTTCCCCGACTCGGTGTCGGTACTACCGGGGGTTTTGAAAGCAACGATAATATTCCCGATATCTTCCAGGTCTTTTAATAAATTCACCCCTTTTACCGTATATTGGATGTCGTCGTTTACAATGGTACCTCCCGAAACATTCCGGTTCATACTTTCTATTTTCGACGCGATCGTTTCGGCAGTCAGGTTGAAAGCTTCCAGCATATAAGAGTCGGTTTTGACCTCCACAAAAGCATTTTCCTGGCCGTTGAGTCGGATATCGGCCACACCTTCCAGTCTGACCAGTTCGCTCCGCATATAGTTTTCTGCTATTTTCCGGAGTTCGTTCATATCCTTGATTTCTTTATGGCTCATGGAAATGATCATGACCGGCGTGGCATTGGCATCGTAGCGGGAAACATTCAGGGAAGTGATTTCTTCGTCCTGAGCGATTTGAGACATGCTGCGTTGCAAATCCAAAAAGGCGGCATCCATATCCTGATCCCAGTCGTATTCCACCGTAATCGTGGCTCCTCCTACCTTACTGCTGCTACTGACGTCTTTCACACCTTCCTGGCGTGCTGCCATAGCTTCTATTTTTTCTACAAACTGTTTTTCGATCTCTTCAGGTGGACGCTCACCGGCTTGCAAATCGATATATAAAGCCGGATTTTTTAAATCGGGAAATAAATCTGTTCCCAATTTATTGTATGATATGATTCCTAGCAGACATACCCCCAGTGTGATCATTAATACACTGACCGGGTATTTTACTGCAAATTTTGTAATTCCCATAATTTAATCGTTTACCAATTTGGACGTTTACCGACAAAGAATTTTTCAGACTGTCGTGAATACAGTTACTTCATCACTTTTACTTTGCTCCGGTTACGTAACCATTCGTAACCTTTCACGACGATCTTGTCCCCGGCTTCGAGTCCTTTTTCTACTTCGATGTATTTATCGTCACTGATACCGGTATGGATGACTTTTTCTTCGGCACTGTTTCTGTCGACCGTATATACTAATTTACCTCCCCGGCGGTTTTTAATGATATCTTTGGGAATAGAGATGACAGAGTCTTTCCGTACTGTGACGATATCTGCTTTGGCGAACATACCCGGACGAAGTTTTAAATCCGGGTTATCGATTTCGATATACCCCGAGAAGGTACGGGTTTCTTCGTTGATGGCCGGAGATAACTGAGTCAGTATGCCTCTTAAAGTATCCGATTTGATATTGTAATTGGTGATATGTACTTGCTGTCCGATTCTCAGTTTGGTCAATGTGTTTTCAGGGAATTGGGTTTCTACATACATTTTACTATAATCCATCAGGCCGACCATCACACTACCGGAAGCGACTTCTACCCCCGGAGTATAGTAGGGAAGATTGACGATAACTCCTTTGAACGGAGCTTTGATACTCAGTTTTTCTAAAGTGATATAACCGTTTTCCAAGGCTAACTTCGCATTGATATAAGAGTTTTCAGCGTTGTTTACGTCTTTTTCGGTTGCTCCGCCTTTCTCGAGCAGGATTTTCTGACCTTCCCATTCCTTCTCGGTGATCTGGATTTGTAATTTCTTACTTTCCAACTGCACGTTGTTTTCATATTCCTTATTTTCCAGACGGATGATGACGGCTCCGGCTTCGACGATGTCACCCAGCTGATAAGGACGACCGGTTTTCGGATTTTTCTGTAAGTAGTAAGCTCCGTTGGTTTCCGATTTTATTTCTATCGTTTTAGCTGCCTTTGCTGTTCCGGTTGTTGTAATATATTCCTCAATGTTTCTGAGTTGTACGTCCTCGACCCATACTGGGGTAGTGGCTTCAGAAGAGTTATTTCCCTGATTGTTATTACAGGAAAACGACATGAATCCTAACATAACAGCTCCCAGGATTTTAAAATTCTTATTCATGATTATCGTGATTTTACTTGTTAACGGACTTATAGGGTTATTTTATTTCAATAGATCTACAGGTAAATAACTTTTATGGGTTTCAAAATCCCAAAGGGTTTGGATTTTCAGGTTCAAGAGCTCGATTTTGTAGCTGATAATAGCGCTCGTATAATCTTGTTTGGCAGTAGTCAACTGGTTTTGGAACTGTTGTAAGTCCATACCGGTCAGATTACCGTTGCGATATTTTTCCAGATTGATTTCATAGGTACGTTCCGCATTTTCAATGCTTTTCTTTTTGATTTCGATTTGACGGATCAGCGTCGGCAGGTTACGGCAAATTTGGCGGACATCGATGACAATCTCTTTTTTCTGTTCTTCGAGGCTGATTTCGTCCGATTCCATAGCCAGTTGGCTGGATTTTACTTTTGCCTTTTTAGCCCCCCAATCGAAGATCGGAATGGTGAGGGTTACGCCAATCTCTTCGTTGTCGGTGGGCTTGTCGTACATATTTTTTACTTTTCCAGCCAGGGCATCCATACCTACCCGGACACTTAAATCACCTTTGAATTCGCTTTCTGCTTTTGTCCGGATAATCGAAAATACATCCTGTTCCAGGGTAATCTGTTTTTGGCGGATTTCCATGCGTTGATCCAGGGCGTATTTAACTGCATCGTTAATATTGACATCGACTGTCGGAATATTATTGTCGAACAGTATCGCGATATCTTCATCCAGCGACATTCCCAGTAAAAGCTTGAAATTGTCTTTCGCATTTTCAAAACTGATCTCTTTCGAATATACAGTGGATTCACTGTTCGCCAGATTGACTTCCGCCTGATAAAGTTCTTCTTTGGCTAACAGCCCGGCTTCGACCTTATTTTTGATGATATCGTAGTTTTGTTTCTGGTTGTTGTATTCATCCCGGGAGATGTTCAGATCCTTTTGTTTTTGATATACATCGTAAAATTGGCTGGTGACGTTTTTTTCGATACTTAATTGTTGGAGGGCATAACTGATTTTGGCATTTTCGAGTGCATATTCCAGTTCTTTGAGCTGCATCTTTGTCCTGTTATAAGTGAACAAAGGCTGCGAAATACGTAAAGACAGATTATGGTTGAAGGAGGTATTGTTGCCACCGGAAGTCCTGTTGGAAGCGTCCTGCCAGGAAAAGTCATTATATAGAGAGATGGTTCCGTCTGTCCATTTTATGGGTTGCGTGATACCGAATGAAGCCGATGACATTTTGGTCTCGTTGGCATACCATTTACTGTTGAAATTATCGTATTGGTTGTTACGGGTATACCTGAAAGGAGTGACATCCAATGAAAATTGTGATTTCAGGGAAGCATCCTGAGCTTTTAGATTCAATTGACGTTGCTCGAGGCTGAGTTTGCTTTGAATCAGTGAAGGACTGTGTTCGAAAGCCGTGTTCAATGCTTTTTCGAGTGTAAGTACTTCCTGTGCATGCGCACTATATAACCCGCTGAGGGTTAAAAGACCGAGGACCAAAGTTTGTTTAAGCATATTGTCTGCGTTTATCGGGTTATTCGTTTATTATTCTTCTGTGGCTGTAAATTTAACGGCGTCTGCAATGACGTAATCTCCGGAAACTTTATCTGTCAAAGTGATGATGACTTCTCCTTGAGGTAGATAGAAATTCCCGATCGAAACCCATCCTTCGGTTTCTTCATCCAGGTCCAGTGTCACCGATTCTTTCTCTTTATCGTATTGGATGGTATAAGTCTGATTACGTTCCTCTTTGTGACGACCGCGGCGTCTGTCCATAAAAAATATTCTGCCCGACATTTTTGCATTCCAGATGGACACCTCGTAGTAACCGTCTTTAGGGATTTCCGTTTTCCATTCTACGGCATTGGCCCCACTGCCTTTATTTTTATAAACCGCAGAGTTTATCGTTTCACCGTAGCAATAGTCGGCGGCTATGGCCGTCCATTGGGAAGGCATCCACCAGGGCATAAAATTCTTATACTTTTCGTCATCTTTTTTCTTGAAAAGATCCTTCAGTTTATGCCGGTTATTCGAGGCGATCGTCCTGAATCCCGGATCCTCATTGTCGATAATGATTTCATTCGGATTCGGCTTGAAGACATCCGGGTTTATCGGATAAATTCCCGAAGTAGTATCGCTGATCGTATTGTCGATTTTAGAAAAATTGAAATTATGCGATGTCGGTAGGTTGTGTGAAATATTGGTATTTATCGAAATATTGGCCGGACGCTCGTCACTGATAATCTTGATTTCCCGGGCTTCTCCGGCCGGAATAATGTAATTTTTCTTCTCCGTTTCAAAACTCATACCGCCTCCCCGCCGCATACCGCCTCCTCCGCCTTGCATGACTTCCGTACTGATGATAGCATCTATGTCGGAGGGATTGTTGACCTTGAATTTAATTTGGTATTTGGTAAACTCATCCAACACAATTTGATTGGCATCCACATCCTTGATATAGATGGTCGGGGTATGGGAGGCCGTATACCAGGTGTCGATAAAATCGGACAACCGAATCCCGAACCTCTTCTCTATTTCGTATCGGAGTGTATCGAACGGTATATTCTGGAACTGACGGCTAGTAAAAAATGCCTTTAGGAATTGATTGAAATCTTCCTGTGTGATCCGGGAAGTGATATAGTTATTCAATGCTGCACTTTTCAATTTCAGCAATTCATAGAAAATTTCCGGCTTCAGTTCGGTATCTCCGATCGCTGTCTCGAAACTATGTGATTCCAGATAGAGGTTGGCTCGCTGTTTGTCGTTGATGATACCTCCCCAGAAACGGAAGCCCTGATCGGAAGAAGTATTCATCATGTTGTTGACTGCGATGTCGATTACCGGATATTCGGGAGAGCTGATGTAGTTCGTATGTCCGAACAACATCGGAGTGATATTGGATTTATTGATCAGTTTATTGTCCGGATTCCAGCCATTTTGGCTGTTTTCGGAGGTTAAAGAGCTCACGAAACGATTGAAGAGGGAAATATTTTGTTCCATCTCGTCCATAGGGCCCCCATGCCGTCCCCATTCATTCATCCGTCTTCTTTCTGCCTCAAAATCCTGGCCTAGAGAAATTCCTCGTTCCGGGACGAAGAGGATTTCAGGCATGACATATTCGGTATAACCTTTCCAGTTACGGGCATAAGTGGCAAATTGTACCGGGGTTTCGGCTAAGACAAATTTTCCGAAAGGATAATCCCGGTCTTTCTCTATTTCCAGGCTGTTTTTTACTTCCCGAATGACTCCGGGCAAGGTATCGGATAAGGGTTCGAAGTATTTTGAAAAATAATCGTGGCCTTTAAAGTAATAGATCTCGTAATCCGTGGAATCTACCCGTAAAGCCTTTTTATCATAGTCGGCGATGGTTAGACTGATTCCGGGCAAGGCGGTGGCGTTCGTAAAGGTGATTGCCGGGCCGTCGATCTTACTTTTGCCTTGTGACAAAACGGTCTTGTCGCCTTCATAATGAACGGTAAGTGTATAGTCTGTGAAATTCTTCCTGACATTGTACGGAGCTCCCGGGTTAACGGGGGCGATGGTTACCGGATACCAGATACATTCGGGAGTCAATAGGGTAAAGGTATTACTCAGCCATGCATAACGTTTACCGAAACGCCAGAATACCTGCGGGACTTTAGTATCCAGGTAATCTTCTGTCAGGACATCGGTATAACAAATATTTTCACTGATTTTCCCTTCATAGTTGATCGTCAACGTAAGCTCTTCTTGCTGCTGGATGGGTTGATCTACTTCGATAACCTGGTGATCTCTTCGGAAGAGCAGGTTTTTCCCGGCCATTTCTACAGAGGTAACCGTTAGCTCCGGATTAAGGTAAAAAATAATTTTATCCAGAGGCTTTGCATTGTTATTGGCTACTTTTACCGTACTCTTTCCTGCTAGTCTGTATCCTTGAGGAGTAACCGAAATATCGTTGACCAGCAAGTCGACATGCGGGACATCTGCATATTTATCGAATGTCATGATGTACTGATGACGGAGATCGAGCTGATGATTATAATGCAGGATGTATAACAATCCTCCGAGACAGGCTGCCAATAGAAATAGTGAGCTAAAAGTATATACGACAGCTATTTTCCACGGTTTGTGAGGCAGACGTTTCACCAGAGCGATGGTCATGCTGATCAGGCCGATTCCTGCCAGTAGATAAGAAAACCGCTGGAGTAAAAAAAGCCGGAGATCGGCATGTCCCGTGACATCTGAAAATATGGCCGGGATATTTACTCCGAAGAAATCGAATACCCCATATAGCGTATCGGTCAGGTAAAAGAAAACAGTGCCGATAATTCCCAGCATTACGATGAAAGTGACCGCCTGATTTTTAAGGATGCACATGGCCGTAAAGGATAAACCCAGGACAAACAACAGGGAAGGTACCGAAATCGTCAATAAATAGAATAGATATGGAAACAGATCGAACGGAGATTTATTGATCAGTATGTTTAAAAAAGCCGTAAATAATAAGGTGATAATGTTCAGTGTAATGAAAACCTTTACAATACCCCAGGTCTTACCGACAATATAGTCGGCATTACTCATCGGCCGGACATAGATGACTTCGGCGGTATCGAGTTTTTTGTCTCTTTTCAGGAAGCTGCCGGCCAG
>OGPQ01001698.1_pt1 | contig 14415 bp, 17 predicted proteins | sample 1552971 | NCBI WGS metagenome assembly OGPQ01 (sample SAMEA2580232, study PRJEB22360) | human gut metagenome | biome: human gut; feature: human-associated habitat; material: faeces | place: Denmark | collected 2008/2010 | reverse complement strand
ACGTTAATTAACTCCCTCATTTTCAAACGATTACGTTAGAATTAACAGAGTATTGTTATAAATAACACAATAATACTGAAAAGATGAAAAAGTTAACTAAAAGCCTATTAGTCCTAATGTTGATGCTTGGGACAATGTTGGAGATGAAGGCGGCAGATGTATATCTGCTTACAGCCCAAACAATCAATGGTGGCGTTGGTAAGTATGAAGTGCCAAGCAACCATCAGCTTGCTCAGAACACTCTTTCCGCAGGAGAAAGCGGTGGAACTGTTGCACAGTCTGCAACAGATGTCGAATCTGGTTACTATCTCGTGGGCAATTTCTTCTCGCCAAAAAATAAAGGTGGAGAATTTAATCCGGGAGGCGACGGCGCAACGATAGATTACACAAAACATGTGTATTTCAAATTCGAACAGCAAAAAGACAAGAGCTATGCGTTCAGCATCCCGGCATGCCTCACGGCACATGCACAGATTCTTGCTGTTGACGATTATGGCAATAAGATGGTTTACGGACCGGACGAGGTATTCAAGCTGCATGGTGCAAAGGATAATGACAGCGCATTGCCGTTAACAAACGAAGCTGTGGGAACTATTTGTGGAACACCAGCGGCAAAGACACTTGTCGGTTCTGAGACATTAGGAGAGAACGGCAACTACTGGGATCTCGTGACCCGCAATGACGGAGAGACCGACGACGATGGCATGTATACCTTCAGCTTCACGCTTGACAAAGACGGAAACCCCTCCGACTGGCAGGTAAAGCATGATGCCACGAGATGTGTGTCTTATATCCTTGGCAACATGACAGGGGCAACGGCGCAGCCGCTCTATGATGAGCGTATAAATGGTGGACCTGATGGCGCATTCGACAACAATATTGAGGGTTCGCTCTATTTTGACGGATCGAAGAACGGTTATTGGGGAATAGGATATATCGTGAATGATTTGAGCAATAAAGAAAATGCTCAGTTTAAGCAGGCACAAAAGGCTACGCCGGATATTCATCCCACAAAGAGCGTAGGCAACGGTTCCGGAACTCACGATAAGCTCTTCTTCCTCGGCAATGGAGGAAATGACTATACTTCTTCATATGAGTACCACAACAAGGTCTGGCCTAACCAGAAACCCTTTACCCTTAATCTGCATGGTATAAAGAGAGTTCAGTATAATCCCGCTCGTGGCGATGGTCGCCTGACGGAGAAAGACGGCAGTTATGGCATGTCGGGTGAAATACTTATTGACGGCGCTAACCAAGCCGACTTCACGATAAAAACCATGTCCATGATAGGCGATGCCGTGGAAGAAACTTATGATGCAGGAACGGGCAAATGGAATTATACTTCTAAGGCAGGAGACATGAAGTATGATGCCAACGAGCGTTGCTTCTCGTTGACGATATCTACTGTAGACGAAAAATACGCCAATTCGCATTTCAGGTTTGTTGCCAACCATGACGCAAAGCAGAACTGGGGTGAGACGGACAACAATATTTCAAGCAAAAAAGGATTTGCAAGAGCTCATTATGATGCCGACGATGATGACAATCACTCTTGTATGGCTGGCGATGCGAACGATGTGCAGTACCGTACAACGGCGAGAGAGGATGAGGAGGGCTTCGGAAGCACAACTCCTAATCAGAAGGATATCCTTTGGAACCGTCCCGCAGGAATATGGACGATAAGGTTCTACCCAGAGCTCGACAAGAATGGTAACGACATCTCTCGCTATACCATATCAGGAACAAAAGTCATCAAGATACCTTTCACCTATTGTTTAGGGAAGTTCATCCGTACATACAGCAACAATGTGGCAATGGCACCTGTCGACGACAACGTGAAAGTGTATGAGGCATATCGCTACAAAAAACCGGAGAATGCAGGAGACCCACTTTCAGAGCGTATGGGGACGGTTTATCTTCGTCAGCTCAAGTACATTCCGGCAAATATGGGAGTGGTACTCGTAGGGGAAGTGCCTAAGGGAGAATCATTCTCAGACTATGCCACACTGAATTTCTCTTTGAAGGAAGCACCGGCTAAAATGCCGTTAGAAGGTGATAATTACACGGCAGTGTGGACAAAGGCAGACGAGTATGTCGGTCAAGACTGGAACAACTATCTCAAGCCGACAGTCACGGCTATCGACAAACTTGGAAATGCTGATACCGACAAGAATGGAAAGATAGCCCACCGTTACTTCGGCCTTGCAAACTTCCATTCCACAAAATATTACAAGGAGAATAATACCGGAGACGACTATATCGGTTTCTTCCGCCTTACGCCGAATGGCAAAAGCGGCGCAAACAAAGCTTACCTGAGTATTCCGGCAAATGCTGATGTAGACGGTGGGGTAGGAGCGAAGTTCGGGTATATTGACTTTAACGGACAGTTCCTCGGAAATGAGACGGACGACCCGAAAAATCCGTCGCTTGCCAAGATGGCTATTGTCTTCGATGACGAAGATGATGGCGGAAGCACTACTACTGTACCAGAAGTCAAGCCGAATAGTACAGACGCCGACGCATCGTTCTATACCCTTCAGGGAGTAAAGGTGTCACGTCCTGTCAAAGGAGTGTATATCCATAATGGAAAGAAATTCATCAAATAAAAACTAAGGAAAAATGAAAAACTATATAAAACCGGAAGTCAAGGTATATGAAGTTAGAATCGAGTCTCTTCTTAGTGGAAGCGGTTCTGAAGCTGGAGGACAGATAGTCGGTGGGTGGGCCCCAAAACGTGACTATTCTCTCTTTGATGAGGAAAATGATGACGGACAAACTGGTAGCGGCGGTCTTTGGGATGACGAAGACTTTGAAGATTGAATGAAATATTCTGAATAAATGTAGTTTTAGTTGCGTTAAGCAATGGTGTGAAATAGACAAAGGGCTGGACTCCAAATCTGGAATCCAGCCCTTTGACGCTTTTCATTATCTGTTTCTATAGCAGACGATGGTGTCAGTCATCGCCCCAATTATCGCTGTTCGATTCTCCCCACAACTTTTGGAAGTCATTACCCTTGGTCTTATCCTCGTTGACTACCTCAAAGTTGCTGATACATTCTCCCTTGATACTTCCTCTGAATACGCTCGTCTTTACGAAGCTGTTGCAGAGAAGAGCCTCGAGCTGTATCACATTAATTTCTGGAGTTATATAGTTCTTCTTCATTTTGCGTAACTGTTATTTTGGGCTTATCTGATAATTATCTTCTTTCCGTTCACTATATACATTCCCTTAGGCAGTCCCTCCAGACTGCAACTGCGGCGCACCATCTGTCCGTTCATGTTGAACACGCCATCTATGCCACGCTTGTAGGATGTGCAGTCGGTGCTGCCGTGTATGTCGTCGATGCCCGTGGTGCTGTCTTCCACTCCGTCGATGAGCAGCGATACTTGGCTCGGTTTTCCTTCGGCAGAAGTATAGCCCGTCAGCTCAAACCAGCAGCGGAACGCCTTCAGTCCGTATGAATACGGCTCGCCGTTGTCCTTCTTGCCGCTTGGCACCTGTATCAGCTTTCCCTTATACATGAAGTAGTCGCCGTTGAGGTTGTCTCTGTCCGAGAGAATCTTGCCATTCTCGTATGTCTTCGCCATTGTGCCTTTGCAGACCATCTGGCCATGGCCACCGCCGGTGGCATCGAATTTTGTTTTTGACTCCCAATTGGTGGTGTTTACATACTCCTTCAGCTTCTCCCTGTCGAGCGACACCATCGTGATGTCGTAGTGGTCGGCTTTCAAAGTCTTCGTCAGTCGGTTGTTTTCGTCCTTAGACGGCTTGTAGTCTTTACCCAGCCATTCGCTGTTGTCCTCGCCTACTGATGTGTAGAAGTGTTCTACGGTGTAGGGTGCCGACTTCACCTGTGTATATGGCGGGTACACGATATATGGCTCGAATGCCTTTACCATCACTTGCTCGTCGCTGTCTGGCTCCACGGTCACGAACTGCACGCTGTTTTCCGTCAGTTTGGCAAGCTTTGCTACCTTTACGGCATCTCCGAACGTGCGCTTCATCTGTCCCCATGTCAGGTCGACGGGCAGAATAAGCGAGTTCCACATATTGTCGTTCAGCTTGCGGTTCAGATGAAGCACGCTATTCTTGTATTCGTCTGCAGCTTCGGTAAGATAGCGCAGGTCGGTAGACTCCTCGTCGAGAATCAGCTCCGTGTTGCGTCGCGGTCCGGCATAATACAGCTTGAAGTTGTCTACGGCGGTCAACTCGTTGGCGTCAACCTCCGACTTTTCTGTAGGGTCTACGTAGAAGCCTATGCGGAGCGTAACAGGATTCTTGTCAGATATTTCGTTCCCATCCAGGGCTTTGTCGAGACATATCTGCACCTGGTTTTCATACTCTCCCTCGAAGAAGGCACGTCCGATACCGGCCCCATCGTATGTCTTGCCAAGCGCCTCGGCATCAGCCTGACTGATACCGTTGAGGGTTGCTGTTGAGTATTTATCATTAATCGGTTTGCCGTCGGCACCGAGCACCGTAATGAACAGGTTAGCAAGCGGTTTGCCGTTCGTTGTGATGTTCTCCGAACTGTTCGATGTGCTGAATCCGTTGCATCGCAGCAGGAACCATCCTCCCTTGTGTACCTTCACGTCCTGATAGAATGTGAAGCCGCGCAAGCCTTTGGTGTAGCAGTAGAAATATTGGCCGTATTTTTGTTGATGAGTTTGATCTGTATAGCCTACCCAGTCTTTTGTACCAGTACTGCTTAGCTTGTTATACTGCTTATACATATGTTCGTCTCCAAAGCGCAATTTGTCTTTCCAACCATCACCTGTGATATTCCATTTTTGAGCATCTGCATCATTCACTCTGAAATCCGGACATGCAATAAGGAAAGAGGCATCGACAGGCGACTTCATATATGCAGGGCTTGTGTTGAAGAGCAGGTAATACTCATTCTTTGTAATGACCTTCCATTCCTGATTCTTGTATTCCTGGGTGCCCTTGGCGGCTAAGGTCTTCTGATAATCGCAAAGTTTGTTCTCGTCGCCAGGATAAGCAGTGAGATAACCTAATGTTGTTGGATTGCCGATTTTGACGAGATATACCTTGTTCGTTTCTGAATAGTCCGTGGCTTTATCAAATCTGATAATGCTCCTATCTCCAGCACCCTGGTCCATAAACACCTGGATATGTTTTGTGTCGATTCCCAAATATGCCAAATTTGCAGAACCTTTCACCTTGTTCTCCAGACGATACTTTCCTTCTGAATCGCTAATCAATTTCATATAAATGGTATATGGCGTAACATCCAATGAAGCATGAGTACCCCACATACCGCCAATACTCAGAAACTTTTTGGCACCGACATTATACAGACACACAATCTTATTTCCGTCAGTTTCATTTGTTCCATTGCTTGTACAAATGTCTGACGAAGGATCAATGCCATAAAGTTTGTCAACACCTCCAATAGTATTTTCTGTTCCGTTGCTTGCAGTCGCTTTATTTTGTGCCGAGGCTACAGTAGCATTTGTAGCCATCAGCACTGCGGCCAAAGCGACAGCCGCAATGCTTTCTTTTGTTTTGGCAAAAGAAAGCAGATAACTTTTAATCTTCATAATTTATTAATCCCTATTGTAGATTTTTCTAAAAATACTTATTCATTCAAATGTGTCAATTGTGACATCTATGCTGTCATCCTGATGTGACATCTATGCAGTCATCCTGATATGAAATGCCTACAAAGGTATGAAAAAGAATATTTACGACGAAAATCCCCCCCCGCCACTATTGTTATTTATGATTTATTAACACAAAATGAGCTGTAATAGTTCATATATCAAGAAGAAAGCCTGTCGGTAATGAAGAATTTTCACTACCGACAGGCTTATCTGTATTCAACGGGAACGCCTCATGAGGCGTATTGTATACAGCCCTTATTGGCTTCGGACGATTTTGCCGTTCGTTGTTAAGAGTGCTTTCTATATACGTACACAGGCGTGGGGCTTTCGACGTTGCTCGTTTCGGCAACAAAGCAGAACGCCAAAGCTGGTTCATGTATTCGATATACGTCATACGCTCTCTTTACTATCGTTGTCGTAAGCATTTGGCAAGTTCTTGTCCACTTTACTCTTCCGTTTGCAATAGTCAGCAACAGTTTCGTTCATAGAGCGAGCGTGTGTAATGGCTTTGACTGCCGAGGCAGGGTACATGTTCTTGTTGCCAAACTTGATGTGTTGCAAGTAGCCAGTGCGATGTTGCGAGGCTTGCCGAACTGCTGTTCAAGATCCTCGCCGAGTTCGTTTATGTTCATGCCTTTCGGTAATTTAACTGTCTAATTTGCTCGTTGAGCATTGACAACTTGCTTATCAGTTCATCAAAAGAAGGCACCTGTCCGAAAATCATGTGCTCACACATGAATTTATAGTCATCTTGCCATAGTCTTGCAATATCCTCGTTGGGCACGATACATAATGTGGCAGGATATAGCTCATCATAGTTGAAACCCTTAAGTCCGATGAACTTTCTGCGATGTTCAAGTACCGCCTTGTACAGAGCCTCGTTGTGGATTGCACGATCTGCAATATTACCTTCAGAATCCATCATCATTGCCAAATCATATATATGGCGAGACATACGCTCCACTCTGACCTTGCTCTTCCTAAACTCTTCATGCAGCAGGAAAACCTTTTCAAGGAAAGTACGCTCGGGGATGACAGCGTTCACCTCAAATGGCTTTTCAGCAAATGGAGCTTTGCTGAAATGGGCGTCAATAGCAGCGTTGATTGCTTTTTTCTCAATAGGCTCCATCATCGATCTGCCGCTGATTTCTATCTTTACCGTATTCTTGATATATGGTGATACTTCATACAAACTATGATAGGTTATTGTTATCACTTCTGGGTCTGTTGTCGTGACTGGTGTGATTACAACATCCACACTAAAGGCATCTGCCCGTATGCCCAAATCCACTAAAGCTTTCCTTACATCATGCTGCATCTTCTCTCTTACGAAAGAACAGGCGGCACGACGTAGTCTGTCGCTGATTTGAGTCTTCGATAATTCACCGCTAAAGCCAAGGAATTCTCGGCTGAGTGCAATATCCACGTCTTCGGAGAATCTGGCAATCAAGTTCCAACATTTGCTGAGACTTGTACCTCCTTTGAAAGCAATATGTTCTGCATATGGCAAAGTATGAAGGGCTTTCAACACCTGCGTTACCCACCAGTCCTTTTCGATACTTGACGGCGGTAATCCGGTCTGCATTGCCACGGTATTGATAGCTTCACGTTGTCTATCTTCTGGTATGTCTATGAATTTCATCGTGCAATTAGTATTTTGCGCACCCATGCAGGGGCAAGTTTTATATCATGATTGAAATCGTTGTCGTTTACATTCTTTGCGTGCTCGACAAGCACGTTGCGTTCTTCGTTGGTTATTTTTTCTTCGCCTATGGTGCGCATGGCTGTTACAACAAGCATCATCAGCTCTGATTTATAGGCAAAGTTCTTGCCCGAAGAAGAATGCTTGAACAGGATGCCACGCCCGTTTCCGATCTTTATCCTACGTGGTGCGCCGTTGGTCAGGAACACGACATTCATGGGCATCTGTGTGGACAATCCGAGACGATTCAAGGCATATGCTCCCATCGGTACAATCTTCGCCTTGTCTCGCTTGGCTATAGCCTTGGCAATGTCTTCAACAGACGGATAGATAATGCCAAGTCCATATTCCTTGTCCTCTTTGGGGTAATAATAAATGCCATGAGCCAGCCGTACCAACATTCCGTCGGTGTACATTCGATGGAATGTTGACTTCACGGCTGATGGTGTTCCGCAGTCTGCATAGTCTTGTTGAAAGACTATCGAACCACGTCCTTTCCCCCTAAGCCTCATTTCTATCTTATTTACAGTGCTTTGGCTTGATGTCTGTACCATATTTTTGAAACCTTTTTATTATATTTTTGGTTCTTGTTTGTCTGCAAAGGTATAGTGTTTTCTTCTAAACGCCAACGTTTTTTATTGAATTATTGCTGTCCGGTAAAACTTTTTCAAACAAAATAAATTAGGGCTGACACTTCTCACGAGGTATTAGCCCTTTTAGTTATCTTTGGCGATGGATCGTGGTTACGTCGACATCGCACAATTCCAACGTCTTACCGAAGAAGGCGTGTGCTACGTGACCAAAATGAAGAAAAACCTTAAGTACGAGGAACTTGAATCCATTACTTACGTCAACCCGCAGGGACTGGTGACGCACATAGACAAGAAAGTGCTTTTTACAAGAGGGGAACTCACCCATGAGGCACGTATGGTGGAGATATTTTACGAGACAAAGAAGCCGGTTGTGCTGTTGACCAACAACTTTGAGTTCACGTTTGAGGACTTTTGATGAACTTGGCGATGTACTTGACTCAATGATAGGCATAATTTGTCTACGGCTCCGCCGCCATAGCGTGTTCCTCTTCGGGCAGTGTATAGCGCTTGACACTATGGTCTTTTAGGAAAATGCTGTTGAGCGTGAACGCCAATGACTCGAGTGTTTTCTCTCTGACAGCAGGCTTCAGCTGACACTCCCACACCGTGATGCAATGCCAGCCCATCTGGGCGAGTTTGCGCTGCTCCTCAATGTCTCGCGCTCGGTTGCGCTCTATCTTCGCTTGCCAGAACTCGGCGTTCGACTTCGGTAGCACATAGTATTTGCAGTTCTCATGCCCGTGCCAGAAACATCCGTTCACAAATATCACCGACCGGTACTTGCGCAGCACGAGGTCCGGTCTGCCGGGCAGACGTGGGTGGTTGAGCCGATAGCGGAACCCTCGGCTGAACAGGAACTTCCTCACCGTAATCTCCGGCTTGGTGCCCTTTCCTCGTATCGATGCCATGCAACGGTGGCGTTGCTCTTTTGTCAGTTTGTCCATTGGCTGTTTATCTGCCGCCCCATCTCATTCCGCATTCCATGCAGACATGCGTGCCGTCAGAGTAGATAGTTTTGTTTATATCTGACAAAGATAATGATTTGTTTTTTAGGAATGCAATAAAAATTATTTATAAACGTTATGATATATAAATAATGTGTAATAGTTAATAATCCTGACTACTGGAAGTAAAAACAACTAAAAACAAACAAATAGTATGAACACAGACAACCAGGGCATATATGATGCCCGCCAACTGGGCAAGCCCAAGTTTGCAATTCTCGGCCTCCAGCATCTGTTCGCCATGTTCGGAGCCACAATTCTCGTTCCGCTCATCACAGGACTCGATGTGAGCGCCACATTGCTTTTCGCCGGTATCGGCACACTCATCTTCCATCTTGTTTCCAAACTGCAAGTGCCCGCATTCCTCGGTTCCAGCTTCGCATTCCTTGGCGGCTATGCCTCTGTAAAGCAGTTGTGCGTGGCGCAGGGTCTGACAGACGAGGTGGCGCTCAACTATGCCTGCATCGGTGTGGCAGCGGCGTCGCTGCTCTATTTTGTGATGGCGTTCCTGCTGAAGATGTTCGGCACGGAGAAGGTGATGCGCTTCTTCCCGCCGGTGGTTACCGGTCCGATGGTTATCGCTATCGGTCTTACGCTCTCCGGATCGGCTATCAGCAACTGTCAGCAGAACTGGCTGCTTGCCGTTACGGCCATCGTTATCGTTATCGGAACATCTATCTGGGGCAAGGGCATCATTAAGATTGTGCCAATCCTGCTCGGCGTTGTCGGATCGTATATTCTGGCTGCAGCAATGGGCGAGGTCGACTTCTCCAAACTCAATGAGGTGGCGTGGATTGGTCTGCCTATTGATATGGATCGTACGGCAATCTCTGTAATGAAAGACCCCAACTTCGACCTTATCGTGACGTCTATCATCGCCATCTTCCCTATCGCCTTCGCCACAATCATGGAGCACATTGGCGACATGTGTGCTATCCAGAGCACTGTGGGCAAGAACTTCATCAAGGAGCCGGGCCTGCACCGCACGCTCTGCGGCGATGGTCTTGCTACGTTCCTCGCTTCTGTGTTCGGCGCTCCTGCCAACACCACATACGGCGAGAACACCGGTGTGCTCAACCTTACCAAGGTGTTTGACCCGGCTGTCATCCGCCTTGCAGCCTGCTTCGCCATCGTGCTCAGTTTCAGCCCCAAGTTCGCCTGTCTCATCGGTCTGATGCCAGCCGCTACAATCGGCGGCGTGAGCCTCATTCTCTACGGTATGATTTCGGCAGTAGGTGTGCGCAACCTTGTCGAGACATCGGTCGACTTCTCGTCGTCGCGCAACGTGTTCGTGGCAGCGCTCATCATGGTTGTGTCTATCGGCGTGCAGTACGGCACAGACGGTGGTGTGAAGATCGGTTCTGTAGCCTTCTCAGGCCTGGCTCTTGCTGCTATCGTCGGCATCTTCCTCAACGCTATCCTTCCCGATCAGCTCGGCATGAAGGTGAAAAGCTTCAACGGTAAGGAGAAGAAATATAGAAAGTAATCGGTTTGTATGAACATTGAGCAAGTGAGAGACTTTACGTTGTCGCTGCATGGCGTCACAGAAGACCAGCCGTTCGGCGACGACAACATAACCTTCCGTGTTGAGGGCAAGATATTCCTGTGTCTTTGGCTCGGCGACGGCAAGTGCGACGTGCGTGGCAGCGCGTCGCGCTTCGCCTGCAAACTGCTGCCCGACCGCAACGAAGAACTGCGCGACCGTTACGCCGCCGTCGCTCCAGCTTTCCATTGGAACAAGAAACACTGGAGCGACATCTATTATGAGCAGCTCGACGCCGACCTCGTCACAGCGTTGATAACCGAGTCGTACCGACTCATCGTCAGCAAACTGCCGAAGGCGGTGAGGGTGAAGTACGAGTAGCTGATATTACGTACTATATAATAGTTAGTGTTTTTATCTCCCATCTGCCAGTTTTTGGGCTTTTACTGCCGTAATTTCTTGATACACAACAATAGGATAGGCTGGAAGATTCTCCGCAAACGGGGTGAATCTCCCAGCCTATCTCCCAGCCGAAGCCGCTTATCTTCCAGCCGAATTGTCGTTATGCCGATTTGTTTATAAAAAACTCTATAGCTGCAAGCAAAGTGTCCAAATCGTTTTTCACGACATCAAGCACCATTTCGCCATCAATATCGAAATAGCCGTGAGCGATATGGTTGCGGATGCCAATGACATCTTTCCACGGAATTTCTGGGCGTTTAATCAGCAATTTGCCCTCTGTAGCTTTGTCAACCTGTTTTATGCCCTCTCCGATAGCCTCAATCAGCATACAACTGGCAGCAAGATTCTTCATGCCGTCAGGTGAACAATAATAATCGTCAGAACAATGAATATCTTTATTCCAGTCTTTTAGCTGAAATATAGCCTCTCGTATTTGTATTAATAAACCGCGCGTTCTACTGGATAACGTAAATTCCATCTTTGTTTATTTCTTCAAGTAAATACGGATTTATATGCTTGTGCATTCTGATAACGTCTACAGAGCATTGCAGCAGATTCTCCAGAAAACGCTTCAGTCGAACTACCAAGAAGGCTTTGGGTTCCATGTCTACACACACGTCCACATCGCTACCTTCCTTGTGTTCATTCCGAGATACAGAACCGAAGATGCGCAACGACCTTATGCCGAACATTGTTTTCAGTTCTTCGGCATGCGAACCGATTAACGATATGTACTCTTGAGTTGTTTTCATATTAAAACGTTTAGATGTTACAAAAATAGGTATTTTCTGCGAAATGGCAAAGGAAACTGAAAAAATCCGATGGCTAAGACATATATAAAGTTGTTTAATTCTTGAGCCTGTTCGCTCTTCTTCTCAAAAAATACCTACCTTTGCAACTATGATAACAAAACAGCCGATTATACTTCTCAACTTTACGGGCGTGTACGACTACGAGGCGTTTGCTTCGAGCCCCTACATCACGCACGTCGACTGCCGCGACATCAGCGGCGTTGACTGCTATTGCGACGAGGAGGCGAGGGTGGAACTGCGCCGCCGACTGGCGCCTTATCCTGCCAAGGCGCTGCACTTCATCGATTCGGGCGATTTCCATTATCTCACGGAGTATTGGGTGTCGCGTCTCTGCGAGCCGTTCTCGTTGATAGTGTTCGACCACCATCCCGATATGCAGCAGCCGCAGTGGGAGGGTGTCGTGTCTTGCGGCGGATGGGTGGCGGACGTGCTTCGCAACAACCCGTTCGTGCGCAACATCATCGTCGTCGGTGCGTCCGACGAACTGATAGCGCAGATTCCCGATGCGCTTAGAGAGAAGGTCGTATTCTACAGTCAGTCGGAGATCGACCACCATCGTGCGTGGCCTTCCAAGGCTGGCTGTCTGATTCACGAGCCGGTGTATATCTCCATCGACAAGGACGTGCTCAGAAAGCAGGATGCCGTTACCGACTGGAGCAACGGCGATATGACTCTCTTGCAGCTGCAGGCGGTGCTGCGCATCATCTATGCTCACGAGCGGGTGGTCGGTGTAGACATCACGGGCGAGTGCTCCGCCTCTCTCGACTATCTCTCCGAACTGAAGAGCGCTGCTGTAGACAACCGCGCCAACGAGGAGCTGATGCGGATGATTTGCCAACACGACTGCGGATAGAAAAAACGCTGCCTATGTGGGGTGGAAAGTGATACCGGTATCAATAAAAACACTATAATTCAGAGTTTTCTCGTTATGCATAGATTCAAGAACTCTTTCCTTGAGTGGCTTGTCTACTCGCTTATCTTCTTCTTCCTGTACGATATCATCTGGATATTGGTAGACCTGCCCGACTTCCTACAGTCGGTAAACGGACTGTATCCTGAGCTGCTTGTCGACTTTGCACTCTGCGGTTTGTTCTCGCTTTCGAGTTTGTATCTCAACCGATGGCTGTTCAGACAGCGGCGCTTTTGGCGCGAAGGGCAGACCCACCGTGTGTTCGTGCAGAACGGACTGGTGGTGTTGGGCTTCAATCTGCTTATTGCTGGTGGCTGCGAACTGCTGCTGAGCCTTGTAGCACCTAAGCTTATGATGCAGGATATATGGGGAACGTCTTTTCTATTCGGACTGATAGCGAGTCTTGTAGCACTCATCCACCTTTCGATGCACTTTTCCAACATGATTGTTCTGAAAGGCAAGGAGAACCTCGCCTTACAGAAGCGATACTTAATGATGCAATTAGACCCACATTTCGTGTTCAACAGTCTTAGCTCGCTTGCCGGAATGATAGGGGAGGACCCGAAGATGGCTGAGGACTATGTCGTGAAACTCTCACATATCTACCGCTACATACTTCAGCATATCGACAAGGAGTATATAACCCTTGCCGACGGCACCGACTTCATCAAGTCGTACATCGGCCTGCTCAACATGCGCTACGACAACGCCATCGTCTTGCACGCCGACGATTTGCACGGCGACCGCGACGAATGTATCCTCTCGCTGAGTCTGCAGCTTATCATCGAGAATGCCGTGAAGCATAACTGCCCGCAGAACGGCACCGAGCTTCATGTGTCTCTTGGTCGCCAGGGCGACATGCTCGTCATAAAGAACAACCGCATATACACTAACAATAACAACAATCAGAGCATAGAGTCGTACGGTATAGGCATTAGCAACTTGAAGCAACGCTATCGACTGGAGGGCGAAGCAGAACCGGAGTTCATAACCCATAAAGATTCATTTGAAGTGCGACTGCCAATCATAAAACGAAAACAATAGAAGAACGATGCAAAAGGTTTTGATTATAGAAGACGACCATTTCAGCGCAAGACGTCTGAAAAGGCTCATTATGGATATTGACGACACGATAGACGTGCATGGACCGCTGAAAAGTGTGGCGGAGGTCGCAGAGGAGCTTGCCGCCAACAACGACTATGACCTTATCTTTTCCGACATCCGACTTGCTGACGGTGACGTGTTTGAAGCGTTCCGCAAGGTAATGCCACAGTCGTTCGTGGTCTTCACCACGGCTTACGACGAATACGCAATGGAGGCGATAAAGAACAACGGACTCGACTATCTGATGAAGCCGATTGACGCTGACGAGCTACGTGCCGCAATCGGCAAACTGCGGCTTAATCGCAATGCACAACAGTCTGCCGTAGTGAGTCCTCTGCACGACGTGCTTAACGACACACGCCAATACCGCGAGCGCTTCCTAATCACGAAAGGCGACGAGCTTTGCATGCTCTGCGTCGACGACATAAGCTACATCAATATGCGCGACAACCGAATCACGGCGTTTGCTGTCGACGGCACATCCTATCCGCTGCCCATGAGCATGAACGACCTGGAGCAGGCTTTAGACCCTGGCCGTTTCTTCCGTCTCAATCGACAGTATATCGCCAACATCAAGGGCATCAGGAAAATCAGCTTTTACTTCGGTTCTAAACTAATGGTGAAGCTTAAAGGCTGCGAGGATGATAATATTGTTATCAGCAAGGAAAAAGCGGCGTTGTTTAAGAAATGGCTGGAGAAATAATGAAAAAGCGTGTA
>OGPQ01001697.1_pt1 | contig 14423 bp, 12 predicted proteins | sample 1552971 | NCBI WGS metagenome assembly OGPQ01 (sample SAMEA2580232, study PRJEB22360) | human gut metagenome | biome: human gut; feature: human-associated habitat; material: faeces | place: Denmark | collected 2008/2010 | reverse complement strand
ATATAGTATGCAAAAGGGTGAGAAAAAATGCAAAAATTTGGCGAAGAAACAAAATTGAATATAGCAGAAAAATTAAAGGCAAAATTTGCTTTTTTTGGCAACCCAACAAAATATTTATCTATGTATTACTAATTCATTTATGAATTAGTATTTTTTTTGCCTAATTAATAAGTTATTACGAAAATAATTTATCAATTAAGCAAAAAAATATATATAAGAAAGAGGGGGAATCTTTAAATGGAAGAAACAAAATTACTTCTAGATGTAAACGAAAAACCAACAATAGGAAAATGGATTATTTTAGCAATACAGCATGTTTTTGCAATGTTTGGTGCAACGATATTAGTACCAATACTAGTAAATAGTTCAGCAGGTACAGAAGTACTAACAATACCTGTAGCGCTAGCTACATCAGGTATAGGAACTTTAATTTATATACTGTGTACTAAAGGAAGATCACCAGTATATTTAGGAAGTTCATTTGCTTTTATTGCACCTTTTGCAGCTGCATATTTAAAAGGTGGAATTTCTGGGGCAATGACAGGAATTATGGTAGTAGGTCTTATTTATGTGATATTTGCTACATTAATACACTTCATAGGCAAAGATTGGATACATAAGTTACTATCACATGTAGTTATAGGACCAATGATAATGATAATCGGATTAGGTTTAGCTCCTAATGCAATATCTCAAATTGGATTAGGAACAGACACACAAATAGAATGGAAAGGTGTAATAGTAGCATTAATAACATTTTTAACAACAGCTATTGTTATGGTTAGAGGAAAAGGATTTTTAAAGATTGTTCCTTTCTTAATTGGAATAGTTGTAGGTTATATAGCATCTATATGTCTAGGATTAGTAGATTTTACACCAGTTGCAGAAGCAGCATTCTTTAGTATGCCAAACTTTATATTACCATTTGTAAATTATGCACCAAACTTTTCAGCTTTACTTACTATAGCACCAATAGCATTAGTTACAATGGCAGAACATATTGGAGACCATACAGCTTTAAGCTCAATAATAGGAAAAGATTTACTTAAAAATCCAGGATTAGATAGGACATTGCTTGGAGATGGTATTGCAACATTTGTAGCCGGTATGCTTGGAGGTCCTGCTAATACAACATATGGTGAAAATACTTCTGTAGTAGGAATGACAAAAGTCGCATCAGTTTGGGTAATAGGATTAGCTGCAATAATAGCAATATGTTTAGCATTCCTTGGTAAATTTACAGCACTTATTTCTACAATACCAAATCCAGTATTGGGTGGGGTTTCATTACTTCTTTATGGTTTTATCTCTGTTAATGGTTTAAAAGTTTTAATAGAAAATCATATTGATTTTGGAAAGGCAAAAAATATAGTTGTAGCATCAACAATGCTTGTTTTAGGTCTTGGTGGAGCTGCAATATCAATAGTATCTGGTGATTTATCTGTTACAATTTCTGGAATGAGTTTAGCAGCAATAGTTGGTATCTTATTAAATCTATTATTACCAGATGAAAAAGAAAATAAACCTGAAAAAGTAGAGGAAGAAAATAATGATACAAAAGAAGAAAAAAGTGACGAAAATAGTGAAGTAAAGAGTGAAGATAAAATGGAAAATACAGAAGTTATAGCAGAAACTACAGCAAAGGAACAGATAGGAATAAAAAATATGAATATAAATGTATTAGACAATCCGATTATAGAACATAAATTATCAATTATAAGGAATAAGAAAACAGGAACAAAAGAATTCAGAGAAATAATAACAGAGATTGCAATATTCTTATGTTATGAAGCAATGAAAGATGCAAAATTAAAAGAAGTAGAAATTGAGACACCATTATGTAAGACAAAAGCTAAAGTATTAGAAGAAAATAACTATGCATTTGTACCAATATTAAGAGCAGGTACAGGAATGTTAGATGGGCTATTACAAGTAATACCAAATGCTAAAATAGGTCATATAGGCTTGTATAGAAATGAAGAAACTTTAGAGCCAGTAAAATATTATTATAAAATGCCAAAAGATATTAGCAATAGAGAAGTACTAATTTTAGATCCAATGTTAGCAACAGGAGGTTCTGCTGCAGATACAATTAAATGCCTAAAAGAAGATGGAGTAAAAAAGATTAAATTTTTATCAATTATATCTGCTCCAGAGGGAATAAAGAAATTAAATGAAGAATATCCAGATGTAGAACTATATACAGCAGCAATAGACGAAAAGTTAAATGAGCATGGATATATCTTACCTGGGTTAGGAGATGCAGGAGATAGAATATTTGGAACAAAATAGATCGGACTTTCCTCGGAGGGATTTTGGGGACGGTCCTAAAATCCCTATATAAAAATAGTAGTTCGTCATAGCTATGATGAGCTACTATTTTTACCTAAATTATTAAAAAGGGAAAAAAAGAACGTCCCCATATCCCTATTCCCGAATCCTGACTTGAAAAAAATATATACCTATGATAAGATTGTGACACAAATAAAGGATTGGAGTGAAGATATGATAGAGCTAGAAGAAAATCAAAAAGAACTTCAAACATTATCAGAAAAACTTAAAGAAATCGGTGAATCCCTTTGAAGTTGATAAATTAAAATCTAGATTAGCTGACTTAGAAAAAGAAACTTTAAAACAAGGTTTTTGGAGTAGTAATAATAGTAAAATTTTGCAAGAAATTAAAATTCTAAAAGATAAGATTAATTCATATACTAAAATAGATACAAGTTTAAAAAATCTAATCGAGATGAATAATTTATTAACATTAGAAGAGGAGCAAGAACTTGTAAAAGAATTACTAGAAGATACCAAAAATGTAAAAAAAGATATTGAAGAATTAGAAATTAAAACATTATTGTCAGGTCAATACGATGTAAATAATGCAATAGTATCTATGCATCCGGGAGCAGGTGGTACAGAATCACAAGACTGGGTAGAAATGTTATACAGAATGTATACTAGATGGGCAGAAAAACATAATTTTGTAGTTAAAGAGCTTGATTATCTAGAAGGCGATGAAGCTGGGATAAAAAGTGTTACATTTTTAGTACAAGGTGAATATGCATATGGCTATTTAAAAGGCGAGATGGGAGTACATAGATTAATCAGAATTTCCCCATTTGATAGTGGTGGCAGAAGGCATACATCATTTGCTTCTGTAGAAGTATTACCGGAAATCGAAGGAGATATAGAAATAGAAATAAATCCAGATGATTTAAGAATAGATACATACAGGGCATCAGGAGCAGGAGGTCAACATATAAATAAAACCTCTTCTGCTGTAAGAATAACACATATACCTACAAATACGGTTGTAGCCTGCCAATCAGAACGTTCTCAAATACAAAATAGGGAAACAGCAATGAAGATGTTAAAATCTAAACTATTTGACTTAAAAGAAAAAGAAAGGCAAAAAAATATAGCAGATTTAAAAGGAGAACAAAAAGACATTGCATGGGGAAGCCAGATTAGGTCATATATATTTTGCCCATATACATTAGTAAAAGACCACAGAACAAATTATGAAGTTGGTAATGTACAAGCTGTTATGGATGGACAAATTGATGATTTTATAGAAGAATATTTAAAAAAATTCAATAGATAAATACAATATAAAACATTTTATGATATAATTTGATAAGTTTATGAAATAAATATTTGTAACCATTTAAAAAGTTACGAAAAAGTATTTATTTTCATATATTATATAGAAGTGATATTTAATTAAATTTGCTTCTTACATTATAAAAAAGAGGTTGTCAGATATGGACACAATAGTATTAAAATTTGGAGGGAGTTCAGTTTCAGACAATATTAAATTAAATATTGTAGCTGATAAAATTAAAGAATTTTACAAGGAAAACAATGTAGTAGTTGTAGTATCTGCTCAAGGAAAAACTACAGATAATCTATTAAGAGAAGCACATGAATTAAGTAATGTTCCAAATGAAAGAGAATTGGATACACTATTAAGCGCAGGCGAACAAATTTCGATGTCTAAATTAAGCATTTTACTTAATAGGTTAGGATACCCAGCAATTTCACTTACAGGATGGCAAGCTGGAATATTTACAAGCGAAACAAATCAATCAGCAGTTGTAGAAAGTATAGATACAACAAGGATAGAAAAAGAATTAGCAGAAAGAAAGATTGTTATTATAGCGGGCTTCCAAGGAATAAACGAAAAGGGAGATATAACAACTTTTGGAAGAGGCGGTTCTGATACTACAGCAGTAGCAGTTGCCGCAGCATTAAAAGCAGATAAGTGCTATATATTTTCAGATGTTGATGGAGTATATTCTACCGACCCAAATAAAATACAAGATGCTAAAAAAATATCAGAGCTTTCTTATGAAGAAATGCAAGACATTTCAAATGAAGGAGCAAAAGTTTTGCATAATAGATGTGTAGAAATTGGAAAAAGATTTAATATTCCAATAATTACAAAGTCGACATTTAATAATAGACCAGGAAGTGTAATAAATGATAAGATAGAAGATACGAAAGTTAAAAGTATCGTAAAAAATGATAATATAATTTTAGTAACTGCAAAACAAGAAATGTATACACCTAGAATGATAAATCGTATATATAGAAAATTATTAGATAACAACATATTTATTAATAACATAATAAATAAGAGTACATCAAATTTAGAAATTCAGTTTACTATTAAATCAGCAGAATTTAATAAGTTTGAAAATGTAATAACAAGCCAATATCCTAAATTAGATTGTTCTTATAAAAATATTAGTAAAATATCAATTATAGGCTATGGAATAATGAATGATGCAACTATCATAACAAAAACGATGCAAATATTAGATACAAATGCACTAGAAGTCTTAAATATTCAAACAAATGAATCAAAAATAAGAATAATATTTAAGGATAAACTAGGGGATAATATATTAGAGCAATTGCATAATGAACTAATTGTTTAAATTAAAACCGGGATTTAAAGAACGTCCCTAAATCCCGAGGGAACGTCCCCAAATCCCGAGGAATGTTCCGAATCCCGGTTAAATAAAGGAGGATACATATGAAAAATATTTCAAAAGACAAATTAAAAAAATACGAAAGAAGTTTTAATCAAAATGAGAACAAAGTAATTACAAATGCAGTTACAAAGAATGGATTTTTTAAATCTTGTGAGAATTATGATGAAATAAGAAATGCAAGATATGAATTTTCTGTAAATTTAAAACAAGGTAATATAACTAACCAAAAACAAAGTGGAAGATGTTGGATTTTTGCGTCTACAAATTTTCTTAGATATTTCTTAATTAAAAAATTAAATATAAGTACAATAGAGTTATCACAAAACTATATTGCATTTTATGATAAATTAGAAAAATGTAACTATTTCTTAAATAATATAATAGAAACAATAGACAGGCCAACAACAGATAGGCACGTAACATTTTTCTTAGATGCACCTATAAATGATGGTGGACAATGGGATATGTTCTTAAATATTATAAAAAAATATGGAATTGTACCAAAAAGTGCTATGCCAGAAACTTATAGTTCTTCCAATACTTCAGAAATAAATAAAATCTTAAGACGCATATTAAGAATGTATGCATACGAATTAAGAACAAGTTATAAAAAGAAAAAGAACTTAGAAGATATAGAAAATCAAAAATCCGAAGATTTGCCGCTCGGGTTCAAGCAGAGACTTTCTATGGCGTATGTTAGAAAATATCTATGCGATTTTATGTACTGCATTTGGTAGACCACCAGAAAAATTCGATTTTGAATATACTGATAAAAATGACGAATTTCACAGAGATTCTGATATAACACCAACAGAATTTCATGATAGGTATATAAAAGATTTAAACTTAGATGATTACATAAGCATAATAAATGCACCAAATGAAGATAGACCATTTTATAAGAAGTATACAGTAAATTATATTGGAAACGTTGCAGATGGTAATAGAATTACATATTTAAATTTGCCAATAGAAAGATTAAAAGAAATGGCAATCGCTCAACTTTCAGAAGGAGTACCAGTATTTTTTGGAAGTGATGTTGGACAAGAATCTTCAAGAGAATTAGGAATATTATCTCGTAATTTGTATAATATCAAAGATATAATAAATATTAAAGATACAATGGATAAAGCTACAAAACTTGAATATAGGGAAAGTGCTATGACTCATGCAATGATGTTTTTAGGTGTCAATCTAGATGAAAATTGGAAAGGTAACCGTTGGAAAGTAGAAAATTCATGGGGAGATTCTACAGGAAATAAAGGTATTTATCTTTTAACAGATGATTGGTTTAATTCATATGTATATCAAGTTGTAATTAATAAAAAACATTTAAAACCAGAAGAGCTAGAAGCATATAATGAAAATAAATATTATATGGAATTAGAGCCATGGGATCCAATGGGAACATTAGCTGATTAGGAGAATATTTATGTATGATTGTATAATAATTGGTAAAGGACCTGCAGGAATTTCAGCTGCAATTTATATAAGTAGGTCTAACTTAAAATGTTTAGTAATAGGCAAAAGTGAAACAGCTTTAAGAAAAGCTAAAACTATCGAAAATTACTATGGATTCGAGAAGCCAATATCAGGTGAAGAACTTTTTAGAAGAGGAATAAAGCAAGCAGAAGAGCAAAATATAGAAATAAAAACAGATGAAGTTTTAGACATAGAATATGGTAATGAAACATATATTGTTAAGACTGTAAATAGCGAGTATGAAACAAAAACAATTATTCTCGCAACAGGAAAGAGCAGAAAAAGTTCTAATATAGCTGGTGAAAAAGAATTCGAAGGAAAAGGAATAAGCTATTGTGCAATATGTGATGGTTTTTTCTTTAAAAATAAAAATGTTGCAGTAATAGGTAGTGGTGAGTATGCACTTCATGAAGCTGAAGTATTAAGAAATGTAACAGATAAGGTAAGTATATTTACAAATGGCAGTCAGCTTCCAGAAAACAGGTCAGTAGAAATACAAAATATTATAGAAGGAAAAATTGATTCTATAAGAGGAGAGAAAAAAGTAGAAAGTATCGTTTTAGAAGATAGTAGAAGTATACCTGTTGATGGAATATTTATAGCAGAGGGAATAGCATCAAGTAGTGACTTTGCAAAAAAACTTGGTATTATAGTAAAAAATAACAATGTCGTAGTAAATGAAGATATGGAAACTAATGTACCTGGTATTTATGCAGCAGGAGATTGTACAGGTGGATTACTTCAAATATGTAAGGCAATATATGAAGGTGCTAAATGTGGTTTAAGTATTGCTAAACAATTAAAAAATATATAAGGAGGTTTTTATTATGAGTAAAGTAATTGAAATATCAGAAGATAATTTTGAATCAGAGGTTTTAAAATCAGAGTTACCAGTATTAGTTGATTTTTGGGCTCCATGGTGTGGACCATGTAGAATGATGGGACCAATAGTTGATGAAATATCAGAAGAAAACTTAGAATTAAAGGTTTGTAAAGTAAATGTAGATGAAGCATCAGAATTAGCCATAAAATATGATGTAGAGAGTATCCCAACATTAATTTATTTTAAAAATGGAGAAGTGAGAGCTACAATGATTGGCTTAAGAACAAAACAAGATATAATGAACGAAATATCATAGTAAAAATAAGCTACTAGTTAATGTTAATCTAGTAGCTTATATATTATTTATATGAAGAATAAATATCTAATAAGGTATTTAATTCACGTGTTGGGGGGATATTCCTCTTCAGAATACCTACATAATAAAGTGACATATAATTTTTCTTTATCATTTAAATATCTATAACAATTTGTTTTTAAATCTGCCAAGTTACAATATTTATATTCTGGCTTAAATATTCTTACTCTTGCAATTAATTTTTGTTTTATTTCGTTTTGAAGTGTGTTTATACAATAAATATAGTTTTTATTTCTAAAATTTTCTTTTAATAATTTATTATCTATCAAATCGTTCATCATCTCCTTGACCTTGTGGTAATACCTTTATAAATATTCCTTCTTTAGTTCTTTCTAGGATAGAATTTGTATCCAAATTAATATATGTTTTGTGTATTTGCTTATCTTTAGGTGCTTTTTTAAAATGCATTGGTACACAGGTTGCATCAGACAAAAATCTAAAATGATTAACTACTTTTTGGCTATAAGCCTTATTATTTTTAGATACTTGTTTAATTGTTTTCTTAGATTTTTTACTCCATGGAACCATTATATGTGATTTTACTCTTTTTCCATTTGGCATATCCCAATCATCTGACCCGGCATAAATAGGAACAATAGGACTTTTAAAATATTCTTTTGCAAAATCAGCAAATATATTTTGAGGAAGATGAACATTTACTGGAAACATAGAGTTGATATCTACCGCAAAGTCCACGAAGTGTTTTACTTCTCCAAATGTACCATCTTCAGAAACTCTATCTACTACGATTCCATAATTTCTTTTTTGATTGTCGTTTAGTTCTAAAAAACTATAAAGAGATAATGCAATACGATTCTTAGAAGATTTTAAACGATGAATTGCATTGGCGAATTGCGAAAATCTTACCATGTCTTCGCCAACATCATTTTTAGAAGCAGGGAGACGTTTAGAAAAATATTCCTTATACTCTTTTCCATAAGATTTTTTTAATTCTTCTTCTAAAGGTGTCATAGAATAATATCTTCTATCTGAATTATCATCATCTAATATCAATTCTCCACTGCGAGTTAATTCTTCTATTTTTGTTTCATTTTCTGTATAATAGGCTTCTGTTGGATAGTAGAAAAGTTCCATTTTTAGAAGAATATTTTTTAAATCTTCAGTTTCTATTTGTGGGGCTTCGGAACCATTTACTAAAAGAGGTTCTAAATTAAATTCTGAAATTGCATACATTGCTCTAGAATATGAATTTAATATATGTAATGCTCTATTTGTATACATTATATTGATTCCTAACAAATCAACTGTACTTAAAGTTTTTTGAACCTCTGGAGATAAGCCTGTCTTTATAGCACTTTTATCTTGCTTTAATTCTGAAAGACCAATTTCATCAAACTGATTGTTGGCAGTTTCTAACCATTCATCTAAATAGCCCATTGAAGCAAACAAACTAACTAGTTCCGCATTTGATTGTATTAAATCTTCTCTAATGCTTGATTCGGTATAATCTAGGTATGTCCTCATATATGCGGGTATTCCATCAAGAAGTAATTCGAATGCATCAAGATAACGTTTTCTTTGTATTAATGGCAAACGTGCTAACATTTTTTCTGCCATATTATATTTTTCTTGTCTAGATTTATCTAAATCTAATATGCTATCAAATATGGGTCCATAATTTTTTCTTATTTCAGATTCTACTTGAGGATATAGATGTCTCATAAATAATAATAAATTAGTTAAATTTTCGTCAAAACTATTTGTATGCATAAAGAAGTCCTTATCAGAGGATAAATTATTTTTTTCTATATGGTCTGTAATTTCATTATATTTTTTAGGATTTTTTAATAAATAAAGACAAGCATTATATGCAGTTACTTGATTTAATGTATGTTCGTTATAAAAAGAAACTGTTTTTAGTCTTGAATTATAAGTGTTTAATAAATTATAGATGCTAAAATCTCCCATATTTGGATTGTTAGCCTTTTCTCTTTGAACAAATCTATATATTCTGTCAATATCTGTATTTATTTCTTTATATTTAAATGGTTTAATATCAGCTACCATTCCTTCAGCTTTATCAATAGCGTATTTAAAATTCATAAAGTACATATGTAGTCCTCCCAACGATTAACATAATTATTATACTATATTTTAGTTGTTTAAACAATAGTTTTGCTAAATTATGGTATATATGGTACAATGTGAACATAGGAGAGATGATATGAAAAAAGGAAGAGTTTTATTAGGAATGAGTGGAGGAGTAGATAGTAGCGTATCTGCTTTACTATTAAAAAATGAAGGTTATGAGGTTATAGGTGTTACTTTGTCACTTTCTAACCATACAGATGCTAAAGATGCTAAAGAGGTATGTAATAAACTAGGAATAGAACATATTTCTATAGATATGCAAGAAAGTTTTAAAAAATATGTAATAGATAATTTTATAGATTGTTATGCGAATGCACTTACACCTAATCCTTGTATAGAATGCAATAGAAGGCTAAAATTTGGAGAGATGTATAAAAAAGCAAAAGAGCTAAATTGTGATTTCTTAGCAACAGGTCATTATGCTAAAATAGAATATAATGATGAATATAATCAATATGTATTAGAAAAATGTATAAATACTAATAAAGATCAATCATATGTGTTATATACTTTACCACAAGAAATATTAGCTAATGTTTTATTTCCATTAGGTAATTTTAGTTCTAAAGATGAAATAAGACAAATTGCAAAAGAAAATAATTTAGTAAATGTAGCAGATAAACCAGATAGTGAAGATATTTGTTTTATTCCTGATGGCAATTATAAGAAGTTTTTAGAGGAGAATTCAACTATTAAACCTAGACCAGGCAATATAGTTCTTACTGATGGAACAGTTTTAGGAAAACATACAGGCTTATATAATTATACAATTGGACAAAGAAAGGGTATGGGAATATCATATAAAGAACCTTTATTTGTTATAGGCTTTAATATTTTAAAAAATGAAGTAATAGTTGGAACTAAAGAAGAGGTATATAAGAAAGAAGCTATAATAAATAATATAAATATATTAATAAAAGATATTGCTATAGACAATTTAAAAGTTGGAGTAAAAACACGTTACAGCAAAAAAGAATCTATAGCAACATTACATACTTTAGAAAATAATAAGATTAAAATTATTTTTAACGAGCCAGAGAAATCTTTAACTCCTGGACAGTCTGCTGTATTTTATTTAGACGATATTGTAGTTGGTGGAGGAATTATAGAACAAGCTTTGTAATAGAGATAAATTGACATAATGTTATAAATAGGGTATCATATATATAGTGACGACTAAGGAGGTACAAATATTTGAGAAGTATTAAAAAGCCAATTGGCTTAACCCCAACAGAACGTCGGTTAGATTGTTATGCGTATGCGTGCAATCTTAATAAGCCACAAGACTATGTTGGGCAAATCGCTGGCTATGAGGACAAAGGCATCATTTCTAAAAAAGAGGTAATTGAGAGATTGATTGCCGATATGACAGAAGAAGACATATATGTTCGGGAAGCTTCGTACGAAGAGACTCCATCCGATTGGGAATGGAAAATATGTCTTTTCGTAGTAGATACAGGTAATAAAGAGGAATACGACTATCACTTTATGAGAGAAGATAGGCCTAGGCGCTGGTCACACAAATTTAGAGGTAAAAAACCTACTGATAAAGATATTTATGGGGCAACTATTACAGATCCCAGGTTGGCAGAAGTCAGCCTAAGATATAATTATAAATTTGTCGGATTCTTCATCCTTTGTCCACTTTGAGCAGACCTTCGGGTCTGTTTTTTTTTGAATATAAATAGAAATGTGTCGATTTTTTACTTAAAGTTTGCTGTTGTAAAAAAATTATTTTTTTGTTATGATATAGGAAACTTATTTAAATATAAGAAGGAAGGGATACATATGATTAAAGAAGCTAAGATAAGTGATTATGACATAATTGCACAGATTGATGAAGACAGTAACAAAAATAAACTAGAAAATGAACAATTAAACAATATAAGAGAAGCTTTAACAAATTACAGTAAAGTAGTATTTATAGATTACGAAAACGAGATTCCAGTGGCATATGCACAATGCTCATTACAAGACGAAAATATATCTCCAATTGGATATTTAGAAAAAATAAGTATTAAACGCAATTATCAAAATAAGGGAATTGCTAAAAAATTATTAAATAAATGTGAAGATTGGGCAAAAGATAGAGGTTGCGAAAAATTTACAGCTAGTTGCAATATTGATGACGAGCAAGCTATGAACTTATATAATTATTCTGGTTTTTCTGAAATAAGTAAAGTAGCTTATTTTTCTAAGGAGCTTAATGTATGAAAGGTAGAAGATTAAAAGACCAAGAAGAGGAAGAATTTGTTCCAAAGGCCTTTAAAAAAAATAAATCTATTGATAAAACAGAAGTATCAACTAAAAAAACTCGTAAAAATGTAAAATCTAAAAAGAAAGCTAATAAAAAATTAAAGAAAATTATTCTTATTATCATTTTAATAGCCATAATTATAGTTGGAATTACACTAGCAGTTTCAGCAATTAAATGGAGAAATATAGCAGAAGACATGTTAATTAACGAAAATTCTGTAGTTGTTGATGCGAATGGAAATCAAATAGCTAAATTAGGTAGCGAAAGAAAACAAAAAAAGGTTAGTATTTCAGAAATACCAGTAAATTTAAAAAATGCTTATGTGGCAATTGAAGATGAAAGATTTTACAAGCATCAAGGTGTTGATATAAAAAGGACTGGTTCTGCTATCTTAAGTTATATTTTTCATTTTGGTAATTCGTCATATGGAGGAAGTACAATTACTCAACAGTTAGTAAAGAATATGACTGGTGACAATACAGACAGTATTTTTAGAAAAGTAAAAGAATGGTGGCAAGCATGGAATCTAGAGTGCATAACTGAAAAAGATGAAATTCTAGAAACATACCTAAATATTATATATGTAGGTCCAAGTATATATGGGGTAGAAGCTGGAAGTAATTACTACTTTAGTAAATCTTGCAAAAATCTAACATTAGAAGAATGCGCATTTTTAGCAGGAATAAATAATTCACCTAATTCTTATAACCCTTTTGGAGAAAAAGATAATTCAGAGAAAATAAAAAATAGAACTAATACAGTATTAGCTAAAATGTTGGAATTAGGATATATTGACGAAACAGAGTATAATGAAGCAACAGCAAACGTTGATGCAGGCTTAAAATTTAAGAAGGGATCTGTAGAGTCAAGTGATGGAGTATATTCATATCATACTGATGCATTAATAACTGATGTTACAAATGACATTGCAGAAAAATATGATATTTCAAGCGATTTTGCGACAAATTATATTTACATGGCTGGCTTAACAATAACCAGTACGCAAGATACAAAAATACAAAATCAAATTGAAACAGAAATGGAAAAAAGCAAATATGTATTACAGTCAAAAACTGGTGGAGACCCTTCACAAGCAGCAATGGTGATAATAGACCACAAAACAGGATATGTATTAGGATGTGTAGGTGGATTAGGAGAAAAAACAACTCCACGTTCATTAAACAGGGCAACACAAAGTATAAGACAAACTGGATCTGCAATTAAACCAATTGCTGTTGTTGGACCAGCTATTCAGAAAAGAATAATAACAGCATCTTCAATATATGATGATGCTGAAAAAGATTTTCCAGGTGGATATCACCCTGTAGATTATAGTAAGGCGTTAGGCAAAATAACTGTTAGAAGAGCTATAGAATCTTCACAGAATATTCCTTTTGTAGAAATAATGCAAGAATTAAAACCTAGTGTTTCGATGGATTATTTGGAACGATTAGGAATAACAACTCTAACAGAAGAAGACAATAACTTATCTTTAGCATTAGGAGGTTTACAAAAAGGAATAAGTCCACTAGAAATGGCCGCAGCATATGCTGCAATTGCAAATGATGGGCAATATATAGAACCAGTGTTTTACCAAAACATAAAAAATCATTCTGGTGAAACTATAATAACACCAAAACAAGATACAAGAAGAGTATTTTCTAAAGAAACAGCATTTATATTAAAAGATTTGCTAACCCAACCAGTAGAAGGAAGCAATGGAACAGCTACATATTGTAAGATAAATGGAATTGATGTTGCAGCTAAAACAGGTACTACAGATTCTAACTATGATAGATGGCTTTGTGGATTTACTCCATACTATACAGGTGTTACATGGTATGGATATGATCAAAATGAGACAGTTAACTTTAATAAAAGGAATCCTGCTGGTTTGATTTGGGCAAATGTAATGTCAAGAATACATACTGGTTTAAAAACAGCATATTTCGAAAAGCCATCTTCGGTTCAAGCTGTTACTGTTTGTGCAGAGACAGGCTTAAAAGCACGAACAGGATGTACTAATACATATACTGAATATTTCTTAAGATTTACTACTCCAGATTTATGTAATGAACATAGTGGAAGCGAAGTAAAATCTTCTAATACAAGTACTGAGAAGAAAGATGAAAATTCTACTGTACAAGGAATTAAAAATGACATCGATGCAGAGGAACCTGTAATGAATACAAATGTTGTTACGACAGAGGATAAACCAAGCGAAGATACAAATACCAATACTAACTCTAATAATAATTCTAATAGAAACACAAATACAAATACACATACTAATACAGACACTAATGAAAATACTAATATTAATTCAAACACAAACACCAATACAAATTTAAATGAAAATGCAAATAGCAATAC